>Ga0209223_10000670_pt1 | contig 39173 bp, 38 predicted proteins | sample COG_06_FD_184750 | JGI IMG/M metagenome (GOLD analysis project Ga0209223, IMG submission 184750) | Pelagic Microbial community sample from North Sea - COGITO 998_met_06 (SPAdes) (version 2) | ecosystem: Environmental > Aquatic > Marine > Neritic zone/Coastal water | place: Helgoland, sampling...
TAAAGATAATGCTTTTCCAATAAGAGAATTAATAATGAAAATGTGTTCTTTTTTAATTAATTTAGGCAAAGAATATAAAAAAATTTATGCCCAAAAACACTTCTCAAAAAATTGATACTTCAAACTTTATCCCAAGCTTTTTTTTAATAGCTTATTTGTGTTTGGGCTTTATTCCAAACTGGGAAGCGGTTGATAAAATTGCACCCCAGTGGCTGTTAATGAGTATTCTAAATACGGCTAGTTTAGGATACATCCTTTATTTTAGAAATCAGTTTTCAATTCGTATAACACATACCCTTAGTAGCGCCTTGTCTTACACCTATATTGGTTTTATTGGGTGGGCCTGTCTTTCCTACTTTTATGCCATAAACACTACCGAGGTATTGGTAAATATTACCAGGCAAGTAAACGTTTTGATGATGTTTTTAGTGATGGGGGTGTTCATTTATAATTTTAAGGAAAAAAAGACCTTGGTTTCATATGTGATTGCTGCCATTCTCACTATTGAAGTATATGCGGTTCTTAATGAAGCCCTTTTAATGATTAACACCAATGGGTTTATTTCAGCAGGGACCCTAAAAGGGGTTACGGCCAATAGGAATATTACTGCTTTTTCCATTGCCATTAAAATACCCTTTGTTCTTTTTTTAATCTATAAACTTTCAAAACCCTTATTTAAAATTGGGCTAAGCGGTCTTGTTATGTTGTCCATACTTTGTTTAAGTATGGTTCAAAGTAGGGCATCTTTTTTAGCCCTAGGGTTTACATTTTTATCTTTTTTGGGATTGTGTATTGCCCTGTACTTACATGACAAAAACAAAAAACACCTGTATCAATTTGCCTATTTTTTAATCCCCTTATTTTTAGCTGTCGCCATTACCCAAACCTTTTTGTCAGACAAAGGAGCTGATGCCCTCAAAAGGGCTTCTACTATTTCTGCAGGCACCAATGATGGTTCTGTAAATCAAAGACTGCGCTATTATGAAGATGTATTAACCCATATGTCTTCAAACCCTATTTTTGGAGTAGGTCTTGGAAATTGGAAACTCAAATCTATAGATTATGATGCAAAAGATATTGCAGGCTATATAGTACCCTATCATGCCCATAGTGATTTTATTCAGTTGGGAGCAGAATTGGGAATAATAGGATTCCTATTGTATTTGGCGGTATTTCTTTGGGCCATTTATTATGTGTACCGATTGATTCGCTTTTCTTCGATTTCCATAGAAGAAAAAGTCTTTTTGTTTCTAATGCTAACCGCCCTGGGCGTCTATAGCGTGGATGCCAATTTAAACTTCCCAATAGCGCGTCCACAGGTACTCGTGGTATGGGCGATGATTATGGCAATGATCAATTTTTATTACCGAAAACATTTGCAATCGATACGGCCGATGGATTCTAAGCCCCTTTTGAACTACTCTTTTTTAGGCATTGCCTTACTCACCATAGTTCCATCCATCTATGTTACCAATAGCGTTTATGAATCCCTTAAGGGGCAGATGTTCTTATTACAAGACTTTAATTCCAATCAGTTTAATGTACCCCTTAATAAAATAGATAATCTGGTGCCAGAGATGCCGAATATTACGGTGACCACCATTCCTATTAGCTCCATAAAGGCTCGCTATTATTTTAATGCCAGAAAATATGATAAGGCCCTAGCGCTAATAGAAAAAGGGACTAGCGCCAATCCCTATTTGTATTACAGTGAATTATTGAAAAGTCAAATCTTTATGGCCAAAGGGCAATTGGATAGCGCTTCAGTTTATGCCAAAAAAGCCTTTTTTGGACTTTCAAACAACGCCCTACATTCTTCCAATTATCTTAATATTTTAAATCAAACACGAGACCGGGATAATCTGGAACAAGCCTATGAATTATTAGTCTCTAAAAATGATATAAACAATTGGCGAAATTATTTAACGGTTGCCTCAACTCTATATCCACCAAAAGACAAAGCATTAACTCTTAAAGCAAAACAGGCTGCTACGTTATTTCCTCAAGACCAAAACATACAAGGACTCTATAGAACGATTGCTATAGGCTCTGTGGCAGCTAGTGAGGCAGCTACTTTTTCCAATGAAGGCTTAGTGTTTTTTAACCAAACCGATTATAAAAATGCAGCCCTCAATTTTGAAAAAGCGTTTGAACTAAACCCCCTTGAGTTTTCCTATTTTGAAAATGCGGCGACGGCCAATTACCTTATTGGAAATCTACAAAAAGCATTAGAGCAAATCAATTTGGTAATTAATGAGATGAATCCACTCAACGGCAAGTGTGAATATATTAAAGCGCTTATTTTTATTAAAATGCAGGATCCTATTGGGGCCTGCCCACTTTTAAAAACAGCGGTAGATAGCGGCCATTCTCCTGCAAATACGACCTATACGCAATATTGTAATCAATAATCCAGAGCGTTTTTTGTTGTCTTAAAAATCGTTTTAACACAAATTTATCTAAAGTTTAGTTTGTTAATTACTTTTTATTAAGTACTTTTGGTACTTGATAATAAATTAAATTTAAAATGTTAGGTATTTTTGTAGCGAGAATAGCTCGGTTTCCCTTCCTACTGGAGCTCAATTTCCCGAAGGTTGACCGAGTTTATCTAACAAATTTTTCTTCGAAAAGCAACGTTTATAATTCTATAATACAAACCCATACATGAAATGGTTTGTCTTATATACCAAGCCGAACTTTGAAATAAAAGTTGCTGAAGGAATTAACCTCCTGGGAATTAATGCGTACTGCCCCGTTTACACAAAAATCAAACAATATTCTGATCGTAAAAAAAAGGTTCAAAAACCCCTGCTTCCTTCTTATGTTTTAGTAAAGTTACTAGACGAAGATCGACCAAAAGTATTTGACATTCGTGGTGCAGTGCGTTATCTTTTTTGGTTGGGAAAACCAGCAGAAGTACGCGAAGAAGAAATACAAATGTTAAAAAGTAATTTAAAAGGAGGTTATGACGACGTATTAATTTCTAAATTATCAAAAGGAAAAGAATATACCATTCCCTCTGGTCCTCTAAAAGGTCAAACAGGAACGGTTTTAGATATAGTAAAGAATAAATTAAGGTTAGAGCTTCCTAGCTTGGGACTCTTTGTTACACTTACAAGAGCGACCACTTAATTTATTTCACTTATCGAAAATTTCTGGTTTGCCTAAATGGGACAGACTAGGCGGAGCCATTTAAAAAATCATCTCAATATTAAAATGCAAAATACTTTGTTACTTACTTCAACCCCATGTTAGGAGAACTTATTACTTCTAAAACGCGCTTGCGCCTATTGATCAAGTTCTTTGTTTCCCAGGCCAACAGGGGCTATTTAAATGGCTTAGCTACAGAAATGGGGGAATCAACCAATTCTATCCGAAAAGAGCTGAATCACCTCCAAAGCGCTGGCTATTTGGATAAAGTCAAGGTAGATAACAAAGTAGAATACAAAGCCAATACTAAACACCCATTATTTGATGTACTTCAAAAAGTAGTCTTAAAACATTTAGGATTAGAGGACGTGGTAGATACTGTTTTGGAACGCATGGGGGCCGTTCAAGAAATTATCTTAGTTGGAGATTATGTACATGGGAATGATTCTGGTAAAATTGAAATATTCTTGATCGGTGAGCAATTGAACATGGATTATATCGCTCAGTTGGAAGAAAAGATTGAAAAATTAATCAAGCGTAAAATCAGCTTTTATTTGGCCACCAAATTTTTAAGTACCCAGCCTCATATTGTATTATTTAACGAAAAAGAGAACCGATGATATCCATAGAAAGTGAAGAGCGCCCTTGGGGACGTTTTTTTGTACTGCACGATGAGCTTACGTATAAGCTAAAACGTATTGAAGTAGATCCAGGGGGGAGACTTTCCTATCAATACCATTATAAGCGTTCCGAGGCTTGGACGATAGTGGAGGGTATTGGAACCATCACCTTAGATGGAGCTGTAAAAGAATATAGCGCTGGAGAAACGATTTTGATTCCACAAGGCTTAAAACACCGTATTGAAAATAAAGGAATTAGAAAAGTAGTTTTTATTGAAGTTCAAACAGGAACCTATTTTGGGGAGGACGATATTGTTCGTATTGAAGATGATTATAACCGTGCGTAAATGAAACCAAAAGCAATCATTGTATCAGGATATTTTAACCCCCTTCATAAAGGCCATATTGAATATTTCCACACGGCAAAAGCCCAAGGGGATCGCCTTTTTGTTATTGTGAATAATGACCAACAAAGAGCATTAAAAGGGTCTAGAGAATTTATGGTGGAGGCAGAGAGGGTTCTAATATTAAAAGAACTTGCTGTGACAGATAAAGTTTTTCTTTCTGAAGATAAAGATAGAACGGTTTGTGCAACACTAGAAAAAATTCATAAAGAATACGGAAAATCTTTTGAATTATATTTTGCGAATGGAGGAGATCAGAATAATATTTCTTCTCCAGAAGCCCCAGTTTGTGAAAAACTCGGTATCGTATTATTAGATGGTTTGGGAGATAAAATCCAATCCTCTTCTTGGTTACTAAGAAAATAAAATGGAGATAAAAAACATTTGTTGTATTGGAGCGGGTTATGTAGGAGGACCTACTATGGCAGTGATTGCCTTGAAATGCCCAGACATAAAAGTCACTGTTGTTGACCTTAACGCAGACCGAATTGGAGCGTGGAACGGCCCTTTAGAAAACCTTCCTATATACGAACCAGGTTTAGCGGAAGTAGTTGCAGCAGCCAGAGGTAGAAATTTATTTTTTTCTTCGGAAGTAGATAAGGCCATTGAAGAAGCTGAAATGATTTTTATGGCAGTAAACACTCCCACCAAAACAGAGGGTGAAGGAGCTGGAATGGCTGCGGATTTATGTTATATAGAAGCTTGTGCAAAAAATATTGCTAGAGTATCTAAAACGGACAAAATTGTCGTTGAAAAATCCACCTTACCTGTTCGTACTGCAGAAAAAATTAAAATAATTTTAGACAAGGAAGGAAATGGAGTTCATTTTGAAATTTTATCAAATCCTGAGTTTTTAGCAGAAGGAACTGCTATTCAAGACCTTTTTAAGTCTGATAGAGTTCTGATTGGTGGCGATGAAACCAAAACAGGTATATTAGCCGTACAAGCCTTAGTTGATATTTATGCCAATTGGATTCCTAGAGAAAAAATACTAACTACCAATGTTTGGTCATCAGAGCTTGCAAAATTAGCTTCTAATGCCATGTTGGCCCAGCGTATTTCTTCAATTAATAGCCTTTCTGCACTTTGTGAAAAAACAGGGGCTAATATTGATGAATTATCAAATGCCATTGGTATGGATAAACGTATAGGTCCCCATTTTTTAAAAGCTTCTGTAGGATTTGGAGGGAGCTGTTTTCATAAAGACATTTTAAATTTAGTTTATTTATGTTATCATTATGGACTCAATGAAGCTGCAGAATATTGGCATCAAGTAATTAAGGTGAATGATTATCAAAAAAATCGTTTTGCTCAAAAGATTATTGATGGTTTAGGAGGAGAAATACAAGGAAAAAAAATCACTATTTTAGGATGGGCGTTTAAAGCAAACACTAATGATAGCAGAGAATCATCAGCGATACAAGTTTCCTTAAAGTTACTTCAAAAAGGAGGTTCATTAAAGATTTTTGATCCGATGGTTAAAAAAAATCAAATCAAAATAGATCTTAAAAAAGCATTTGATGACCTAGGAAAAAGTGAAGACGAATTAAAACTAATACTTAAAAATATAAAAATTGTTGATACTATTGAAAATGCGATATCAGAAGTAAATGCAATTGCAATTTTGACAGAATGGGAACTTTTTAAAAAATATAATTGGAAAGACCTTTCGAAGGTTAAGATTTTTGACGGAAGAAATATTATTAGTGAAAATTTTTATTCAATAGGAAGGCCTTAGTCTAGTAAAATGAAAATACATTTAATTAAAAATTCCTTTAGTTTATATCTAGATAGAGATGGTGTTATCAATAAAAAAAAAGACAATGACTATGTCAAAAGTTGGGATGAATTTTTTTTTATCGAAGGATCATTAAAAGCAATATCAATTTTATCAAATATTTTTAAAAACATTTTTATCGTTACAAATCAAAGAGGAATTGGAAGAGGAATTATGACAGATCAAGATTTAGATATAATTCATAATAAAATGATTGGTGAGATTGAATTTAAAAAAGGGAGAATAGATAAAATTTATTATTGTTCAGATATCGACTATTTATCTCTTAACAGAAAGCCAAATCCGGGGATGGCATTAAACTCAAAAAATGATTTCAGCGACGTAGAGTTTAATAAATCATTTATGGTCGGTGACCAATTAAGCGATATAGAGTTTGGGAAAAACTTAGGAATGAAAACAATTTTAATTGGTGATTTAAAAATGAATAAGGAGAATTTAATTCCAGACCATAAATTTTCAACATTATTAGATTTTTCTAAAAATATTATAACAAAATAAAATATGTCAAATCAAATTGAAACAATTATTAGAGAAAGTATTTCAGTTAAAAACCAAATTTTAGAAGATCCTAAAATTATAAATATAATTGGTCAATCTGTTAGTATTATATTAGAAGCACTTAAAAATGGGAATAAATTATATTTTTGTGGCAATGGCGGTTCGGCTGCAGATGCACAACATTTAGCTGCAGAATTTACGGGTAGATTTTATTTAGATAGAAAGGCTTTACCAGCAGAGGCATTACACTGTAATACATCCTATTTGACAGCAGTTGCTAATGATTATTCATTTGAAGATGTATATTCAAGATTATTAGAAGGTTTATCTAAACCGGGAGATGTCTTAATAGGAATTAGCACATCAGGAAACTCAAAAAACATAATTAAAGCGCTTCATACGGCAAAATTAAATGGCCTACACACTATTTCTTTTACAGGTTTAAATGGTGGTTTGATGAAAAATCATTCGGATTACTTACTTAACATCCCTTCAGAAAACACCCCTAGAATTCAGGAGTGTCATATTTTAGTTGGTCATATAATATGTCAGATGGTTGAAGAACAATTTTTTCAATCATAAAAACAAACAACATTAATTTTATATGATTTGAATAAGATCGGGAAAGATGCCTCTCTCTACTTAATGACCTCAATAATTTCTTTTGGAATAAGTTTTTTGGCATTACCTATATATACTAGACTTTTAGAACCTAAAGAATTTGGAGCAGTTATATTATTCATGATGATGGGTAAAATGATTTTTGGATTTATGAATTTAAGTCTTCACGCTGCAAATTATAAATTCTATTTTGATGAAAAAATTGATTCCATAACAAATAATTATAGGTCCTTATATTCTTCAAATCTCTTTTTCCTAGTATTATTTTTTTTAATTATAACAGGAATTATTTTTTCTATTCAAGATTCATTTTTTATAAATCTAGATATAGAATATTTAAATAAGCTGAATTTAATATTGGCAATAACATATGGTTTTTTTGACTATATAATTTTATTAAAAACTACTCAATTAACAGCCGAAAAAAAATCATTAAAATTTTCATTTATAGTAATTTTTAATTCTTTGTTAAATTTAGGGTTTTCAATATTTTTTATAAAAAAATTAATTGACCCCTTAATGGGAAGGGTTTATGGAATTTTAATTTCTCAAGCAATTATTTTAATAATATTAATATCCCTTTTAAAAAATTTATTTACGACAAAAATATCCATACAAAAACTGCTAAAAGCAATTAAATTTTCTTCTCCTTATTACCCATATATGATCCTTGGATTGTCACAGTCATATTTAGATAAGACTTTACTTTCTCAAATAAAAGGAGCTTCAAGTGTAGGATTCTATTCTCTTGGAGTCAATTTCACAATAATTTTAAAAACTATTATGGATTCTGTTGAAAAAGCATGGGCTCCATTTTTTTATACTAAAGCTCATGAAGAAACTCTTGAGAGTAAGAAAAGAATTGTTGAGAGTTTTAATTTTATGGCTTTTATATATATGTTCCTGGGATTATTTATCATTTATTTTTCAGAAGAAGCTATTAAAATACTAACTACAAAAGAATATTATCCATCCATTGAAATAGTCCCTATTTATATGTTTTTTTATCTTTTTGCTATCTATGGATATTTAGCAAATGCTCAACTCACAATTTCAGAAAAAATAAAATATATTCTTCCAGGGGCAATCACAGGAGCAATAATCAATATTTCACTTAATATATTGCTAATTCCAAAATTCGGAACTTTAGGAGCTGCTTTAGCCTCTTGTTTTTCAGCCTTGGGATCGCAGGCTTTTCTTTTTTATTTTGGCAATAAATTTTTCAGATTACCAATAGAATTTAATAAGATCATCTTTATTTATTTCCTCCTATTTATATATACGGGTATTTATTATTACATCCTTTCAATTGAAATACAAGTTTTATTAAAAATCATATTAAAATTATTTTTACTTGGATCATTCCTTCTTTTTGGTATCAAATTAGATTTTGTGTCTGTTAAAAAAATAAAAAGATTCATAAAAATTAAATAGTTAAAAATGAAACAATCCTATTTTACGATAAGCAAAACAAGTACGATTCGTGATGCTTTTATTTGTATTAATAAAAATAAATTAGGCATAGTATTTATAACTAATCATCAGAATCAGGTAATAGGATGTGCCACAGATGGTGATATTAGAGCTAAATTATTAGAGGGAATTAAACTAGATGATAGTATTAATTTGTGTTGTAATGATGCTTTTGTTTATGTAAATGAAAATACAGAAAGAGAACTAATTATAAAGAAATTTGATTCATCTATAAAAGCGATACCTCTATTAAATGAGAATTTAGAACTAATCAAATTATTTACTCCACAGGATTTTCCAATTAATAAAGAAAATCAAATAATCGCAAGAGCTAAATCACCTGTTCGAATTAGCTTTGGAGGAGGAGGCTCTGATTTAACACATTACTTTTATGAAAATGATGGGGCAGTTATAAATGCTACAATTTCTTTATACTCTCATGCAACACTTCAAAAGAGAGTTGATGATAAAATTATAATCTTTTCTTCTGATTTAGGTTCCTCATTTAAGGCAAACAATTTAAAAGATGCTATTGGTAAAAAAAGCCCATTTGGATTAATTCTTTCAATGTTAGAATTAATCAACCCTGATTTTGGTTTTGAATTACACCTTCGATCTGACTACCCAATGAATTCTGGACTTGGTGGATCTGCAGTAATTCTTTCTGCAGTAATTGGATGTTTTAATGAATTTAGAATTGACAAGTGGAGTAAGTATGAAATTGCAGAAATGGCATATCAGTCAGAGAGAGTTATGTATAATATTTCTGGAGGTTGGCAAGATCAATACGCTACTGTATTTGGCGGGATAAACCTTATAGAATTTAAAAAAGAAAGTAATATCATTAATTCTTTAAGAATTGATAAAGAAATTCTTTTAGAGTTAAAAGAAAATTTGATTTTATGTGACACGTGTTCAACTCATAATTCAAGTGGTATTCATGATGATCAAAAAAAGGAATTAATAAACAAAAAAGAAATCAATGATCTTGTTAAACTAAACGTTGATCTAACGTACGCAATTAGAGATTCATTAATTAAGGGAAATCTTCCAAAACTTGGAAAACAATTAGATCAGGGATGGAAAAATAAAAAAAGGTATTCTAAAAAAATTTCTAATGAAAAATTAGATAAAATATACAACACAGCAATTACTAATGGCGCTTTAGGAGGTAAATTATTGGGCGCTGGGGGCGGCGGATTCTTTCTGTTTTATTGCGACCCTAGCAAAAGATTGAATGTTGTTAAAAAATTAATTGATCTTAAAACTGAGATAGTTGAATTTAATTTTGAAACAGAAGGATTAATATCATGGAAAGTAAGAAAAAAATGAAAATCAAAAATTTTGATATAGGAAAAGGAAGATGCTTTGTAATCGCAGAAATTGGGAATAATCATAATGGTGATTTTTCAAGAGCGATTAAAATGATTGATTTAGCCATTGAAATGGGGGCTGATTGTGTGAAATTTCAAATGAGGCATTTAGATCAAGTTTACAGAGAAAAGTCTTTAAATAAATCAGGAGAAGATCTAGGAACAGAATATATAATTGATCTTTTGAATAGGTTTGAATTTTCAGTTGATGAGCACCGAAAAATCTCAGAATATTGCCAAGGGGAAGGAATTTTATATATGTGTACTCCTTGGGATGAAAAAAGCGTTGAAGCTTTGGAGTCTTTTGGTGTTAAGGCATATAAAGTAGCATCTGCAGATCTTACAAATTTACCTTTACTAGATATTTTATCAAAAACGGGCAAGCCACTAATTATTTCTACGGGTATGAGTAGAGAAGATGAGGTTATTGAAGTTAAAAGTTTTCTCGAAAAAAGGGAGGTAGAATTTGCTTTTCTACATTGTAATAGCACCTATCCTGCACCATTTCAGGATATAAATTTAAATTGGATTAAATCCTTAAAAAAAATTCATCCATTAGTTGGCTATTCTGGACATGAAAGAGGTACGGCAGTTTCTCTTGCAGCATTGTCATTGGGTGCTTGTATTATTGAAAGACATTTTACACTAGACCGAAACATGGAAGGACCTGATCATGCAGCTAGTTTAGAATATGATGAGTTCAAAACCTTGATAAAGGGAATTAGAGAAGTTGAAATGGCTATTGGTTCAGGGAAAAAAAGAAAGTTGAGTCAAGGTGAAATGATAAATAGAGAAAACTTAGGAAAGAGTTTAGTTTCGTCAAAAAATCTTGTTTCTGGGACAATTATTAAACCTGAGCATGTTAAAGTATTGAGTCCTGGACAAGGAATTTCTCCATTGAAGTATGACCAACTTATAGGCAAAGAACTAAACAGAGAAATGAATTTTGAAGATTTTTTCTATGAAAGCGATATAGAAGACAACTTAATTACTTCAAAGGAATATAAGTTTAATAGACCCTGGGGAATTCCCGTTAGATATCATGATTTTCAACAATATTCTGATATGGCAAAGCCAGATTTTTTTGAATTTCATTTATCATATTCTGATATGGATTTAAATCCAAAAAACTATTTAAAGGGTCCCTATGAATCTGGTTTTGTTGTTCATGCTCCTGAACTTTTTAAAGAAAGTCATTTAATGGACTTGGCTACGCCAAATTCAGAGTACAGAAAATATTCAATGGAGCAAACACAAAGAGTAATTGATATTACCCGAAATCTTAAAGCTTATTTTCCAAAAGAAAAGAAACCGATGATTGTTGCTAATATTGGAGGATTCAGTATGGATAAACCTATTCCAAAGTCAAAAACGAAAGAATATTATAAGCAATTTTTTGAAAGTTTATCAAATTTAGATACAGAGGGAGTTGAGATTATACCTCAAACTATGGCTCCATTTCCATGGCATTTTGGTGGACAACGCTATCAAAATATTTTTGTTGAAATAGAAGAAATCGAAAAGTATTGTAAGGAATTTGGAATTAGAATGTGTTTTGACATTTCTCACAGTATGCTGACATGTAATCATTTAAAGAAAGATTTTTATGCTTTTTGCGAAAAAATAGCTCCTCATACAGCTTATTTACATTTAGGAGACGCTAGTGGTGTAAATGGAGAAGGATTACAAATTGGAGAAGGTGAAATTGATTTTGTCAGATTAGGTATAATTTTAAATAATAAATTTGAAAATGTACCTTTTATACCAGAAATTTGGCAAGGACACAAAAATAAAGGTCAAGGATTTTGGATAGCTTTAGAAAAACTTAAAGGTTTAATATGATTATACATGGTTTTATAACCGTTAGAACTTCTTCTACTAGATTACCTAATAAATGTCTTTTACCATTGGGTGAGAATAATATTTTAACCAGTGTAATATTAAGGTGTATTAAATATAATATAGAGCCAATAGTTTGCACAAGTGTAGATTCAAGTGATGATATTATTGAAAAAATCAGTAGAAAATTAAAAGTAAAATGTTTTAGGGGTTCATTAGAAAATAAACTAAAAAGATGGTCAGATTGTGCAGTCTTTTACAATATAAAAGAGTTTCATACCATTGACGCTGATGACCCTTTTTTTGATGGTAATGAAATGATTTTTAGTATGAAAAAACTCATTGATGAAGGCTATGATATCATCTCACCATCTGTTTCATCCTCAAATGGTGGAGGAAGTGTTGGATATTCATTAAAATCAGAAATACTTTTAAAAGCAATAAAAGAAACAGATGATTCGACTGACACCGAAATGATTTGGGGTTATATCAAGAAAATAAAAAATTTAAAGTTTACAACCTTAGAGGAAACTAAGATAAAACCAGAAAAATTAAGATTAACATTAGATTTCGAGGAAGACTATCTTTTGTTGAAAGCAATTAAAAGTATTTTGGGCGATAACTTATCGAGAGAAAACATCGATAGGTTATTTATTAAAAACCCAGATTTATATAAAATAAATTGGTTTAGAAATACAGAGTGGAAACAAAATCAAAAATCTAAGTCTCAATGAAAGATTTAACTAAATTAATAGAAAACATAAACAACCCTTTTGGGAAATTTAATGGAAATGAGCTAAAATATATTCTCCAAGCACTTGATTCAGAAAGCCAAGAAACGAAGAAAATTTCTTGGATTCAGAGATTTGAAGAAGCCTTTGCCAAAAAGGTAAACGTCAATTATGCTATAGCAGTAAATACAGCAACATCAGGCCTACATGCTGCGCTTTATGCCGCCGGTGTTCAAGAGGGTGATGAAGTAATACAGCCAAGTAAAACGGTTGTTATGGATTCATATGTTACAATTCATCTTGGTGCTACGCCAGTATTTGTCGATATCGATCCCAATTCATGGAATATTAGTATTGAAGAAATTGAAAAAAAAATAACACCTAAAACAAAAGCGATAATAGTAGTTTCTCTTTATGGTCTTCCCGTAGATATTAATCCTATTATGGAATTAGCTAAAAAGTATAATATTACGGTAATAGATGATTCTGCAGAAACGATGGTTTCTAAGTACAAAGGGAAATTTGCGGGTACTCATGCTCATATAGGTGTGTATAGTTTTGAAAAATCAAAACATATGACCTCAGGAAGTGAAGGGGGAATGATTGTTACAAATGATGAGAATTTAGCTGTTTTAGCAAGAAAATTTGCTGGGATTGGATATAAAGGGCTTAGCGCTTCAGCAGGAAGGACAAGCTTAGCATCATCTACATATCAGGATCCAAATTATGAAAGATTTGATCTAATAGGATTAAACTATAGAATGAATCAAATAACTGCAGCCGTTGGATTAGCTCAGCTTGAAAGAATTGAATTATTAGTAGAAAGGCGAAAAAAAATTGGCCAAATGTTTTTAGAGGCTGTTAAAAATAGTAGCTGGTTAGTAAGTCAAGAAATTCCAAATTATATGGATCACAGCTATTTTACTTTTGGAGTCAGATATTTAGGTGAAGAAAAAAAGGGCATCAAATGGAAAGAATTCTATAATCTCTATAAAAAAATAGGAGGAGATGGATTTTATGCCTGCTGGAAGCCTCCTTATTTAGAACCATCACTTTATGGAAAAAAAATGGGGAATCAAATATTCAAAGAAGGGCTTTGCCCAATCGCTGAAAATTACCAAAAATCACTAATGGTATTTAAAACTAATTATAGGAATCTTGATGAGGCAAAAAAGCAAACAATGATTTTAAGTAAACTAATTGATGAAATTGGAAGAGCTTAAAAGTAAAAAAATAGAAAAAATCAAATTTGGAATAGTTCAAGGAAGACTTACTCAGTCACCAAAAGGTGTAATTCAATGTTTTCCAAAAAACTGGGAAGAAGAATTCTTAATTGCATCTAAGCTTGGCCTAGATAATATTGAATTAATTGCAGACAGAGAATATAATGTGCACAATCCAATTTGGTCGTTTGAAGGAATTGAAAAACTAACAGTGTTATCAGATCAACATTCTATTAAAATTAATACAATATGTAACGATCATATTATTAATTATAGCTTATTAAATATTGAAGTTTTAAATCAAAACTTAGAGTTAATTGGAATAGCTAAAAAATTAAACTGTAATAAATTTATACTTCCTCTTTTTGAAAAATCTGAATTAAATATTTCTAATAATAATGACTTTATAGACCATATTAATATAATAGCAAAAGCTTGCGAAGTGTCAAAAATGTCTTTATGTCTAGAAACAATTTTAGAAGGAAAAGATCTTCTTATAGTATTGAACAAGTTAAACAGCAAAAACATCAAAGTTGTATTTGACACAGGAAACAGAATTGCATTTGGGCATAAAATTTTTGATGACATTTTAATTCTTAAAGATAAAATAGAACACATTCATATTAAAGATAAAAATATGGAAGATCAAAATGTTATTCTCGGTACAGGCAAGGTTAATTTTTTAGAGGTTTTTAGGGCTTTAAAAAAAATAAATTTCACAAAATCATTTACATTTGAAACCCGAAGAGGGTTAGATCCTATAAACACATGTAAATTTAACATCAATTTTATTAATTTTTTATATTTAGAGGCTTTCAATGAATTATAAAAAAGTATTATTTATTGGACTTGGAGGAGCGGGACAGAGACATCTCAGAATTTTACATGATTTATTACCAGCGACATCAAAATTTTATGCCTTTAGATCCAAGCAAACCACTCCACTTCTAAACTCTGATTTTTCAGTAAATATAAATACATCAATTACTGAAAAATATAATTTGATAATTTTTGATTCAATTGACGAAGCTTTTTCTATTTCTCCGGACTTAACAGTAATTTCAACTCCAACTTCACTCCATTTAGACCCAATGTTTTATGCTTTAAAAAGGGGTAGTGCTATTTTTGTAGAAAAACCATGGTCAAATGATTTAACGGATTTTAAAAAATTCAGTGATTCAGTTCTACTAAATAAAACGCCATTTCATATTTCATTTCAAAAAAGGTTTAATTCAAAGTTCCAAGAAACATTTTCATTAATAAATAATGGTAAAATAGGTAAAATATTAACAGCATCTTTTAATGTGTTTTCAAATGTAAGAGTCTGGCATCCCTATGAGAAATGGAAAGATTTATATGCTGTTAATTCAAGTCTTGGCGGAGGAGTTTTATTAACTGAAATCCATGAAATAGATTTGGCATATTGGTTTTTTGGATTACCTAAAGAAGTTTTTTGTGTAGGAAGTAATAGAAGTCAAGATCAAATTGACGTAGAAGACACTGTAAACATAGTGTTGATTTATAATGAATTTTCAATTCAAATAAATTTGTGTTTCATGCACAAAAGACAATCTAGAAGTTTTCACATTGCTGGTTCAGAAGGAGACATCTCATGGAGCGATTCCAAAGATGAATTAAACATCAAATTTTTTAATGAAAAAGAGGAAATTAAAAATGATAACCAAATTGTACCTAATGATGAGATGTTTTATAATCAAGCAAAAAAGTTCCTAAATGATTGGGATAAATTTGATACTATTAAATCATTAAACTCTGCCTCAAGCTCATTAGCAATAGTTGAAGCTGCAAAAAAATCTATAAAATCAGGAAAAAAAGAAAAAGTTTATAGTGAACTAATAATAAATGAAAAATAGTATGGCTGAACCAAATCACTCTATTAATTACGAAAAGTATGCTTTAATAACTGGAGCATGTGGATTGTTAGGTAAAAAACATGCTGAGGCTCTTTTAGAAATAGGCACTTCAATTGTTTTGACAGACATTGATTTAGATTTACTAAAAAAAACAAAGAGAGATTTAGAATTAATGAGTTACGAAGGAAAAGTAATTTATTATCTAATGGACGTGTCATCTGAAGATAGTATTATAAAAGTGTCTAATGAATTAATTAAACAAAATATACGAATAGATATTCTAATTAATAATGCAGCTATTAATCCAAAAGCGTCATCTTTAAAAAATAATATTAGAACAACTAGACTTGAAACTTTTTCGATTAAAAGATGGGATTTAGAATTAGCCGTTGGTTTAACGGGTTCATTTTTATGTAGTAAAATTTTTGGAGGCTTGATGGCAGAGGATAATAAAGGGGGAATAATACTAAATATTGCATCAGATTTATCAGTAATAGCTCCTGATCAAAGGCTTTATAAGCAAAAATTTTTAGAAAAAAACTTACAACCAGTAAAACCAATAACATATTCAGTAATAAAATCAGGGTTAATTGGTTTAACAAGATATTTAGCCACCTATTGGCCTGATAAAGGTATTAGATCAAATGCTCTTTCTCCTGGTGGGGTTTACAATAATCAAGATGAAGAATTTGTAAAAAATCTAACAAACCTTATACCGATGGAGAGAATGGCAAAAAAAGATGAGTATAAAGGGGCTATTCAATTTTTATGTTCAGACGCTTCTTCTTATATGAATGGTCAAAATATAGTAATGGACGGAGGAAGGTCAATATGGTAATTAATATATAATGATGGATAAAATAGATTTAAACAAAATATATCTGAACAAACTTCCTGCGGATGATTCCAAAGAAATTTATTTTGAATCCATTTCTCTGACTGGTCTAGACGAAATGCACAAATATTCAACGAATGATAAGTTTTATGAATTTTTTGAGTTTAACGTTTTTAAATCAAAAACAGAAACAGAACAATATTTAAAAAAATTAATTAATCGTACAAAACTTATAGATGGAGATATTCAAGCAATGTATTGGTTTGTAAGGCTTAAAGAAGATAGTAAGCTGCTAGGTTCAGCCGCGTTGGTTAATATTAATCAAAATAGAAAATCAGCTGAAATAGGTTATGGAATTGATCCAAATTATTGGGGGAAAGGATATGTTTTACTATTACAAAATGCTTTGATTAGATATACTTTTGAGTCATTGGGATTAAACCGTCTTCATGGACTAACTATGGTAGATAATGAAAGAACCATATCATCTATATACGCTGCTGGATTTAAGAAAGAGGGAATTTTAAGAGATTATTATTTTAAAGACAATAGGTTTATTGATGGTCTTAAATATTCTATGTTGAAAACAGATTATATTTCTTCAAGTAAAATAGGTTTTACAAATAAAGAAATTTCCATAAAAGATTTAACAAAGCTTGTCAAAGAAGAACTTAAAGAACATATAGATGAAAATTCAAGTATGTTAAATACCTCAAATTGGGATTCATTAAGTCATTTGGGAATTATTGTTAAATTATCAAATAAACATAAGATTGAATTAAATCCGATTGAGATTGCAGATGCAACTTCAATTAGAGAGCTCTATAAAATTTGTAATAATTTAAAATGAATTCTTTATCAGAATTACTATTCTATAAAATCTCACAATATGGTGATTCTATTGCAATAGATAATGAGAGCGAAAAAATTAATTTTAAGACATTAAATCATCAGGCATTAAAAATAGCTTCTTGTATTAATAAACTTGGAATAAGTAAAGAAACTATTGGGATAGTAGGACAAAGGAAAATATCAACATATTACTCATTATTGGGGATTGTGTATTCTGGGTTTAGTTTTACTCCATTAAGTTTGAAATACAAGCGAAAAAAGCTTTTAGATATTATTAAACAGGCCAATATTCATTACATAATTGGAGAATTAAGTGATTTGATTGAAATCCATAAATTATTGTCTAACCAAGTAAATCTTGTATATATAACTAATTCTAATAACGGATTAGAAAAAGTTGATTTTAAACCCATATTAATTGATAAGCATTCCGATTTATTTATTAGCGAGCCTATAAAATCTAAATATACTGATTTAGTATACCTACTATTTACTTCAGGAACAACAGGAACACCAAAAGGAGTTAAAATATCAAATAAAAATATATTGTCTTTTTTAGAGAGTATGACAAAGCTATACCCACTAAAAGAAAATTTTATTGCTTCTCAAACATTTGATTTAAGCTTTGATCCTTCGCTTTCGGATTTATTTTTCACATGGTCAATAGGAGGAACTCTTTGTATTCTAAATGAAAAAGAAAAATTACTGCCCTATCAATATATTATTAGAAATAATATAACTTTTTGGAATTCAGTACCTACAATTGCAAAGTTTATGCATAAAATGGGTGTTTTAAAACCCAATATATTTCCATCATTAAAATATAGTATGTTTTGTGGAGAGCAATTTCCAGTAGAGATTGCAAACGCATGGAAAATTGCTGCTCCCAATAGTACCATTGAGAATTTATATGGACCAACAGAAACTACAATATATATTACTAGATATAAATATAACATAAGGTTAAACAATAATTTCCACAATTCAATTGTACCTATTGGGGAAGTTTTTCCAAATCATAAAGCATCATTAATTGATCAATTTGATAATAAAATCCAAAAAGGTGTTGGCGAACTTTGTTTAAGTGGAAATCAAATCTCAGGGGGTTATCTCAATGATGAAGAAAACACAAAGTCTAAATTTTTAAAATTCAATTGGGATTTAGATAATAAAATATGGTATAAAACAGGAGATTTAGCATTTATTAATAAACAGGGAGATATTGAATGTATAGGGAGAAAAGATTCACAAATTAAATTAGGAGGTAAAAGAATTGAGATATCAGAAATAGAGCATGTTTTATCTAAAAATTTAAAATTGAATGATGTTATTATTGTTCCAATTAAAGACAATCTTAATGTAGTAGTCGGTATTGTTGCTTTTACTGAAAATGATATAAATGAAAAATTAGAACAAGAAATATTAAAAAATTTTCAAGAGCAATTAGATAAAACTTTTTTCCCAAAGAAAATAATATCTATTTCTAAATTCCCATACAACCAAAGTTTGAAATTAGATAAGAAGAAACTTGAAGAAATGGCGAAAAAACACTTAAAAATTTAAATGTATTAAAACGAGTAAACCAACTATTTTTGAGAAAATATTTAGGCAGATTGAAATTGTCTATGATTATTTAAATGGATTAGATTTTTTAAAAGTAATACCAGTTGAAGACCTTCAACTTAATCCTAAAATTACATCAAAAGGATCTCCATCGGGAAATAGTTATTTAAATAACGTTTTAAAAAATCTTGAAATCGATATAAATGACTCAATTTTAGATATTGGAAGTGCTAAGGGGAGCGCTTTAAAAACAATGCTAGATTTCCCTTTTTTAAATATTGATGGCATAGAAATTTCTTCTAAACTAGCGGAAATCTCAATAAAAAACTTTAAAAAATTAAAAACTAATAAAGTAAAAATCTTTAATCAAGACGCTTCCTGTTTTAAACATTACAATAATTACAAATATTTTTATTTATACAACCCATTCCCCGAGATAATTTTAAAAAAGGTCTTTAATCAAATGAATAAACAGATTATGGGGAAAGAAATCTTTATTATATACAACAATCCTATATGTCATGATTTACTGATTAATTCAAAATTTTTATTGGTTAAACAATTCCCAGATGCATGGAATAATGGCATAAATCTTTATAAAAAATCTTTTTGAAAATCCTTTCTAGTAAACCTTTAAAATCTGACATACTTGTTTTTGATGAAATCAACTACGAGTATTTAAAAAAGGTTCTACCCTCAGGCTACTCAATAACAATAATAAAACAAAGACCTCAAGAATTTTTTATAAGTAGAGAAATTCTCAAAGGACTAGTGCATATTTTTATTAAAAGATTTTCAATAAAAGAAGGCATAAAAAAAAGCTTAAAACGATCATATTATGAGTCTCTAATTTTGAGTTTTGAACCTAAAGCTGTAGTTACAATAATTGATAATAATCAGATATTTAATTATTTATCAAAAACAATCAAATCAATTCCATTTATAGCTATCCAAAATGGACTAAGACACCCATTTGAGGGAAGTTCAGGCACTTTTCATGTTCAACATTATTTTTCATTTGGTGAAAATGAAAAAAAATATTTCCCAAAACAAAACATGGAAGTCGAAAATTATTATCCTGCGGGGTCATTTATAAACTCAATATTTTCAATTAAAAACACTGAAGACGAAAAATTTGATATTCTTATAGTTTCATGTTGGAGGGGAAATATTGGTTATGGTAAAGATGTGAAGGATAGTATGAATTCTATGAAAATCTTCGATGATCTAATGTCGAAATACATTTCAAAAAGAAATTTAAAAGTTGCAGTTATTTTACGAAACGAAAGAGAGGGAGAACATTGGTATATACCTGAAATAAAAATGAATGAGGAACAGTATTTCAAAAATATATATCCTAAAAATATAGAAATAATTGATGTTGATTTTAAAAAAAAGAATATATATGATTTGATCAATAAAAGTGATTTAATTATATCATCATTTGGAACTACGACCCTTTTAGAAGCCTATGGAATCGGAAAGAAGATTCTTTATACAATTTTTTGTGATGACGAAATATATCATGAAATATTCGATCCATCAATTAAATGTATAAATCCAGAATCAAAATATTTTGACAATAAACTAGATGAAATAATTTCAATTGATAAAGATCAATACCATAGGGAGCACAAAAAAAACATGGAGTTTTATATGAATCAGCCTAAACCAGATACATTGAAATATATCAAGAGCAAAATAAATGAAATCATATCCAAACATTCAAAAAATTAAACACTTAAATCTGTTTTTTATTTCACAAATTCTCAATATGATAAATGGCTATAAGTAAAAAAATGGACTCATATTTTCTTGTTACTACAGCTCTTGAGGAATCATGGAAAGTTAAAGTTCAAACTCTGTTTCTAGGCGACTGGTGCTTAATCTTTAATAAGTTCAACAAAGACAACTATCCAAGTCATAGAATAAACAATTATCATTGGGATAACAGAGAAAAATACAATCAAGATTTTCATTTCATAGATAAGCTTTATGAAAAAAAATTAAAGGAGCTTAACATATTATTAAATAAATTTCATGGAACAGACAAAAACATCAGATACTGGAGAATAGTAATTGGTCCATGGCTTAGATCATTCATAGAAGTACTTTTTGACCGTTATGAAATTTTAAAATCAATAAAAAATGAGATTTCAGATACTATAATTTTAGATTATGAAATAGATGAATTTATTCCCCTTAATTATATTGAATTTTATTCTCAAATAAAAAGTGATGAATGGAATCATATGATTTTTTCCGAAATAATTCAATTTTTGAATATTCCATACTCTAAATCAGGTATTAAGTTAAAAGAAACGATAAAACCCCAAACTTCTACTATAAAAAAAATCAAAGAAAAGTCTAAAAACTTTTTTTTAAAAATTTATTCAATCTTAATTACAAAAACATTAAATAGAATTTTGATTAAGGACCCTTACATGCCAATTTTGAATGAGTTTAAACTTAATTTAAATTTTTTTCAATTACCAATTAGAACCCCAGAATCTTTAATTAAAAAGCCAAAAAAAATTGAGAACAGAAATTCCATTGAAATTTTAAAATCAAATAGTGATTTTGAGAAATTATTAAATAAACTTTTAATCGACCTCTTACCCTTTGCTTATTTTGAAAATCTTGAAAAAATAAAGAAAGAGACTAAGTTTTACTATCCAAGTAAACCAAAAATAATTTTCACCTCAAATGCCTACCAACATGACGATCATTTTAAAATAATGACAGCAGAAAGATGTCTAGAAAACATACCTTATGTTATCGGACAACATGGCGGAGGTTTTAAGACTGGGTTAAATAATCAAACACTTTTACATCAATTAAAAACATGTGATAACTTTTTTTCTTGGGGATGGGCTGACAAATATTCTATTGAAAATAAAATTAGAAAAATGCCATCTTTAAAATTAACGAGAAAAATCAGTGTGCCGGACAGTAAAGGCTACATACTAATAACAACTCCCTCATACCCCAGATATTTTTATAGTCACTTCAGCGTACCAATAGCGGGGCAATTTTTGAAAATAATAAACGAAACATTAGATTTTATAAGTAATCTTAATAATATTTCATCAGAGATGATAAAAGTAAAGTTAGATTCAGATGTATTCGGATGGGAGCTAAATGAAAGGTTTGTCTCGCAGGGTTTTTCAAAAATGCTCTCTGAGGGTAAAAGTTTTTATGAATTACTTTCAAAATCAAGAATATCAGTTAGCACATATAATTCAACAATATATTATGAAACGATGTCTTCTAATTTTCCAACAGTTATATTTTTTGATATGAATTTTTATGAAATATCGGAAGAATCAAAGGAAGATTTCCGTTTACTTAAATCAGTCGGAATTTTTTATGACTCCCCTTTATTAGCATCAAAATTTGTAAATTCGATCATTAATAATATAGATGAATGGTGGTTAAAAGAAGAAGTACAATATGTCAGAAAACAATTTTGTGATAAGTATGCGTTCAAGTCTAAAACTTACTTGAAAGATTGGAAGTCTTCAATTAATGAATTAGTGAAAAAATGATTTCATACAAAAGAGTAAAAGAAAAATGTGTTACGGAAAGATTTTTCCCCTACGATGATTGGAGGGATAAAATGTTTGTGCCACCAGCAATTTTTATGACTTGGTTTTTTGTTAACATAGGTGTGTCTGCAAATATAGTTTCATTAATTTCTGGACTATTTGCTGTATTGGGAGGTGTAATGATAACCTCTGAAAATAATTATATTGTATTAATTGGTTCTTTTGGATATATGGTTTTTTATTTACTAGATTATGTTGATGGTGGCGTGGCTAGATTTAATGGAAACACAGGGGTTGGAGGTCAATATATAGACTGGATAATGCACGTGGTGTCATCAATTTCAATTTTTACAGGAATTTTTATTGTAGCTTATAACATAGAAGGTAGTTGGATAGTCCCTTTTGGAATATTAACATTAGTTTCAGTATCATTAAACCTTGATAAGTATTCATTTGCATGGTTTTCAATTGCCATGCATTTTCAACAACAACAGCAAAAACACTACCCAAATAAACCTCAACCAATCATAATTAATCACACAGAAATTCCAAGAGGTAAAATCTTAATTTTTTTTAGAAAACTATCGACATTATTCTTTCATGAAAATTATGTGATTTTTTATTTACCAATTCTTACATTTTTCACCTTATTTATCCCACTTGGTTTGATTGATTTTAGAGTTATAATTATTCTTTTGGGAGGGCTAATTAATTTTCCGATTGTTTTGAGCGATGTTTTTAGAATTTCGAAGAGTAGTCGAATAGATAATAGCTATAATAAGTTATTTTTCGGAAAGAGAAAACCTAAACTTCCATTTGATCATTTTATTGAATAGATATTAAAAAAAAAGCATGAAGGCAATTATATTGGCTGCAGGAATAGGAAATCGAATGATGCCCTTAACCCAAGACACTCATAAGACATTACTTAAAATTGGGGGGATATCAATAATTGATAGAATAATAAATTCACTAAAGGAAAATAATATTTTTGACATAGTGATAGTGACAGGATATTTAAAAAATCAATTAACAAAGCACCTAAAAGAAACTCATAATGAAATTAATTTTGAATTCGTAAATAACCCACGATTTAAAGAAACAAACAATATATTTTCTTTGTCTATTGCATTTGAGCAAATTGAAATAGATCAAGACATCTTATTAATTGAATCCGATCTCATATACACAAACGAGGTTATCACAAAAGTAATTAAATCAAAGCATCAAAATGTAGCACTAGTTAGTCCATACAAAATAGGTTTAGACGGGACTGTTGTTCAAGTTCAAAAAGATCAAATTGTCAGTATTTATCCTCCTCACCTTCAGGACGAAAAATTTGATTTAACGGATAAATTTAAAACACTAAATATTTACAAATTTTCAAAAGATTTTTGCTCAAATGAATTTAAAAAACTATTAACTTATTATGCTAATTCAATTGACGATAACTGTTATTATGAGCTCATTTTAGGGATTTTATTATATATGCAAAAAACCATTATTAATTGCGAAATAATAGAAAATTCAAAATGGGCTGAGGTAGATGATCCAAATGATCTTTCTTTGGCAGAATTTCAATTTAATACTGAAAGAAAAACTGAGTTACTTCAAAATTCTTTTGGAGGATATTGGAATTATGACATAATAGATTTCTGTTTTATTAGAAACATGTATTTCCCATCTAAGTCGATGATAGCTGAAATTAAAAATTACGCACCTGTATTATTATCCAATTATGGATCAAAGCAGGTAATTTTGAATAAAAAACTTTCCTATGTACTACAATATAAAAAAGAAAGACTTGTTGTATTAAATGGTGCTACTCAAGTATATCCTATATTAAAAAATATTTTTAAAAATAAAAAAGTATTAATTCCAAATCCAACATTTGGTGAATATGAGCAAATATTTAAAAATCATATCACTTATGGTGATAAAGTAGGATTTGATAAACAAGAAATTGAAAGTAAGATAAAATTGGCAGATATTATTGTTTTCGTTAATCCAAACAACCCAACAGGCTCGATATTTTCAACAGACTGGTTATTTGATACTAGTTTAAAAAATCCAGATAAAATTATTATAATTGACGAATCATTTATTGAATTTTCTGAGGAAAAATCAATAATTGAGTTACTTGAAAATAAAGAATTATCTAATGTCATGGTAATTCGAAGTATGAGTAAAAATTATGGCTTGCCAGGAGTTAGGTTAGGTTTTATATATACAGCGGATAGTCTTTTACATGAGAAAATTTCATCTAATATTCCAATATGGAATTTGAATTCTATTGCAGAATTTTATTTAGAAATTATTTTAAAAAATAAAATTAGTTTATTAGAATCCTTTGAAAAGACAAAAAAAGATAGAAAAGAATTTATTTTAAATCTTAAAAAAATAGATTTGATTGAAGAAGTGTATCCATCAGGAGCAAATTTTATTTTGTTTAGTATTAAATCAACATCTCTTAATTTGAATAATATGTCAAATTTTTTAATAAAAGAGAACAATATATTTATAAAAGAGATTTCTCAAAAAATGAATATTCCTGATAAACATTTCTTCAGAATTGCTGTAAGACTTCCAAATGAAAATAATAATTTTATTAGAGCTCTTTTAAATTTTAAACAAAAACTATCTTAATAATGGAAATTGTTTCAGTTATTCCTGCTAGAGGCGGGAGCAAAGGCATTAAGAAAAAAAATTTAATTGATTTAAAAGGTCAACCTTTATTATCCTACAGTGTTAACGCTTCTTTATCCTCTAAGGTCAATAAGACATATGTTTGTACTGAGGATGATGAAATTATTCAGGAGGCAAAAAAATTAGGATGTAATTTTTTAAAAAGACCCTATTATCTTGCAACTGATAAAGCTAAGACCGAGCCAACACTTATTTATTTTTCATCTAAAATTAAATTTGATATATTAGTTTTTATTCAAGCCACCTCGCCTTTAATAACATCTAAAATCATTAATGAAGGTATTGAAATTTTAAAAAATGGAAATTATGATTCAGTCTTTACTGTACATGAGGAACATTGGCTTCCACGCTGGGATGAGAATTTAAATCCAATAGGTTGGAATACGAGCAATAGACCTCGACGACAAGATATAAAACCTACTTTTGTTGAAAATGGAATGATGTACATAACTAGAAGAGAAAGCTTAGTTAAATCACAACTAAGGTATAGTGGGAAAACAGGTTTCGTTAAGATCTCTTTATCAAAAAGTTTTCAGGTTGATACGAATGAAGACTTAGTTTTAATTAAAAAAATAATGGAAGATGTTTAAATATTTAAAAAAACCATACCTAATTGCCGAAATTGGCATAAATCATAACGGTGATATAAATATTGCAAAGAAACTAATTGATGCAACAAACGCGACTAATTGGGATAGTTGTAAATTTCAAAAAAGGAGTCCAGATATATGTGTTCCGGAAGCTCAAAAAAATATATTGAAGGAAACTCCATGGGGGTCAATGAAATACATTGACTACAAACATAAAATTGAATTTAATAAGAAAGAATATGATCAAATCAATTCACTGTGTAATCAAAAAAAGATTGATTGGACAGCAAGTGTATGGGACTACGAAAGCTTAGATTTTATATTAAACAATAATTATGACATTCCTTTTATAAAAATACCAAGTGCAATCAATGGCTCTCATCAATTTTTAATAGACTCTTGTAAAACAGGAAAACCAATTCTTGTTAGTTTAGGTATGATTGATTTAAAAGAAGTAGATGACATTGTAAATATACTAAACAAATATTCATCAGATTTTTGTATAATGCATACAAACAGTGCTTATCCTGCACCCTATGAGGAACTGAATTTATCATTAATTCCATTTTTCATTGAAAGATATAAGTGTCCTGTTGGTTACAGTGGGCATGAAATGGGTTTAGAGCCATCTGTTATTGCTTCAGTACTTGGGGCTAATGTAATTGAAAGACATATAACTTTAGATCATAATATGTGGGGAAGTGATCAAAAATGTAGCTTAGAAGTTCATGCAATGGACTTATTAAGAAAAAGAATAATTGCAGCTCAAAAATCAATGGGGTATCCAATTAAAGAAGTTTTTCCTTCAGAGTTGCCAAAAATAAAATCTCTAAAGAATAACAGTATTTCAAAAAAATAAAATAATGATTAAACTTTTTGTATCTGATGTAGATGGTGTTTTAACTGATGGCTCAATGTATTATAGTAATAATGGCGATGAGTTTAAACGATTTAGTACTTATGATGGGGTAGCTTTTGAAATCTTAAGAAACAAGGGAATTAAAACAGCTATAATAACCTCAGAAAACAATAAAATAACGTCATATAGAGCCGCCAAGATGAAAATTGATTTTGTTTTCCAAGATTGTCAGGGTTTAGGGAAGCTTAGCGCAGTTAAAAAAATTTGCTTAGAAAACAAAATTGACTTTAACACTGTTTCTTACATAGGAGATGATATCAATTGTTTTGAACTCCTTGAAAAAGTAAATTATGCCGCTTGTCCTTCAAATGCAACTAAAAAGATATTAGAAATTCCAAAAATATTAAAGCTTAAAACTCAAGGAGGTAGCGGAGTTATTAGAGAGTATGTGGATTTCTTAGAAAACAATAATTTAATTGAAAAATAATAATTGGATTAATATTTGGGGAAAAAGAAATTTTCTAAACTTTACGAATCAAAGTTTGATTCAAAACCTAATTTGGATGAATGGATTTGATTCACCATTAGGATCAATGAATGAAAATGATTGGAGATTATTTGTAGGCAGTCTTTATGAAAGGCTTAATATCAGAGAGAATGAATCAATATTTGAATTAGGTTGTGGAGCGGGTAGTTTTTTATATCCTTTTTATGAAAAGGGCTTCGACGTTGCAGGAATAGATTTCTCTGAAAAGTTAATTGAAAAAGCAAATGAAGTATTTAAAAAAGGTTGTTTTGAAGTTGGTGAGGCAAATAGTTTAAACCCCAATAAGCAATATGATGTCATTTTTTCAAATCATGTCATTCACTATTTTGAATCACAAGAGTATACATCTCAAACATTTAATTTACTTTTTAAAAAAGCAAGAAGGAGTATATATATATCTGGAATCCCAGATATTAATTTTAAGAAAGAACAGGAGAAATATAGAAAAGACAGTTTAAGTGAAAAAGAATATCAAAATAAATATAAGGGACTTGATATTTTATATTTCGATAAAAAATGGTTTATTGACCAAGCTAAAAGCAAGAATTTTACAGTTGAATTTTATAATCATGAAATGCCAGGATTTGCTCAAAGTAAGTTTAGATTTGATTGTCACTTTAAAAAAATTAATAATAAAATATTATGAAAGTAATCTTATTATGTGGAGGGTATGGTACCCGTTTAGGTGAGGAGACGCAATTAAAACCAAAGCCAATGGTTGAAATCGGCGGTAAGCCAATCTTATGGCATATTATGAAAATTTTTGAAAAGCACAACATGCAAGACTTTCATCTTGCTTTGGGTTATAAGGCTGATTTTATTAAAGATTATTTTCTTAAATATAATTCTTTAAATAATGATTTTTCAGTTAATCTTAAAAGCGGAAAAATTGAGTTTAATGACATTATAGAAGAAAATTGGAATATAAATTTAACAGATACTGGCTTAAATACCATGACTGGGGGTAGATTACTGAGGTTAAAAGAAAGCCTGAAAAACGAAGAAACCTTTATGTTAACCTATGGAGATGGGGTTTCTAATGTCGATTTAACCAGATTATTAGAATTTCATAAATCTCATGGTAAGATTGCAACTGTTACAGCTGTTAGACCACCTGTTCGTTTTGGAGAATTAATCATTAATGACAATAAAGTTGAAGAGTTTGCAGAGAAACCCCAAGCGGGGAAAGGTTGGATTAATGGTGGCTTTTTTGTTTTTAACAAAGAAATTTTTAACTACATAGAAGACGACTCTATAATGTTAGAAAGAGAGCCTTTAGAAAAACTCTCCAAGATGGGGGAACTAATGGCTTATAAGCATGATGATTTTTGGCAATGCATGGATACAATAAGAGAAAAAGAAATCCTCGAAGGTTTGCTAAACTCCAATAGCGCGCCTTGGTTAAAATAAAAACTATGTTTAAAAATTCATACAAAGGAAAAATAGTTTTAATTACTGGTCACACAGGATTCAAGGGGACTTGGCTTATAATTTGGTTATTAAAATTAGGAGCAAAAGTTGTTGGAATATCAAAAGATATACCTTCTAAACCTTCAATGTTTGAAACTTTAAATCTTAAAGAGAAAATAACTGATTATAGATTTAACATTCAGGATTTAGAAAAATTAAAAGAGGTTATTCAAAAGGAAGAACCAGACTATATATTTCATTTAGCTGCACAATCATTAGTGTCTATTTCTTATTCGAATCCTATTGAAACAATTACCACGAATACATTAGGGACAGCAAATCTTTTGGAATCCATTAGAGAGTATGAAAAGCCTTTAATATTAATATTAATTACAAGTGATAAAGCTTATGATAATATTGAGTGGCCCTGGGGATATAAAGAAACTGATTCATTAGGTGGGAAAGATATTTATAGTGGATCCAAAGCAGCAGCAGAAATTTTAATCAAAAGTTACTGGGAATCCTTCATAAAGAAGAAAGAAAATATAAAGCTAGGAATATGCAGAGCAGGCAATGTTATTGGAGGAGGAGATTGGGCAAAAGACCGTATCGTTGTAGACTGTATGAAATCATGGAGCAATAATAAATCAGTCAAAATAAGAAGTCCAAAAGCAACAAGACCTTGGCAGCATGTTTTGGAGCCCTTATCAGGCTATTTATTGCTCGGTTCCAAATTAAATGAAAGTTCTGACTTAGATGGAGAACCCTTTAATTTTGGACCTAACGCTGATGTAAATAAAACAGTTGAGGAGTTAATCAACGATTTGTCAAAAACATGGCAACAAAAACAAGATGTTTTTTATGAAGTGACAGAGAATATTCCATTTAAAGAATCAAGTCTCTTAAAACTAAATTGTGACAAGTCTTTGTTCTACTTAAACTGGACACCAACTTTAAATTATAATCAAACTATTGATTTAGTTGGTTATTGGTATTCTCACTTCTATGGACAAAAGAATAATCTTTATGAATTAACACTTAAACAAATAATATTTTTTGAAAATTTAAATCAAGTAAAAAAGTGAAAGGATTAATTATTTCAGAGTTAAATCAGATATATAATCCTAAAGGAGATATTTTACATGCGCTTAAAAAAAGTGATTCATCATTTAATAATTTTGGAGAAGCTTACTTTTCATTTGTGAAATATAATCAAATAAAAGGATGGAAAAAGCATACTAAAATGAATATGAATTTAATTGTCCCAGTCGGTGAGATAAAGTTTGTTTTTTATGATGATCGCGATAAGAAATCTGAGCCAAAAATTAAAGAGGTTACGATTGGGCAATCGAATTATAAGCGATTGACAATACCGCCAAATATTTATGTCTCCTTCAAAGGAATATCTAAAAATACAAACCTAATTTTAAATATTGCAGATATGGAACACGACCCTAATGAATCAATAAATATTGATTTATCAGACATAAGCTATGAATGGAAAACAACAGATTTATAGAAGATGAGGATTCTAATTTCTGGTGCATCTGGGTATTTGGGGTCACGACTCTGTAAGGAATTAAAGAGAGACCATCACATAATTGCTTTAACTAGAAATCCTGATAAATTCAATCAGTTTAATGAAAAAATAGCAGACAAAATAATTATATTAAAAAGTTTTGACAATAATTTTTTAAAAAAAGTTATTGATTCAAAACCAGAAATATTTATCCATTTAATTTCTTTAGATAGTAGTGCATCAAATTCAAACCCATTAAGTAGTTTTGATGTTAATGTCGGTAATACATTCAAATTACTTAATCATTTAAAAGACTCCAAAACACTTAAAAAGTTTATTTATTTCTCCACAATTCACGTTTACAATTCTTCATTAAAGAAAATTGATGAATTGACTAAACCTAAACCAAATAATTTTTATTCACTAACTCACTTTCTAAGTGAAGAAATCATTAATTATTTTAACAAAGAAGCTAACTTTAAGTGTATTAATTTAAGGTTGTCAAACAGTTATGGTGAACCTGTTTTTGAAAATGAAAATTGTTGGAAATTGGTGGTTAACGAATTAGTTAAAAGTGCAAATGAAAAAAAAGTAATTTCTCTTAATGGGGATGGATTAACAAGTAGAGATTTTATTCACTATTCTGACATTTGTGATGCTATTAATAAATTAATTATCATTGATAACAGTAAAATTATCTATAACATCTATAATCTTTCTTCAGGAAACCCTCTATTGTTAATTGAATTAGCCGAACTAATAAATAAACATTTTAAGGGAAAAATAAACATTTTAATAAACACAAACGAACCTTATTTACCATCATCAAAAAAGAATATTTTAAAACCAATATATAGTAACGAACGAATTAAAAATTTAATAAAATTCAATCCAATTAAAGTTTCAGAGGGTTTATATAAAATGACAAAAGAGTTAAAATGATTAAATGAAATATTTTTTTAATGTCAATTGATTTTAATCCTCTAAATGATTTTTTCTTATGAAATTAACTGCATTAAATTCATTAATATTATCATAGATATTTATGTATAAAAATAACAAAGAGAAACCTTTTATTTCAGTTGTTTTGCCCACCTATAACCATGCTCATTTTTTAAAAGATGCAATTGATTCGGTCATAAAGCAGGACTACTCCAATTGGGAATTAATCATTATAGATAATAATTCAACAGACGATACTAATCAAGTAATCTCATTGTTTAGAGATAATAGAATTAAAATTCATAAAATAAATAATTATGGAATTATTGCTAAATCTAGAAATAAAGGAATTCAAGAATCTAATGGTGATTGGATTGCATTTTTAGACTCAGATGATATTTGGTATTTTAATAAACTGACAACTATTATTAGTTTTCTAAATAAAGATAATAACATAGATATTGTTTGTTCTAATGAGTATTTACATAATAAATCCACAGGAAAAAAAAAAATATTGCGTTATGGTCCTGATAGTGAAAACATTTATCACGAATTACTTATAAATGGAAATAGATTATCGACATCATCAACTTTAGTTAAGAAAAGTTTTCTTTATGAAAAAGAACTTTTTTTTGATGAAAGTAATATTTTTGTTACAGTTGAGGATTATGACTTATGGATGAGAATAGCTCTATCTGGTGGAAAATTTGGTTTTTGTGAAGCCATTTTAGGGGAGTACACCATTCATGATTCTAACAGTTCAAATAATTTTGATTTACATAGGAATAATTTGGAGAATGTTCTTCGAAAACATGTTTTTGAAATACAGCGTTTTAATTTGAACCATACTCGATTATGGTCACAGATAAAACCCAGACTTGATATAATTGACTTTAAAAATAATTTTAAGGAAAACTTTTTTCCTTCATTAAATATTTTAATCGGTCAATTATTAAAAAATTCAAAATTTCACTTTCTTTATTTAAAAAACACAATAATTATTAAAATAAAAAGCCATGTTCATTTTTAAAAGATTTTTATTTTTTTTGTTGGATCTTAGTTACTATTCAAAAAAAATTTTGAATGAAATTTTTCAAAACGAAAATTCTGTTTTAAGAATTCTAATTCATCATGACATAAAAAGCGATGAACAGATTATCTCATTTAAGAATCAAATTAATAGTCTCTCTAAAGAATTTGATTTTATTTCTCCAAAAGAATTCGAGGATACTATTAATTTCGGCAAGGTTAAGGGGAAAAAATTATTATTGACATTTGATGATGGATTTAAATCTAATCGTATTATCGCAGAATCTATCTTAAATAAAAAAGGAATAAAGGCGCTTTTTTTTATTGTTACAGATTTTATTGGATTAAAAAAAAACAGCTTAAATTATTCTAAAATAATACGTAATATTTATCCTAATGGACCAACATTAAATGAATTTTCCGAACCTATGGATAATGATGATATTCAATTTTTGATCGATTCTGGCCACACAATAGGCTGCCATACAGCTACTCATAAAATGTTGTCAAAGATCACTAAAGTAAGTGATTTAAAAGAAGAGTTAATCGATTCAAAAGATAATCTTGAGAAAATGTTTAACATTAAAATTAAACATATTGCATATCCATTTGGAACTTTTGAAAGCATAGATAAAAAATCATTAAAATTACTTTCTGAGAGTTATGAATTTGTACACTCTGGACTTAGAGGGAATAATCTTAAAGCACAAAAATTATTTTATAGAGATGCTACAAATACTGAAACGAAAACAACTAGGTTAAAAGCTTTTTTATTAGGTAATGCAGATTTTATTTATAAAAATAAATTCAAAACTTTAAAATCATTTTTGATTGATACCATTTAGCCCAAGATTAAATATTTTTTCTGTCTTAAAGAAAAAAAGAAATTATTGGAACACTATTGATAGTGAACATCAATTCTTGTTATCACGCTCCTCATGGTCATTATTGGCGATATGTTTATTAAGAAAAAATTTCAGTTCAAATAAGAAAATAAATCTCTTTTTGCCTGAATACTTTTGTAATGATCCAATTCCACTTCTTAACAGAAAGATCATTAATATAATCTATTATGAAGTTGACAAGGATTTTAAACCATCACATAAAAGTTTAAATAAACAAGCTGAAATAAATAAACCGGATATTTTTTTATGTGTTCATTATTTTGGTCAACCAATAGTTTTAAATGAGTTAAAAAACTTTTGTATTAAGCATAAAAGCTGGTATGTTGAAGATGCAACTCATTGTTTAAAAAAAGATTCTATTATTGGTAGACAGGGAGATTTTGTTATGTTCAGTTTATATAAGCACCTACCTCTTCCAGATGGAGCAGTACTATTGATTAGAGAGAAAGGCCCTTCAAAGTTAAATTTAGAATCAGTTAGAAAAATAAAAATTAATAATTTTCTTGAAGAAGAACTATCAGAATTGAATTTCAACAAAACCCTGATTCAAAAGAACTCTAATATTAGATCGATAATTTGGATTTCAAAAAAAGTTTTAAGTTTTTGTTTTAAAAACACCACATTACTTAATAATTATTTAATTAAAAATTACAGGAAAAGTTTAAGTTTGAATTACGATTTTCAGTCTTATTCATATAAAATCTCAATTTTATCAAAATGGTTATTTGATAGATTTGATTTGGAAAACATTTCTAAAATTAAACTTAGAAATCAATATATATTTAAGAACATCCTGAAAGATTATATTAGTATTCCTGCAAATTTTGATTTAAAATTAAATTATCTTTTTCATACACCTTATATACTCCCAATTACTTTAAGAAAAAGTCAAACTCCTTTAGATTTAATTAATAAAGGAATACCAATTGTTAAATGGCCTCTTTTACCAGAATCAAATTTTGAAATAAATCAAAAAATTAAAAAGAAATTTGACGAGTATTATTTTTTAATAATTCATAACTCAATAAAACCTCAAAGTTTTAAAAAGTTACTAGATAATAAACCGAAACCTAAAAAAATCGAATTAATAATAAATAAAATAGATGCTATCAATTGGAATGAAATAGCATTGAAGACTTCAAATTTTAATATTCTCCAGTCATGGGCCTATGGCTTATCAAAATCAATAATTGAAAAAAAGAAGATTGACCGTTATGAAATCCTAATTAACAAAAGACCTGTAGGATTTTTTCAAATTCTTTCAAAAACTTATTTTAAAATATTTGAGATTAAAAGAATTAACAGAGGCCCTATTTTAATTGACAACTTATCTATTGAAAATAAAATTAAGATTTTTAAAAAAATCTTAAAACTTGGTAATATCTTTAAAAGAAAAATTTTGTCTATTTCTCCTGAGATTAGTTTCTTTTCAATAGAATCAATTTTTTTTAAATCAAATAGGTTATTAAAGCTACCAATCCCAAATTGGAAATCTTCAACTATTTTGCTTGAAAATGAATTAGATTCAATAGCAACAAAATTAAAGCCTAAATGGAGAAACGCACTAAATTTTTCTAAAAAACAAAATATTAAAATAAATATTTCTCAAACTAGTGATGGTATTGATGGTGTGCTAAAAAAATATAATGAGCTTAAAACCAAGAAGAATTTTAATGGAATAAATTCAGAGTTAATTCGTGAAATTAGTTTTATTAAAAATAAATTTGAACAATTATACACTTTTGAAGCTATTAAAGAAGATGAAACAGTAGCTATGATCGTTATATCAGCTCAATCAAAAAACTCAATATATCTAATAGGATGGACTAATGATTCGGGCAGAAAACTTAATGCAAACAATCTTTTATTATGGGAAGCAATTATCTATCTAAAAGAAATGAAATACAAGGCTTTTGATTTAGGTGGATTGATTGGGAATAATCATCCAATAGATCTTTTTAAATTAGGTCTTAATGGGAATTATTATGAAAACACAGGCGAGTACATAAAATTTTAGAATATTATGAGAATTGGAATTGATGCTTCGAGTATTGTTGATGGTGGTGGTTTTACTCATCTTAACCAATTTCTGATTAATTATTTACCATTAAATCACACTTCAATTGAAAAGTTAAACATATATGCTTCAAAAAAAGTTTTAGATAAACTTCCAATTTCCTCAAACCTTTCAAAACATAATTCCCCATTTCTTAATAAGTCTCGTGTACATAGAATTTTTTTTCAAACTTTTTTGTTTGATAGAATACTAAAAAGAGAATGCGATATATTATTTTCTGTGACGGGGGACTATACAGGAAAATTTAGGCCATATGTTGGGATGTCTCAAAACATGATGCTTTATGAAAGAGAATTTTGGGGAGAAATAAAAAATTTTAAAGAAAGGGGAAAATTTTATTTTAATTTCAAAAGACAACAAAAGTGTTTTAAAAATGCAGAAGGAATTATTTTTTTATCAAATTATGCTGAAAAGTATATAAGCAATGCTTTAGATTTAAAAAACAAGATCACGACCATAATTCATCATGGAATTTCAAATAAATTCATCTCAGAAAAATTAGAAATCAAAACGTTAAAAAATTATTCTAATAAAACACCCTTTCGTTTTCTCTATATTTCAACGGTTCATGTTTATAAAAATCAGCTGCATGTTGTAGAAGCCATTTCAAAACTAAGAGAAAAAGGGTATCCAGTTGAACTAACATTGATAGGTGATGTAATTTATAAACCCACGGGAGATTTATTAAAAAAAAGCATTGAAAATGTGGATCCAAAACATGAATTCATAGAACATATTTTAAATGTTCCACATGCTGAAATTTCAGATTATTATCGAAATCATAATGGTATAATCTTTGCCTCATCTTGTGAAAATATGCCTAATATTCTATTAGAATCTATGGGCGCTGGAAAACCTATTGCATGCAGTAATAAAAGTCCGATGGATGAATTTTTAAAAGATGGAGGGATTTATTTTAACGCTAGGTCAGTAAACTCTATCTTTAGTACATTAGAAAAAATGTTAAAATCATTAAAAAGCTTTGAGGCTTTAAATTATAAAAACAAAGAAGAACTAAAAAAATATACTTGGAATAAAACTTCTGAAGAAACTATTAACTTTATAATGGAAACTTTAAAAAGATATAATGATGTTTAAAAATAAAACCCTCTTAATCACAGGTGGAACAGGATCTTTTGGAAACGCAGTTCTGGACAAATTTCTTGCTTCTGATATAGCTGAAATACGAATTTTTTCCAGGGATGAAAAAAAACAACATGATATGCGTGTTGCTTATGACAACCCCAAGTTAAAGTTCTTTATAGGCGATGTAAGAGATTATCAAAGCATTTTAGAAGCTTCCCGAGATGTTGATTATATATTTCATTCAGCAGCCTTAAAACAAGTGCCGTCGTGCGAATTTTATCCAATTCAAGCAGTAAAGACAAATGTTTTAGGAACTGAAAATGTATTGAATGCTTCCATTACAAATAAGGTTAAAAAAGTAATTTGTTTGAGTACAGACAAAGCGGTTTATCCAATTAATGCAATGGGAGTATCAAAAGCGATGATGGAGAAAGTTTTTGTGGCCAAGTCACGCACTACCAATTCAACGGTTATATGTGGTACACGATATGGAAATGTAATGGCCTCAAGGGGTTCCGTCATACCTCACTTTCATCAGCAAATAAATGAAGGGAAAGCTATAACTGTTACTGATCCCAATATGACGCGCTTTATGATGACACTCAAAGATGCAGTTGATCTAGTGTTGTTTGCTTTTAATAATGGTCAAAGCGGGGATATTTTTGTCCAAAAGTCACCAGCAAGTACCATAGGGGATTTAGCTATTGCTATGAAAGAGATTTATAATTCTGATGTTATTATTGAAAATATTGGAATTAGACATGCCGAGAAAATGCATGAAACATTACTTAGTGTTGAAGAACGAATGGTTAGTGAAGATCTAGGAGATTATTATAAAGTATCTGCAGATAATAGAGACCTGAATTATAATAAATATTTTTCTGAAGGGATTGATTCAAAAGCCGTCTTAGAAGAATACAATTCTTTTAACACCAATAGACTTAGCATTCAAGAATTAAAAGATTTATTGGGAACTGTAGGCTATAAATAATGAAAATCTTAATTCTTGGTGGGGATGGAATGATTGGGCATAAAATGGATCAAGTTTTAAGTGTTCAAAATCACGAAATTGTTATTTCCATAAGAGAAAAAAAAGATTTGACTTTAAAAAGCATCTCATCAAAGTCAAAAGTATTTTTCAATGATTTTTTAAAGGATAATATCCTTGACTTTTTGGTTAAAGTTAATCCAGATGTAATTATTAATGCTATTGGAGTAACCATTAGAAGGGGGGTGAATGAAAATATATCTGATACAATTTATTTAAACTCTTTATTTCCCCACCAGATATCTCGTTGGGCATTAGCATTCAAAAAAAGATTAATTCATTTTAGTACAGATTGTGTTTTTTCAGGTAATGAAGGGAGTTATTTAGAAGATGCAACACCTAATGCTTTGGATTATTATGGTAAAACAAAAGGTTTAGGAGAGATTAATTCTAAAAGTTCACTAACTATTAGATCTTCTATGATTGGCCCTGAATTATTTAATAAAACGGAACTTTTTGAATGGATAATAAATAATAAAGAGAAAGAAATTAATGGTTTCTCAAGAGTTATGTATTCAGGGGTGACAACAGTTTACATGGCGAGACTACTAGCAAATTTAATTGATAATCACAAGAATTTAAATGGTATTTATAATGTAGCATCCAAACCAATTAACAAATTCGAATTGTTACATTTAATAAATGATAACTTTGATCTTGGATTGATTATTAATGATGACAAAACTGTAATATCCAATAAAACATTAAACGCTTCAAAAATGGCGAAAGAGATAGGCTTACAACCGCCTAGTTGGGATGGCTTGATTTTTGAGTTAAAAAAAGACTATATGAATTTCATAGACTTGTATAAAACTATATAGAGATGGCAACAAAAGTAATGACCATATTAGGGACTAGACCTGAAATCATCAAACTAAGCAGAGTTATTGCAGAGTTAGAAGAAAATGTAGAACATATATTAGTGCATACAGGTCAAAATTATGATTATGAGTTAAATGAAATATTTTTTAAAGATCTAAGGGTAAAAAAGCCAGATCACTTTCTTAATTGTGTTGGAGATACTACTGCAGAAACTATTGCTAATATTATTTCTAAATCAGATAAAATTATTGAAGAAGTTCAACCAGACGCCGTATTACTTTACGGAGACACCAATTCTTGTCTCTCAGTAATTTCAGCAAAAAAAAGACAGGTTCCAATATTTCATATGGAAGCTGGGAATAGATGTTTTGACCAGAGAGTTCCTGAAGAGTTAAACAGGAAAATAGTAGATCATTTAAGTGACATTAACATGCCGCTTACAGAGCAGGCTAGAGATTACTTAATAAGTGAAGGAATAAGACCTGAGACTATTATTAAGACAGGATCTTGCATGAAAGAAATTTTAAATTTTTATAAAGCCGAAATATCAGAAAGTCAGGTATTAAAAAATTTAGAATTAAAAAAAGATAATTATTTTATTGTTTCTATTCACAGGGAAGAAAATGTGGATTATAAAAAAAATCTTGAAAACTTACTTCACTCATTAAATTCAGTTGCTGAAAAGTATCAGCTCCCAATAATTGTTAGTACGCATCCAAGAACAAAAAATAGAATTGAACAATTAGATGGAGATATAAAGGTCAATCCTTTGATCAACTTTATGAAACCAATGGGCTTTTTCGATTATATAAAACTACAACAAGAGTCTAAATGTGTCATTAGTGATAGTGGAACTATAACTGAAGAATCTTCAATTTTAGGTTTTCCAGCTATTATTATAAGGAAAGCTCATGAAAGACCTGAGGGTATGGATGAAGGGACTTTAATCATGTCTGGATTAGAAAAAGAAAGAGTCCTTGAGGCCATTAATGTAATGGTAAGTCAGAACAAAAGATTTACCTCTAATATAATAAAAGATTATGATGTTGAGAATGTATCTATTAAAGTAACTCGTATTATTCTAAGTTATATTGATTATGTAAATAGAACTGTTTGGAAAAAAGATACTGTTACTAAGACTTTTTAGAGCTATGAATATTCTGGTTGTTTCTCAATATTTTTACCCAGAAAATTTTAAAATAAACGACCTTATTTTTTCTTTAAAAAAAAG
>Ga0209223_10000674_pt1 | contig 39154 bp, 36 predicted proteins | sample COG_06_FD_184750 | JGI IMG/M metagenome (GOLD analysis project Ga0209223, IMG submission 184750) | Pelagic Microbial community sample from North Sea - COGITO 998_met_06 (SPAdes) (version 2) | ecosystem: Environmental > Aquatic > Marine > Neritic zone/Coastal water | place: Helgoland, sampling...
TACTTTTACATTCCGATCAAGGGTGGCAATATCAAATGAAAAAGTACCATGAATTATTGAAAGGTAAAAACATCATTCAAAGCATGTCTAGAAAAGGTAATTGTTTAGATAATGCTATTATTGAAAATTTTTTTGGAACTTTAAAGTCAGAATTGTTTTATCCCAAAAAATATAATTCTATCGAACAACTAGAAAGGGAGATTAAAAACTATATTAGCTATTATAATAATGATAGAATATCTGGGAGACTAAAAGGAATGAGCCCGATAAAATATCGAGCTCATTATTCTAATTAGTATAATATTAATCGTCCAACTTTTGGGGTGCTGTCCATTTAGTAAGGCTTTTTTGTTGCTTCATTTTTAAATAATTTAGCAAAGAAAAAATTGAAATGTGTAAGATTTCAATTAAGTAGAGACAAATTTTTTTAATAGATCTAATTTTAAAATATGAAATACACGAAAATTTCCAATACAGATATTAAAGTAAGTAAAATCTGTTTGGGGACCATGACGTTTGGTGAGCAAAATACTAAAGCGGAAGCTCATGAACAATTAGATTACGCAACAGAAAAGGGTGTTAACTTTGTGGACACTGCCGAAATGTATTCTGTTCCTGGAAGGAAAGAAACACAAGGTGATTCGGAAAGAATATTGGGTACTTGGTTGAAAGATAAGAATAGAGAAGATTTTGTAGTCGCTAGTAAAATTGCAGGACCAAATCCTGGTTTATCTTATATTAGAGAACCACAGCCTTATACTAAAAAACTAATTTTAGAAACGGTAGAAAATAATTTACAGCGTTTACAAACTGAATATATTGATGTATATCAGTTACACTGGCCAGATAGAAATGCAAATTTTTTCGGAAAATTAAATTACAAGCATAATGATGACGAAACATGGAAGGATAAAATTGCTGAACTGATTGAAGCCATGAATGATCTTGTTAAAGCTGGTAAAATCCGTCATTATGGTTTGTCAAATGAAACACCATGGGGAACCATGCGTCATTTACAAGAAAGTACTGCCAATAAAATCACAAGAGCTAAATCAATTCAAAATCCATATTCTATATTAAATAGATCCTACGAGGTAGGTATGGCAGAAGTCTCTATGAGAGAAAATATTGGGTTGTTGGCGTATTCTCCTCTTGGTTTTGGGGTGTTGTCTGGAAAATATTTCAACGGTCAGATGCCAGAAAAATCAAGGTTGAAATTATTTCCTAATTACTCAAGATATAGTAATGAGCAAGCGATGTTTTTAGCAGAAAAATATGATCAATTGGCTAAAAAGAATGGGTTGAGTTTGGTAGAACTTTCATTGGCTTTTATCGAAGCACAACCATTTGTAACTTCCACAATAATTGGAGCGACAACGATGGAGCAGTTAAAACAAAATATAAATACAATTAATGTGGATTTAACGCCAGAATTGCTTTTGGAAATAGACGAGATTCATAAATTGCAACCATATCCAGCGCCATAAATAAAAATATTATTTTGTAAAAAAAGCTGTGTTTTTGACACAGCTTTTTTTTTGAAAAAACACAAAAAAGTGATAACCACCTTTTTTTATTTGTATGGAACTATAACTTTGTGTTAAAGTTTAAAAGATAGGAGAGAACTTAAAAATTGCGAATCTTGAGTAAGTTACTTAGATTAATTATTCCACCTAAAGCATGGCGCACGCCTGTTGTTATTTTGCTAGGTGCAATTTTTGGATTGACTTTATATGCTATGCTTGAATCCAAAGCGATTTCTTATTTATCAGATGACCCTGAGACTTGTGTAAATTGTCATGTAATGACACTGTAATATACCACTTGGTTGAATAGCTCTCATAGAGAGTGGGCTACCCTTAATGACTGTCATGTTACTCAAGACAATGTTTTCAATAAATATTTATTCAAAGCTAAAGATGGAATGTATCATGATTATGTGTTTACAACACGTGGTGAGCCAGAAGTAATTCGTATGAAAGAAGCAGGGGTAGAGGCTGCACATAACAACTGTATTCGTTGCCATCAAGATCAGGTAGTAGATGCCAAACCAGAAGGGACTGTGGACAATCATAAAGCAAACATGACGGATAGAAAATGTTATAAGGAAGTGCCCCATGGAAAAATTAGAGCAAGAGAAAGCAGAGTTTAGAAAGAATGTTTTACCTAAATGGGATGAAGAAGCTAAATATTAGTATATCGGCTTTGTTTAGATCTTGTTTACGACACAACAATTTTTAAAGAAAAAAAGAAGAGACTTTTGGGAGCACCCTTGGAGCTATATGGAATCATTTTTCATAGGCACAGGGTTGCTCCTAACTGGTTTTATGATGGAAATTTTCTTTCAGTCGAAGGAAGAGTTTCTAATCTCCTATCTATATAATATCCTTTTTTTAGGAGGCTATATAGCTATTCTTTTTATTGCTCATACAAAACAACCCTACATTAAAGCATCTTTGCCAATACTGTTTTTAGGGTGGGCTGTTCTTTTATTGTTTGTTGCAAAATTATGGATAGAACTGGACAGACCTCCAATGAGGACCTTAGGAAAAACCAGACTTTGGTACGCTACATTTTTACCTTTTGTTACTTATTTTAGATGGAAATACAAATGGTTTTTGGCTTATAGTGTACTATTGTCATCCGTTTTTTTAATAATAAATTACTTGAATCCTGAAACCTATTCCAAAACTTTAATGCCGGCTTTACAGAGTCCACGGTTTGTACCTCATGTTTTGGTGTATTTATTTCCCTATGCTGTGTTGGCTGCGTCTAGTATAGTGGCTATGAAAGGGATTTATGATTATTCAAAAGGAATTTTATCTGAGGAGACTTTAAAGTTGGCGGATAACTTAGTGTATATAGGGTTTGCCTTTTTAACTTTAGGTTTGCTTTTTGGTGCGATATGGGCCAAACAAGCTTGGGGACATTATTGGACTTGGGATCCTAAGGAAATATGGGCCTTTTTAACTTGGATGGGCTATCTTACTTATATACATTATCGCTATTTTCATACCCATAAAACAAAGCAGTCTTTGACCATATTAGCTTTGGCTTTTGTTGTACTGTTGGTATGTTGGTTTGGTGTGAATTATTTACCCGTGGCTCAAACAAGTGTTCCTACTTCTCCAGCAATAAAAAACCCCTTTAAATTGAATTTAAAGAGGTTGAAAATTATGTTTTATTTAGTACCCTAGTTTTGCTCTGGTTCTTTTTAAAACCTCTGTCGCCACTTTTTTAGCTTTTTCAGCTCCTATAGCGAGTGCTTTGTCTATTTCATCAAGGTTGTTGATGTAGTGGTTGTAACGTTCTCTTTCAACCGCATATTTTTCAACTAGTAATTCGTAATATGCTTGTTTTGCATGTCCGTATCCATAATTTCCAACTTCGTAGTTCGCTCTCATGGTAGCGATTTGCTCTTCAGTGGCAATTAACTTGTAAAGGGCAAAAAGGTTGCAGGTATCTGGATTTTTAGGATCTTCCATCGCAGTGCTGTCCGTTTGGATTTTCATCACCTGTTTGCGCAATTTTTTATCGGTTTGAAATAAATCAATAATATTTCCTTGAGATTTGCTCATTTTACCTCCATTAGTACCTGGAACGTACATCGTTCCTTCTTGAATTTTGGCATCAGGTAAAATAAAAGTGTCTCCCATTTGATGGTTGAATCTACCCGCAACATCTCTTGTCATTTCAAGATGCTGCAATTGATCTTTTCCTACAGGAACAATTTCTGCATCGTATAATAATATATCTGCAGCCATCAACATTGGATAGTCAAATAATCCAGCATTTACATCTTCTAACCTATCTGCCTTGTCCTTAAAAGAATGTGCCAAGGTCAATCTTTGGTATGGATAAAAACAATTTAAATACCAAGTCAATTCAGTTGTTTCAGGAATATCACTTTGTCTATAAAAAACAGTTTTATTAACATCAAGTCCAAACGCAAGCCATGCCGCAGCAGTACTGTATGTGTTTTCTTTTAATGTTTTTCCGTCTTTTATTTGTGTAAGGGAGTGCATATCCGCAATAAATAGAAAAGACTCATTTGTTGGGTTATTTGCCATTTCAATTGCTGGGATAATTGCCCCAAGTAAATTTCCTAAATGTGGTGTTCCTGTACTTTGAACGCCTGTTAATATTCTTGACATTTCATTTGTTTTGAAAAGCAAAAATAAGGAAAGCTGAATGAAAATATTTCGGATCTTGATTTAAAAATTAGAAAGTTTTGTTAAGATGCTGAATGCAACTGCTTTTGAATTTAATTATGGTAAATTTGAGGCATGATTGAGTTTTTTAAAAATGTACTCCGCTTGCTATGGAGAATTTGGTTTTACATACTTTTTGCAGGGATGGTGTTTTTGTTTGCTCCTGTATTGCTGTTGGTTACATCTCGAGAAGATTGGTATCCTGTATTTTTTAAGTTGGCTCGATTTTGGGCAAAAACAACACTTTTTTTTACCGGATTTAGAGTACGAAAAAATGAATTGCAAAAAACAGAAAAGCAGGGGAGTTATATGTTTATTGCAAATCATACTTCTATATTGGATGTTTTGTTGATGCTATCCGTGGTAAAAAATCCATTCGTGTTTGTAGGGAAAAAAGAATTGTCTAAGGTTCCTGTTTTTGGCTTTTTTTATAAAAGAACCTGTATTCTTGTAGATAGGGAGGACTCTAAAAGCAAGCAGAAAGTTTTTAAAGAAGCACAAAGAAGAATCAGTTTAGGTTTAAGTATTTGTATTTTTCCGGAGGGATTGGTGCCAGATGATGAATCTATAATTTTATCGGAATTTAAAAAAGGAGCCTTTAGGTTGGCTATTGAACATCGACTTCCTTTGGTTCCTATGAGTTTTTATGATTGTAAAAAAAGATTTTCATATACTTTTTTCAGTGGAGCTCCAGGGTTGTTAAACGTAAAAGTGCATCCTTTTGTCTCTGTCAAAGAGCTGAGTATAACGGATGTTACTCGAATAAAAAATCAGTGTTTCGAATTGATAGAAAAGGATTTAAAAGACTATTCCAAAATTTCTTAAAGTGCTGTAGATTTCTTATTTTGAGAGGAGTCTGAAAAGGTTTTATTATGAGATACGAGGTCACATATTATCCAAAATTAGAAGAGCGATTGAATATAATCTCTCATGGCCTTGGTGCAATTTTGAGTATAATCGCATTTCCGTTGCTGGTTTTAAAGGCCATGCATTCAAATGATACCATTGTTGTTTTAAGTGTTGTGATCTATGGTTTGAGCTTAATCATTTTGTACTCGGCTTCTACTTTATACCATGCAACCGATGAAAAGAGGTCTCGGTATTACTTGAATATCTTCGACCATTCTGCCATCTATGTATTAATTGCTGGTACCTACGCGCCAGTTGCTTTAGTAGTATTACAAGGTAGAATTGGTTGGGTGATTTTTGGTTTGTCATGGTTTTTTGCAATTCTTGGTGTCCTATTCAAAGTATTCTTTATCGGGCGTTTTAAGTTGATTTCTATAGGAACCTATATTGCTATGGGCTGGATGATTGTTTTTGCGATCAAACCCTTGGTTGAAAATTTTGACAAACTAGGATTGATGCTTTTTGTATACGGAGGAGTCTCCTATTCAATAGGAGCCTTGTTTTTTGCCCTTAAAAAAGTGCCCTATAATCACGCAATTTTTCATGGTTTTGTGTTGTTTGGAAGTCTTTTTCATTTTCTCGGAATTTATTTTTATATTCTATGAAATTATTAACATGGCTATATAGATGTTTTTTTGATAGAGATATTTTGAAATATTCCGTATTTTCGTATTTAAAAGTTGAAAAAAATGTTAAAGATTTTAATTGTTGATGATGAGCCAGATGCGTTGGAAGTTCTAGAATGGAAGCTTAAAACTTATGTGTCAAATATATCAATTACTACCTGTTCCAGTGCAAACAAAGCGCTTGGATTGATTTCAGAAATGAATCCACATATTGTGTTTTTGGACATTCAGATGCCAGAAATGAATGGTTTTAGTTTCCTTGAAAAGCTACCGAATAGAAATTTTGAATTGATTTTTACAACTGCTTTTGATGAATTTGCGTTGCAAGCAATTAAAGAAAATGCCATAGCGTATTTACTAAAACCGATTGATAAAATTGAGTTGATTGCTGCGGTTGAGAAAGCGCGAAAAAATGTTTACCGAGTAAGTTTGGAGATGAAAGTAGATGCCATGTTATATTCTATGAAACCTACAACTCCGAAAATAAATATCTCTGCAGATGGTAAAATTTATTTTTTGGAGGCTCAAGATGTTGTGATGTTGCAATCCGATAAGAGTTATACTACAATATATTTGGTTACAAATAAAAAGATAGTAGTTTCAAAAACTTTGAAGGAACTTGAGAAAAAATTTCATATGAATTCTTTTTACCGTGTTCATAATTCTTACTTGGTGAATTTAGACCATGTAAAAGAATATTTAAAGAGAGATGGTGGTGAATTGATATTGACCAATGAGCTGACAGCAAGTGTGAGTAGAAATAAAAAAAATGAATTGATAGAAAAGTTACAATTGAATGTTTAATGATTTAAATTCGGAGTTTTTTTCTTGGATAAGGGGTGCTATATTGCTACTTTTTCTAATTAATTTTGGACTTTATTGTCAAAATAAGAAAAGACTTTTTTTAAATTATAGCTTGTATTTATTATGCATGTTCATTTTTTTCTCAAACCTGTCATGTCAGGCGCATGGGATGATTTTTATGAGTATTTTGGATTTTCAGTATTCTTTTTTGGATTTGTTTTTTACGCAGAATTTGAAAGAGTATTGTTGTCAAGTAGATATACGATCCCATTCTGGGATCGTTATTTTATTATAAAAAAGTATGCTGTTTTAGCCTTTTCTATAAGCTTTCCAATTGTGTACAAGTTTTTTGGAGAAGAAATACTTTCGCTGGAAGTGTTTTTCTTTTCAAGCGGATTGAGTTTGTTCGTTGTCCGTACTTACTTTGTCATTTCAAAAATAAAAGAAAGAAGTGTTCACTTTTTTATTTTTGGGTCGGCTTCATTTTTATTGCTAGCCAATATTGGCTCCTATTTTAATATCGCTTTTAGAAATCGTCTGGATACTATCAACTTTGATCCACTCCTGTTTGTGTATATCGGAGTAATGATAGAAGCTCTTGTCTTCACTAATATTATGGGTAAGATTTTCAAACAAATATTAGAAAAAAAATCTAATTTAAAAGTTCAGTATGCCTTAAAACAAAAGGAAACAGCAGAGTTGAAGATGACGGCATTACAAAGCCAAATGAACCCACATTTTTTGTTTAATTGCTTGAATTCAATAAATAACTTTATTCTAAAAAATGAGAAAGAAGAGGCGTCAGATTATATAACATCATTTTCTAAATTGGTGCGCAAAATTTTGAAAAACTCTGAGAGTTTAGAAATTTCATTATTTGAAGAGTTAGAAGTCTTAGAAATGTATGTTTCTTTAGAAAAAACTAGATTGCCAGGTGGGTTTAGTTTTATTAAAGAAATTGATGAAAGTTTAAATATACATGAAATTATGGTTCCTCCATTATTTTTACAGCCTTTTATTGAGAATTCAATCTGGCATGGATTGGCAGGTAAAGTAGGTGAAAAAGAAATTGTCATATCCATTAAAAAAGAAGCATTTGATTTGGTGATTACCGTAGAGGATAATGGTATTGGTATTGATAGTGAAGTGATGGAGCAGAATAGAGTTTCTTCTAAAAGAAAGTTTTTTGGGTCCTATGCTACAGAAAAGAGAATAAAACTGATGCATCCAAAGAATTCTGTTAAAATTTCTACTAGTAATATTTCCTCAAACAAGGATTCTGGCACCAGAGTTACCGTTGTTTTTCCTTTAAGTTAAAAATTAATGCCATTTATAGATTGTATGCTGCGATTTGTTTTAAAGAACTAAAAAAAAGTAAAATATAAATGGAAAAATGTAAGCTTTGTGTATATTTGCAGTCTAAAAGTAAGATACTCACGTTTTTACTACAGTTTTTAGTTGAAAATGTTTTGTCGATAAAAAAATAAAAAGTAAATTAGAATATAATATTTATATTATAAATCTTAGGGGTAGGATTTATTTATTTCTTAGGCTCACATTAATTTGTGGGCCTAAGCTTTTTTTACCACTTATTGTAGGGGGTTTTACTGAGTATAGAATTGTAATATTTAGTTTCTCCAGTAACTTCTTTGCCAAGCCACTTAGGTCTGGAAAAATCATCTTTTTCTGATGATAACTCGATTTCCGCTATTATAAGACCAAGGTTTGCTCCAGCAAATACATCAATTTCAAAGACAAAAGAATCATTTTTTAATAAATACCTATGTTTTTCAATAGGTGTATCTTCACATAGGGTCAATAATTGATTTGCTTCGTCGATTGGAATTTGCTTTTCCCACTCAAATCTACTCATGCCGGTTTCATTCGTTATTCCTTTAATGGTAATATAACCCGTATCATCAGAGATTCTAATTCTAACGATGCGATGCTTGTCGGTGTTCAAAAATCCTTGTTTTATATATTTTTTCTGAAATGAGTCTGCTAAAAAGGAATTATTTTTAACTAAGAATTTGCGTTCAATTTCAATGGACATAGGGTTGTGTTTAATAAGTCTATTGGCTAAATATATATAAAATCATTTAGTTAGTGTTATCTTTGACAAATCTTATGTAAATTAAGAAAGAAAAGAGATTTGTAATTTATATTGAATGTTATTAAGTATCTAGAAGTATGAGAGTTATTTGTTGGCTTATTATGTTGTTTTCTGTCCTTTTTGTTAATGCTCAAGTAGATTATACTTCAGAGTGGCGAGATTTGTTTTCTTATAATCAGGTGTTGGCTTTGGATAAAAGCCCGAGTTCTTTTTATGCATTGACTGAGAACGCGGTTTTTAGCTATGATTATGGATCTAGTGAAATTCAAAAAATATCATCTGTAAATGGCTTATCAGGTGGTAATACATCAGCAATAAATTATGATGAAGTAAACCAAATGCTTGCAATTGGTTATGAGACCGGTTTGCTAGAGTTAGTTACAAGTAACGGAAGTGTCAAGAAGGTTGTAGATATTGAAATCTCCGATATTTCTCTGCAAAAGGGAGTTAATAAAATTGTTAGCTATGACGATAATTTGCTTTTAGCTTTAGAGTTCGGAATTGTTGTATATGATTTGTTGAATCTGGAGTTTGGAGATACTTATTTTATCGGAGAAAATTCAACAGCAGTTGATGTAACTGATATTTTGATTCATAATAATGAAATTTATGCCACTTCAACTGATGGGTATTATATAGCTAATTTGCAAGATAATTTAAACGATTCAAAAAGTTGGGTTAAATATTCGTCAGGAGAGTTTTCTAGTTTAACTCTTTTTAAAGATGTTGTTTATGTTGTTAAGGGTAGAACATTTTATGAGGTTCTAAATGACAACTCTTTAGGTTCTATTATTGTTCTCACATCTAATATTGTTGATGTATCTGCTGACGTAGAGACCCTGTTATTGTTAACTTCTAAACAGGCTTTTGTCTATGATAATAATTTTGAATTCATTGTTTCTTCGGATTCATCCTCAAATAGTTTGTCTTCAGCGATCTTGTCTCAAGATAATGTTTATTTAGGTTCCTTGGGCAGTGGTATTCTTTCTAGTTTGCTATCAAATATCAATAATTTTGATGAAATTTTGCCTGACGGTCCTTCGTCAAATAACTTGTTTTCAATTTCTGTTCAGGGCAATAAATTATGGTGTGTCTATGGAGGAATTCAACCTTGGTATGCTCCTTTAGGTAGGACAAAAGGAATCAGTCATTTTGATGGAAATAAATGGTCTGAAATAAAATATGGAGACCCAAATGGAGTTGATAAAGCAAGGGATTTATTGCATGTGACTGTTAATCCAGAAGATTCAAATAAAGTATATGTGAGTTCATGGGCTCAAAAGAGTGGAGATGTAGATAGTACTGATGGAGGAGGGGTGTTGGTCCTAGAAAATAATAATTTTTCGGAGTTTTGGAATGCTGTAAATACTAAAATTGGTGATAATCCTGGTCTTAGTAATATTACCATTCCGGGTGATCCAACCTATACTTCAACCCGAATTTATGGAACTGTGTTCGATGAGGAAGGAAATATTTGGATTGCAAATTCGGGTGTGTCTAATGGATATGGTTTTTTAAAGAAAAGAACTAAAGAAGGGGTATGGACAAGTCATGCTGCTGAAAACCAAGGAAAAGAATATACTCATCTTGAGATTGACTTGCAAGGAAATATTTGGGCAGGTTCAAGGAATACTGGTTTGCATGTTTACAATGAATCTCTTTCAGAGAAAATCAGTATGGTTGGAGAATCTCAGGGGATACCCAATGATAATGTTCGTTGTTTAGCAGTTGGTTTGGATAATAATGTATGGATAGGAACGGCTTCTGGTCTTGTTTTGTTTTCTGATGTAGATAACGTGTTTGAAAGTGATGTTGTGTATCCTGAGGCAGTGATTATCGATGGAGCGGATGGAGCCTCTAAATTGCTAGATGGTCTAGTCATAAATGACATCAAAGTTGATGGTGCAGGTAACGTATGGTTTGCGACGGGTTCAGGGGGAGTTCTTCAAACGGATGCCACAGGTAAAAATACTTTAAGAGGTTTTAATATAGATAATTCACCACTACCTTCAAACAACGTTTTGTCTATTGGGATTGATCATGAGTCAGGTGAGGTGTATTTTGGAACTCAGAACGGTATTGTTTCTTATAATGCTGGAGTAATAGGGTATGGGGATGAATTGACGGATGTGTATGCTTATCCAAATCCTGTTTTGAAAAATCACAGCAAAGTAACAATCGTTGGAAAAGGTTCTAACTTGCCTGAAGGAACCAATATAAAAATATTGGATGTTGCTGGGAGTTTAGTTTATGAATCAAATGCCTTAGCAGAGCAGTCAGAATACGGTGGTAAGTTTGTATGGGATAAAAGAAATCTGGCGGGAGCTAAAGTGGCTTCAGGAGTATATATTGTATTGCTTTATAATGCGGATGGACAACAAACATCTTCTACAAAAATTGCGATTGTAAATTAATGCAAGTACAAACAAAAGCAATCGTTTTAGCTTCGCTGAAATATGGAGATTCTGGTTTGATAGTCCACTGTTTTACTTTGGAGTCGGGTATGAAGAGTTATATGCTTCGAGGTTTGTTGAAGTCAAAAAAAGGGAAATTAAGACCTGCGTACTTTCAACCCTTAACTCAATTGGAGTTGGTGGCAAGTCATTCCAATAAAGGCGCTTTAAATTCTATTAAAGATGCTTCTGTATATCATAGCTACACTAGTTTGTATTCTGATTTTGTAAAACAATCTATTGTTTTTTTTATATCTGAAATGTTGTTCAACGTTGTAAAAGAAGAAGAGCAGAATACAGATCTTTATACTTTTATAGAAACTTCCATCAATTGGTTGGATCTTCATGATAAAGTAGCCAATTTTCACATTGTTTTTTTAATGAATCTAACCCGTTATTTAGGGTTTTATCCTGATGATGCTTTTGCGGATGCTACCTGCTTTAATTTAACGGATGGTGTTTTTACAAACGAATCATTTCTCGGGCCAGCTTTGGTGGGGGAGCATTTACTCCTGTTCAAACAAGTTTTAGGCACAAAATTTGATAGGGCACATATGTTATCCTTAAATGTACATTCAAGACAAGCTATATTGGATGTTTTGTTGAAATATTACGAGTTGCATGTAGTTAATTTTAGGAGACCTAAATCTATAGAAGTTTTGAAAAACTTATTTGTGTAATGGATAGAATAATAATCCTTTTTCTATTATTTCTGGGTGGTTCTCAGGTAGGTGCTCAAAGCCTTACTGTTTTGGGAAGTGATTCTTCATTGCCAATAAAGGGGGTTTCAGTTTCTAATAAAGATAAGTCCATTGTCTTGTATTCTGATAAGAATGGGCAAGTTGATATAACCATTTTCGAAGAAGGTGTGGATCTGTTTTTTTATCATCATTTGTATCTTAAAGAAAAGTTCTCAAAATCGAGTTTGAAAAAATCAGATGAGGTCATTTTAGATCGATTGACGGAAGCTTTGAAAGAGGTGGTTGTTTCGGTAACAAGAAGTAAACAAAAGAAAAATAGAATCGCAGAGCAAATAGAAGTCGTAAGCTCTAGGGATATAAAAAATATTGCACCTCAGTCGTCAGCAGATTTATTAGCCAAAGTTCCAAGTATTAAAGTGCAGAAATCGCAATTTGGAGGAGGTAGCCCGGTACTTAGAGGAATGGAGGCAAATAGAGTTTTGTTAGTTGTTGACGGGGTTAGAATGAATAATGCAATCTATCGTAAAGGGCATTTACAAAATGGAATTACAGTTTCTCCTTCAATTCTAGATAGGGTTGAAGTTTTGTTTGGGCCATCGGCGGTTATGTATGGGTCTGATGCTTTAGGGGGAGTGATTCATTATTATACAAAATCTTTAAAAACGTCTGAATTTAACGAAGTAGAATCTTCTATTTTTTCAAGATATAGCTCCGTTAATAATGAAATAACGACCAGTTTGGAAACTGAGTTGAGTTTTCAAAAATGGGCCTCATATACAAGTGTTTCCTATAGTAATTTTGGAGATTTAAAAATGGGAAAAAACAGGAAGCATGGCTATGAAGATTGGGGTAAGGTATTTGAGTATTCTAATAACTCAAAAACTTTTGCTAATCCAACTAGTGTAATCAATGAGGATCCAACTTTGCAAAAGAATACTGGTTTTTCACAGTTAGATATTTTGCAAAAAGTATTTATTCCTATTTCAAATGAACTAGAGCTACTTTTCAATGTGCAGTATTCGGAATCATCAGATATCCCTAGATTTGATAGGCTTACGGAATATACGAGTTCTGGAGATTTGAAATTTGGGGAATGGTCTTATGGTCCTCAAAAAAGATTTATGATATCTAGCCAGGTTTTGTTGTCAGAGTTGAATAATTGGATTGATAATGGAACTATTACAGTCGCATATCAAGATATTACTGAGTCTAGAATTCAAAGAAAATTTAGTGAGATTGATAAAAGATCTTATAGAAATGAAAATGTAGATGTTTTTAGCGTCAATGGAGATTTTTCTGTTGGATTGACAAAGAGAAAAGATAGAATCTTCTCCTATGGATTTGAACTCGTATACAATAAAGTTCATAGTAAATCACAAGGAGATAATTTGATCATTGATCCTAATACGAGTTTTATAACTGGGGTTTCTAGTAATTACAACGTACAATCAAGATATCCGGATGGGGGATCAGATTATTTTACGCAAGCAGTTTATGCAGAATATCGTCAAGATTTAAATAGTAAGAATACCCTGAATACAGGTCTTAGATTTACAGGAACTCAGTTAAATGCAAAATGGATAGATGACACATTTATCACTTTGCCAGATTCTGATATATCTTTAAAAAATGCTGCATTGACTGCAACTTTAGGTCATGTTTATAAACCAACGAGAAACACCAAATTTAGTGCTGTTTTATCTTCTGGATTCAGATCTCCAAATGTGGATGATGTTGGAAAAATTAGAGAAAAAGGAGGAAACGTAACAGTTCCAAATATTGTTTTGAAGCCTGAGTTTGCCTACAATTCTGAAATAGGTGTTTTGCAATATTTTAATAATAGACTTTTTAGTGTAGGGGCAAATGTATATTACACCTTGTTAAATAATTATATCATTAGAGCTCCATTTGATATCAATACCCAACAAGAAGGGGCTTCTGAAATAGAATATGATGGAGAGATGGCAAAGGTTTTTGCGAATGTTAACAGAGGACAAGCTTATATCTATGGAGGGTCTGTTAATTTTAGAGGTGAAATTGATGAGCATTGGTTGTTTAGAGGGGGAGTAAATTACACCAAAGGAAAAACCTACGACACGAGGGAAAATATGTCTTCAATACCTCCTGTATTTGGTAATTTAGGTGTTACTTATAAAATAAAAAAGTTCGATTTTGATATTGAATATGAATTCAATGCTGCTAAAAAGCCAAGTGAGTACAATATAAATGAAGGCATAGATAATATTGAACAAACTCCTGTGGTTGATGAGAACGCAGATTCTGAAATAGAAAAGTATGCCGGAACACCAAGCTGGGAATTGTTTCATTTTTCTGTCTTTTACGAAGTGTCAAGAGATTTAGAATTACAATTTAGAACTACAAATATCTTTGATCGTCATTATAAAGAGTTTGCTTCTGGAATAAGTGCACCTGGTAGAAATTTTTCAGCCTCGGTACGTTATTTATTTTAGAAATTTAAATCACTTTTCCTAAGAATTAGATTTTCAATTCCTTTCTTATCATTCCAACTATTATTTCTATTTTTGTCGGAATGAAATTTACCTACCGAAAACAAGACAAACTGAAAAGCAAAAAAGCAATCGAACAATTGTTTATTGAGGGAGTTTCTGTTTCTTCGTATCCGCTTCGTATGGTTTTTTTAAAAAAGGAACATCAGGGAGAATCCCCTATTCAATTAGGGATTTCGATTCCGAAAAAAAGAATTCCTAAAGCAGTCGGAAGAAATCGCGTTAAAAGGGTTCTTAGAGAGGTGTATAGGTTTCATAAATTTGAGTTTTCTGAAGGGATGGACGATAAATACATTGCAATGCTATTGTATTTGGACGGAAAAGAGTGGACTCAAGAAAAATTGGCAGTTAAAATGAAAAAGTTGGCTGAAAAATTTCATGAAAAAATTGCAGAAAGTTAATTTCTTAGGAAAAAGAGAAAAATAAAAAAAGATGCTCAAAAGAGGAGGTGATATTATTTTTTCAATCATTGTTATTCTAACCATACTTTTATGGATGGTTCCCATAGTGGCACTCATTATTTTTATGACGACTGGGGAGAAGCCTTTTTATCGTCAAGAAAGGGTAGGGAAAAACGGAAAACTTTTCCAGATTTATAAATTTAGAAGCATGAAAGGGGTTCCTCCAGTAAATGATCCGCTTTTGTCTGATGAGGAAAGTTTTAGAATTACTCATTTTGGAAGGTTTCTTAGGAAATTTAGAATAGATGAATTCCCTCAGTTTTTTAATGTATTGATCGGGGAAATGAGCATCGTGGGTCCAAGACCGGAAAGACAATTTTTTTTAGATACCATAATTTCGCATATCCCAAGATATAAAGAGTTACAAAAATTGAGACCGGGAATCACATCTTTAGGTCAAATTAGATATGGTTATGCCGATAGTATTGATCAAATGAAATTAAGAGCTAGATATGATTTAGTTTATATAGATAACGTATCTTTGCTCACTGATATTAAGATTATCCTTTATACGGTAATTGTCGTTGTTAAAGGAAAAGGAAAATAAATAATTACATCATGAATATTCTTATTTTAGGCTCTGGAGGAAGAGAGCACGCTTTTGCATTGAAACTTTCACAAAGTGAAAAATTATCAAATCTTTTTGTTGCTCCTGGAAATGCGGGAACGGCAAACTGTGCAACAAATCTTGATATAGATCCTGTTGATTTTGCTGCGGTTAAAGCTGCTGTATTAGAGAATAAAGTTGATATGGTGATTGTTGGACCTGAAGCTCCTTTGGTAGCTGGTGTTCATGATTTTTTCTTGCAAGATGCTGATTTAAAATCCATCCCTGTGGTGGGTCCAAAAAAGGATGGTGCTGAATTGGAAGGGAGTAAAGAGTTTTCTAAAAAATTCATGAAGCGTCACGCTGTTCCTACAGCCGCATATGAAGCTTTTACTAAAGCAACTTTGGAACAAGGAAAAGCGTTTTTAGAAACGTTGAAAGCTCCTTATGTGTTGAAAGCGGATGGTTTGGCAGCAGGTAAAGGTGTTTTGATTTTGGAAACACTAGAAGAGGCGAAAGAGGAATTGGCAGATATGCTAACGAATAATAAATTTGGAGAAGCGTCATCTAAAGTTGTTATCGAAGAATTTTTAGACGGAATTGAATTGTCTGTTTTTGTATTGACAGATGGTAAGAGTTATAAAGTATTACCTTCAGCAAAAGACTATAAAAGAATTGGAGAAGGAGATACAGGTTTGAATACAGGAGGAATGGGAGCCATATCTCCAGTGCCTTTTGCAGATGAAGATTTCCTTTCTAAAGTAGAAGAGAGAGTTGTAATTCCAACGGTGGAAGGATTACAAAAAGATGGTATTGATTATAGAGGTTTCATTTTTATTGGATTGATGAATATTGATGGAAATCCTTTTGTGATAGAATACAATGTGAGAATGGGAGATCCTGAAACGGAAGTTGTAATTCCTAGAATTGAATCAGATTTGTTAGATCTTTTTGAAGGGGTTGCTTCTCAAACCTTAGATCAAAAATCATTTGAATTGACTTCTAAAACAGCAACAACAGTGATGACTGTGGCTGGTGGATATCCTGAGGCTTATGAAAAAGGGAAAGTGATTACAGGTTTGGATGCTGTAGAGGGTACTACTGTTTTTCATGCAGGTACAAAAATCAATGGAGACAAAGTTGAAACGAATGGAGGACGTGTGATGGCGTTTACTTCTTTGGGTGATACAATGGAGGAAGCCTTAGAAAAATCTTATAAGAATATTGCTAAAGTGAGTTTTGAAGATATGAATTACCGTAAGGATATCGGGTTCGATTTAAAAAACTTATAAATTTCATTTTATAGATGTTAAGTGCTATCTTAACCTATAGAAATGGCAACAAATCAAATGCATACTGGTTTTTTCGGTTCTGAAAAAACGACGAAAAATAAAGTTCTAATAGCCCCATTAAATTGGGGCTTAGGACATGCTTCTCGTTGCATTCCAGTGATTCAATTTTTACTCCGGAATAATTTTACTCCAGTAATAGCCAGTGATGGTGCTGCATTAGAACTTCTCAAAAAAGAATTTCCTGAATTACAGACGATTCAGCTACCGGCTTACAATATCCGATATGCTAAATTTGCTTTTTGGACAAAGTGGCGTTTGCTATTTTCTTTGCCTTCTATTTACAAAGCTGTTCAAGGGGAGCAAGACATTGTAAAAAAGGAAATTGATACGAATTCTTATGTAGGAATCATCTCTGACAATAGGTTTGGAGTGTACTCTAATAAAATTCCATCTGTTTATATTACCCATCAGTTGCAGGTGTTTTCAGGGTTAACCACTTTTTTTACTTCTAAAGTACATCAAAAAATAATTTCAAAGTTTGATGTCTGTTGGGTTCCAGATGGGGATGCATCCCATTCTTTATCCGGAGAACTATCAAAGACTATAGGAGTAAATATTCCAGTTGAATATCTTGGAAACTTAAGTAGATTGACGTTTCAAAAGCAGGAAAAGCAATATGATGTAGTTTTATTGCTATCAGGTCCAGAACCACAAAGAAGTTTGCTAGAAACGATATTTTTAAAACAATTTGAAAATTTTGAAGGAAAGTTGTTGCTAGTCCAAGGCTTGGTTGAAGCAGAAGAAAAAAGAGAAATTATTTCAGGTATTGAAGTGGTTAATTTTTTAACTTCAGAAGCAATGCAAAAAGTATTCAATAGTGCTGATTTGGTGGTGGCAAGATCAGGGTATAGTTCTATAATGGATTTGGCGAAGTTGCATAAAAAGGTGTTTTTTATTCCAACTCCCGGACAAGAGGAGCAACAGTATCTAGCGAAAAATTTAGAACAAAAAAAAATTGCTCCGTTTTGTCAACAAGAGCAATTTACAATTGATAAATTGTTATTTGTAAAAGAATATTCTGGATTTGAAAAAGAATATGAATGCTTGTTGCATTCAAAAATTCTAAAGGTTTTTAAAGCTGTTTAAGCTCTTTCGAGTGTAAAAGTAAACTCGGAGCCTTCTCCATATTCACTTTCTAAAGTAATGGTTTGTTTATGGGCTTCAATAATATGTTTTACAATAGACAATCCCAATCCTGATCCACCTTGATCTCTAGATCTACTTTTGTCAACTCTATAAAAACGTTCAAAAATTCGGTGAATATTTTCTTTTTTGATTCCCTCTCCGTTGTCTTTTACCTTTATAGCAATTTTATTTTTTCCAGAGGAACCAACGCTGACCATAATAATCCCACCAATTTTACCATATTTAATGGAGTTCTCAATAAGATTAATCAATACTTGCTCTATTTTAGCAGCATCACCTTTTACAAAAATTGGAAATTCGTATAATTTGTCGAATCTCAAAGTCATGTTTTTCTTTTTAACTTTCATGTCGAACAATTCAAATACATTTTGAATCATTTCTAAACAGTTAAAAGGTTGGATCGTTAAGTTTAGATCATTGGTCTCTAGTTTAGAAATCATGTCTAAATCTTTGACAATGGCCGTTAATCTTTCTACACCAATATTCGCTCTTTCTAAATAACGTTCTCTAATTTTTTTATCATCAGCAGCCCCTTCCATCAAAGTTAATATATAGCCCTGAACAGTAAATAAAGGAGTTTTTAATTCGTGGGATACATTTCCAAGAAATTCTCTACGATAGGTTTCACGTTCATTTAAAGATTCGATTTCAAGTTGTTTGTCTTCTGCAAACTTTTTCATTTCTTTGGATAACGACTCAATATCCTGTGTAACACTACTTTTGTTAAAATTGTTTAAATCCAAAAGAGAGACCTCTTCATAGATTTTTAAAACACGCTTGTAAATAAATCGTTCTACTCTTTTTTGCAGGATAAGAAACAAAACAGCAAAAACAATGACTGTAGCGTAAAGAGTAGACTCAAAATCAATAATATGATATTTAAAATACAATAAAAAAGAAAAACCTCCGACTGTTAACAAAGTAAACAGAACGGAAGTTATAAATGCGAATGCGTATGTTTTTTTAATTTTCATTCTGAATAAATTTGTAACCTACTCCTTTCACGGTTTTGAATAAGTGATCACCAAGTTTTTCTCTAAGTTTTCGAATGTGAACATCAATCGTACGTCCTCCTACAACAACTTCATTCCCCCAAACCCTATCTAAAATAGTTTCTCTTTTGAATACTTTGTCTGGTTTTGAGGCTAACAAAGAAAATAATTCAAACTCTTTTCTTGGCAACACAATTTTTTTACCATTTTTAATAACCAAATAAGCTTCTCTGTCAATAATAATATCTCCTAGAGTAGTTTGCTCTGAGTCCGATGAATTTTCCTTAACCCTTCTAAGCAAAGATTTTACTTTACTCACCAAGATTTTTGGTTTTACGGGTTTGGTAATATAGTCATCCGCTCCTGCATCAAAACCAGCTACTTGAGAATAATCTTCGCCACGAGCTGTTAAAAAAGCGATGATTGTATTCTCTAAACCTTCCGTGTTTCTAATTTTCTCACAGGCTTCTATCCCATCCATTTCAGGCATCATAATGTCTAAAAGAATAAGATGTGGTTTGTGTTTGATTGCTTTTTCAATAGCTTTTAAACCGTTGTTCGCAGTGTGTATAGTGTACCCTTCGTTTTTTAAATTGTAACCAACAATCTCTAAAATATCCGGTTCATCGTCTACAAGCAGTATTTTAATATCATTTGTTTTCATAAAGAATCTATTTTCTTGTGCAACAAAACTAAGCAATATAAAGAATGCTGAGATTTACTTTACAATCTTTTAACTTTTTTGGTCATCCTTAACATTAAGTTCACATAACAGTAAACTATTGGTAACTTCTTCTTCGCGCTTTATACGGACTTTTGCAGCTCAAAACAAGATATAAATATAATGAGAAATTTATTAGTTTTATGGGTAGTATTTTTTAGTTTATCTGTTGGAGCTCAGGAGAGAGGAACAGTGACTGGAAAGGTGACAGACAAGGAGATGAATGATGAGTCGCTTCCTTTTGCAAATGTTTTTATTAAAGGAACAACAATTGGTACCACAACCGATTTTGATGGGAATTACACGTTGTCTTTAGAAGAAGGGGAGCATGTAATCGTTTTTAGTTTTGTTGGATATGCTCCAGCAGAACAAACAATCACAGTAGAAGCTGGAATGAATTATACCGTAAATCAAGGTGTAGGAGCTAGCGAGGGAGTATTGATGGATGAGGTAGTTGTTAGAGCTTCTGCTTCTAGAGAAAGTGCATCAGCATTGATAGCTGAACAGAAAAAAGCAGTTGTGATTGTAGAAAGTATTGGAGCCCAAACATTATCGAAAGTTGGTGTTTCTGATGCTGCAGGTGCCACTACAAAAATAGCAGGGGTTACCAAGAGTGAAAGTTCTTCAGCTATTTTTATTAGAGGGCTGGGCGATAGGTATTTATCTACAACATTAAATAGATTACCTGTTCCTTCAGACGATATTGAAAATAAAAATATTGATTTAAATTTGTTTTCTACAAGTATTATTGAAAATGTAGGAATCAGTAAAACGTATGCTGCTAGTAGATATGGAGATCAAGCATCAGGTAGCGTTGATGTATCCTCTAAGAAATATTCAAAGGATGAGTTTGAAATTGAATTAGGAACTGGAATATCTACAAATGTGGTTGGAAGAGATTTTAGAGTTTCTGAGAATAATCAGGATATGACTTTAGGATATTACAATAAAAGGAATAGTATTCAAGAAAATATTATTTCTGAAAATCAAGGTTGGGATACACATAAAAAAAATGTTTTCGCTAACTACGGAGTTGCTTTTTCTGGAGGGAAAAGATTTGATGTTGGTGATAATACTTTATCAATGTTCGGGTCCTTGTCTCATTCGTCGAAATTTGATTACATGACAGGGTCATTCAAAAGTTTTAGAAACAATACATTAAATAATTCGTTTTCTGATACTGAGATTTACAGTGTAAACATAAATACTACTGGTTTATTGAATTTAAATTACAAATTTGGTTCCGGTAACAGTATAAGTTATAATTTACTTTATATCAATAAAACGAGAGATGACTTGTTTGAACAAGGTAGAAATGGTTTAGGAGAGGTTCGTGATCAAAGACCTCCTTCGAATATTACTGATGTGGATCAAGAAGATAAGGGAGCTTTCGTTAGAGACCAGAACTTGAAGCAAACTACTATTTTAGTGAATCAATTGTTAGGAAAACATAATTTGACAGATGCAAATAAATTGATTTGGGGTACGGGTTTTAATATGGTGGATGCGAAAGAGCCAAACAGGATTCGTAATGAAGTGAATATATTAACACCAGGAACTGATGTAGAGATTATCAATGTGGGTGGTTTTGATCAAAGAAAAACAGAGCAGTATATTGAAGATACAGAAATTAGTGCTTTCTTAGAAGATGAGATCACTTTTAGTGATGAACTGTCAGATGATATTTTGAAGTTAAATGTTGGGGTGAATTATAGAAATAAACAAAGAAAGTTTAATTCATTGTTCGTTGCCGCGGCCTTAACTACAGCATATCGCGGGTATACGGTAAGTTCTGTTGATAATCTATCAGATGCCTTTGTTTTAAAGAATTTTGAAGATGGAATTTTTGATTTAGTTGAGCAACGTCCTGATTTGTACAATGGTGATTTGAATTCAATTGGTGGTTATGCCGATGTGACGTTTTCAAAAAATAAATTGAGTGGTAATCTAGGGATACGTTATGAGGTAGATAAAATAGATGTTGATTGGGATGTGAAAAATTATCAGAATCCAATAACAAATGTGCCTAGAATAGGTGACTTATCGAATGAATATAAAAATATTTTGCCGAGTGTAAATCTAAAATATGAGATAGCTGAAGAGCATGCTCTGAGATTTGCAGCGAGTAAAACAATTACTTTACCGGAGTTGAAGGAGCTAGCACCGTTTAATTACGTTTCACCTACAGGTCGTGTAACAACTGGTAATACAGAGTTGGAAAAATCAGATAATTATAATTTTGATTTGAAATGGGAATTTTTTCCGGATGCTGGTGAGTTAATATCGGTTACAAGTTTTTACAAACAAATTTTAAATCCAATAAATAGAACTCTAAAAAGAGGGTCTTCAGGTTATTTTACATATTCTAATTCAGGGAGTCAAGCAGATGTTTTAGGTGTTGAGCTTGAAGGGAAAATGAATGTTTTTGAGGTGGAAAAATCAAAATTAGATGCTACATTTAATGTCACGGCTATGACAACTAATCAAGATTTATTGCCAGAGTTTCAATTTAAAGGAAGAACGGAGTCTAAGTTACAGGGTGCCTCTGATTTAATATTTAATTCAGCATTTAGTTTTAGTACTATTGAAGAAAATGAATTTATTTCAACATTAGCAGTAAATTATGCTTCTGATAAATTAGCTTATTTAGGATCAGCAGAGGATTTTGAAAATAGTTTAGAAAATTACAATGATGAAATTGTTGAAATAGGTTTTTGGACTTTGGATATGGTATTGAGTAAAAAATTGTCTGAGAATTTATCTTTAAAGTTAGCAGGTAAAAACCTATTAGATGCGGAAATCAAGCAAACGCAAAAAGTTGTAAACTCAAGAGGAATTGAAAAAAATTATGTGGTTAGTAGTTACAGAAAAGGAGCTTCGGTAAGTTTTTCTGTAAAGTATGCTTTCTAAAAGAGGATTTTCATTTTATATGTAAAGGGATAGCTTAGTTGTTATCCCTTTTTTGTTTGTTAAATCTATGTTATCAGGATTCTTTTATACTTCACTTATTGGTGATAATTCATTAACACTATCGTAATATGCCGATGAGATTTATGTGCTTTCTTTGCAGCAGAAATATAATCGAAACAAATAATTAAATTTTAGTAAAAATGAAAAACACAATTTTAAAAGCAACTTTTATCGCGGCACTATCAATTTTTGCTAGCTGTAGTGATGATGATGAAGAAATAGTAGATATTCCTACTGATATTCTTTATAAAGGAAAGTTAGATTATACTGTTGGTACTGCAGTGGATGTTTCAGGATGGGCTTGGAAAGATGCTTCTTTGTCAATCACTTCAAGTGAAAATGAACTCGAGGGAACAATAGATTCTGATGTAACTTTGGATGGTGAATATCAATTAACTGGTACATATATTGTTGCTGATGGTGCGACATTAACAATTGAGGCTGGATCGGAAATCGTTGCGATTCCTGGTAGTGGTGTTTCTGCTTTTGAAACGAATATTGTAGTTCTAAAAGGTGGAAAAATTGTAGTAAACGGTACTGCTGCTGACCCAGTGATTTTATCTTCTCCGAATGCTAACGCTGCTGATTGGGGTGGTTTAATCATTTGTGGTAAAGGAATTACTTCTGCAGGTACTGATGTTGATTTCGAAGTTGGAAACTATCCTTATGGAGGAACGGATGCTGACGATAATTCAGGGTCAATTTCTTATCTTGTATTAAAAGGATCAGGTGCTCAAATTGATGCAGAGTCTCAAACAAATGGAATCTCTTTCTGTGCTGTTGGATCAGGAACTACTATCAATAATATCTCTGTAACTAACGGAGGAGATGATGGTGTTGAGTTTTATGGTGGTTCTGTAGAAGCTACAAACGTTTATTTGAAAAACAACTTAGACGATGCTGTTGACTGGACTGAAGCATGGGATGGAGGAATTGAAAATGTATACATTTATCATGATGTTCAAGGATTTTCAACGGTTTTTGAAGGAGATAAAGACAATGCAAATCCTACTTTCACAAATGTAACTGCTATATCTACAACAGGAGGTACTGCATTACAATTCAAAAAAGAGTCTGGAGCAATTATCACAAATTTACATTTAGATGGTCATGATTTAGAGATTGACTTTAAAGACGAAGGTGCTTTTTCTAATGTGCAAATTGACGGAGCTGATGCTAAAATTATCGGAAACGAATAATAAAGAATAAACTTCCTAAAAAAGGCTACCAATTTGGTAGCCTTTTTTTTTGTTTTAAATGAATTTGTATCAATTTAAAAATCTATTTTTGACAACGAAAATGAAGGGATATAAATTAGATATAACAATTCGGTAACGTACGAAACTTCATTTATTAAGATATTTGTCGACCTTTAAAATGAGGTCTTTAGATTTTAAAATTAAATTATGGATAATATTTATATGCTAATGATTGTTGCGCTTGCTCTTTTGGCAATTGCAGATTTAGTAGTAGGAGTAAGTAACGATGCGGTGAATTTTTTGAATTCAGCAATTGGCTCTAAGGCTATTAGTTTCAAAACAATTATGATTGTAGCGAGTGTTGGTGTTCTAGTAGGAGCAGTTTTTTCTAGTGGAATGATGGAGGTAGCTCGTAAAGGAATATTCAATCCAGGAGAATTTTATTTTAATGAAATCATGATCATTTTTATGGCCGTGATGATAACCGATATTTTGTTGTTGGATTTTTTCAATACTATTGGAATGCCTACATCTACCACAGTTTCTATCGTTTTTGAATTGTTAGGTGCGGCAGTTGCCATGGCTTTGTTAAAGATTTTTAATACGGATGGTGGAACTGGGCAATTTTCTGATTTGATTACGTATATCAACACAGAAACAGCGACTAAAATTATATTCGGAATCATATTATCTGTATTGGTGGCTTTTTCTATAGGGGCTTTGGTGCAATGGGTAACCCGTTTGTTATTGTCCTATAAATTTGAAGCAAAAGCAAATTGGGTAGGTGCCTTGTTTGGAGGTGTTGCCTTGACAGCAATCACTTATTTCATTTTCATGAAAGGATTGAAAGGAACTTCGTATGCGAAGGAATCTTTTGATTTGCTAGGAGGTAGAACGATGAAAGAATTTTTAGAGAATGAAGTACTAGGCATAATATTGGTGAGTTTCCTTGTTTGGTCTGCGATTTCATTGCTGTTGATCAATTTTGTGAAAACCAATATTTATAGATTGGTGATTGTTGTAGGTACATTTGCATTGGCATTGGCGTTTTCTGGGAATGATTTGGTGAATTTTATTGGCGTACCTATTGCAGCATATAATTCTTATGAGGCTTGGTCAGAATCTGGAATTGCTGCGCAAGAGTTTAGCATGAGTATTTTGGCCAAAAAAGTGCCAACAAACAATTTATTATTAATGCTTGCTGGGTTAATTATGGTGATAACATTATGGTTTTCTAGCAAGGCGAAAAACGTGGTACAAACTTCGTTAGATTTATCGAGTCAAGGAGCTACCAAAGAACGTTTTCAACCAAACTTTTTATCCAGAGGCGTTGTAAGAACGGCAATGGCGATTTCGGATGGGATTTCTATGGTTACGCCAAAATCGTGGTTTAAAAAAATTGAAAAACAATTCACTCCACCTGTCATTGCTTTATCAAAAGAAAAGGTGCATGAATTGCCTGCCTTTGATATGGTGAGAGCTGCAGTAAATTTAATGGTTGCTGCTGTTTTAATTTCAATTGCAACTTCTTATAAATTACCATTATCAACAACTTATGTTACGTTTATGGTGGCGATGGGTACTTCTTTGGCGGATAGAGCTTGGGGTGCTGAAAGTGCAGTATACAGAGTTGCGGGGGTCATCAATGTAATAGGGGGATGGTTCTTTACTGCCTTTAGTGCATTTACGGCTGCTGCTTTGGTGGCGTTTTTGTTGAATTTGAATTTGAAAGTAATGTTTCCTTTGTTGCTTGTTTTGGCAATAGCGTTGTTGTTAAGAAACTTTTTAGCACATAGAAAAAAGGCGCAAGTGGAAAAAGTGGATGATGTTTTGAATAAAGCGGAGAGCACTTCGGTACAAGGAGTTATTCAAGAGAGTGCTGCTACAATTGCTTCAGTTGTAAAACGTGGAGGGAAAATATATGTCGCTTCTGTAAAGGGATTGGCAAAACAAGATTTACTATTGCTTAAAAAGAATAAGAAAACCATTGAAAAGCTTTCAGACGAGATTGATGAATTAAGAGATAATATCTTTTATTTTATTAAAAACTTAGACGAATCCAGTGTTACAGCAAGTAGTTTTTATATCAACTTATTGTCTTATTTACAAGATATCACACAATCGTTAGAGTTTATCGTTCGTGCAACAAATAAACACGTAAATAACAACCATAAAAAATTAAAGCTAAGTCAGATCAAAGAATTGAAAGAGGTAGAGTCTGCCTTGTTGGTTGTTTTTGAGAATACTCAAAAAGCTTTTGAAGCAAAATCTTTTGAGGGAATAGCGGATATCTTAAATAATAAAGAGGCATTTGATATTTTATCTGACAAAATTCAAAGGCAAATAGAAAGAACGCGTTCAGAGGAATCAAGTCCAAAAAATACAACCTTGTATTTTGGATTGTTACTAGAAACAAAAGATTTGTTAACGGGTACCATGAATTTGTTGCAAGAATATTACGAGGCTAATAAAGCGTCGGAAGCTGTTTCGGGATAACGAATCTATACCGTAAATAATGGCCTGATGCATACTAAGTATCAGGCTATTTTTTTAGCCTAATTTTAGTCGAATGTAAACGACTACAAACAACTACATACGAAAGTAACCGTTTTTTTACCGATTACATATTGCGGTCTGTTTTTACTTTGCAATGTCGAAACGAACGAATGAGTTTTGAAATATTAAAACAGATTTATTATGAGTAATTTAAGAAACAAAGTACAGTTAATCGGACATGTAGGAAACGCACCAGAAGTAATCAATTTAGAATCTGGAAAGAAATTGGTAAAGCTGACAATGGCCACCAATGAAAAGTACACCAATGCGAAAGGAGACAAAGTAGAAGATACCCAATGGCATAATTTGGTGGTGTGGAGTAAGCTTACCAATGTAATAGAAAGCTATGTTCAAAAAGGAGACGAAATTGCAATTGAAGGAAAGCTAACCAATAAAAGTTATGACGACAAGGAAGGGAATAAAAGATATGTATCTGAAATTGTTGTGAATGAGCTTTTGATGTTAGGCGGAAAAAAATAAATGATCTTTTGTAAGAGAAAGTGTTATGTTGAAACCATGTAAATTTGTAGCTTTAATAGAAAACGTGTTATGAATCTTCCTGTATCCAAAGAAAACATTCTCTTTTTAGACATTGAGACAGTTCCTGAAGTTGAAAACTACTCAGAACTACCAGAGGTTAAAAAAGAATTATTTGCCTTAAAAACAAATTATCAAAGGAAGCCCAAGACTTCTTTCGAAACAGAAATTCCCGTAGAGGAGTTTTATGAAAAAGCAGGTATTTGGGCTGAATTTGGTAAAATTGTATGCATCTCTGTAGGTTATTTTGTCACGCAAAGTTCAGCGCGTTCCTTTAGGGTGAAGTCCTTTTATGGAGATGATGAAGCTTTGCTGCTTGGTGAATTCAAAGAGTTGTTAGAGAATCATTTTAATGGGCCTAAGCATTTATTATGTGGGCATAATGGGAAAGAATTTGACTTTCCATTCATTGCAAGACGCATGATCATCAAAAGCATCAACCTTCCTGTAAAGTTAAATTTATTTGGGAAAAAACCATGGGAAGTCCCGCATCTTGATACGTTAGAAATGTGGAAGTTTGGAGATTTCAAGCATTATACCTCTTTAAAATTGTTAACTACGATTTTAGAAATTCCATCACCTAAAGAAGATATTGATGGAAGTCAGGTGGCTCATGTGTATTACAAAGAGAAGAACTTAGAAAGGATTGCCAAATATTGCGAAAAGGATACCATTGCAGTGGCTCAATTGTTTTTGCGTTTTAACAATGAATCCTTGTTGCGGGAAGAGGAACTTATATTTGCGGAATAGATGAAGGATTTAAATTTTTTTGAGAAATGTTATGTCGTAGCCAAACGAGTTCCGTTTGGTCGTGTTACAAGCTATGGAGCCATTGCTAAGTATTTGGGTACAGCACGTGCTGCTAGGATGGTAGGTTGGGCTATGAATGCTTCTCATGGAGATATTGATATTCCTGCGCATAGGGTAGTAAATAGAAAGGGGGTCCTTACTGGAAAACATCATTTTAAAGGAACTAATTTGATGCAGCAACTGTTAGAAAGTGAGGGGATAGAAGTAAAAGAATTGCAAATTCAAAATTTCAAAGAGGTGTTTTGGGATCCTTCTTTAGAATTGAATGGGCTTGAGGATGTATAATCAAGAACTTGTTCGAAATACACGGATGATTTTACCGACATGAGAATAGTTGTGTGGGAGTATTCGTTTTTAAAGTTTTCAAGTTATCTTTGCACTCATAAATTTTCAGAAATATGAGCATTCTTAAAGAAGATATACAAAAGGTATTAGAGACAATCACGGCACCTGGTGAAGGGAAAAGTTTGATAGAGAATAATAATGTTAAGAACATCGTTATTTTCGGTGAAGAGGTCGTTGTGGATGTAGAGATTGGAAATCCTACCTTACAAGCAAAGAAGAAAATTGAATCAGAAATTACGAAGGTAATCGTTGAAAACGTTTCAGAAAAGGCTGTTGTAAAAGTGAATGTTGCTACAAAAGCAGTTGAAAAAACGAAAGAAGAGCAAGAGAATCCAAATTTAATAAAAGGTAAAAAATTACCTGGGATTCAAAATATCATTGCCATAGCTTCAGGTAAAGGGGGAGTAGGAAAATCTACGATTACTGCAAATACCGCCATTTCATTAGCTAAAATGGGATTCAAAGTAGGAGTGTTGGATGCTGATGTGTATGGACCTTCTATGCATTTGATGTTTGATGTCGCACAAGAGAAACCAATTTCTGTGAATGTGGATGGGCGTTCTAAAATGAAGCCTGTTGAAAATTATGGTGTAAAATTACTTTCATTAGGGTTTTTTACAAATCCAAACGAAGCGGTAATTTGGAGAGGACCGATGGCTTCCAAAGCGTTGAACCAAATGATTTTTGATGCGGCTTGGGGAGAATTAGATTTTTTATTGATTGATTTGCCTCCAGGAACAGGAGATATCCATTTGTCAATTGTTCAGGCATTGCCTATTACAGGAGCTGTGGTGGTAAGTACACCTCAAAATATTGCCTTGGCAGATGCTAAAAAAGGAGTTGCTATGTTTCAGCAGAAAAACATCAAGGTTCCTGTTTTGGGAATTGTTGAGAATATGAGTTATTTTACGCCTGCTGAGCTTCCTGAAAATAAATATTATATCTTTGGTCAAGATGGAGCTAAGAATTTAGCTGAGGATATTGATACGGCCTTTATTGGAGAAGTTCCTTTGGTGCAAAGTATTCGAGAAGCGGGAGACGTAGGTCGTCCGGTGGCATTGCAAGAAAATACAGTTTTGGAAACAGCTTTTAATGAGATTACAAAGAATATGCTGTCTCAATTATTGATAAGAAATGAAGAATTGCCAGAAACGGAAGTTGTAAAAATTACAACGATGAGTGGTTGTTCTCCAAAAAAATAATTAGAAATAAATCATACTATAAAAAATGGAATTACAAGAATTAACAGCAACGGTTGAGAAAGCATTGGAAGAAATTCGTCCTTTTTTAATTTCTGATGGAGGAAATATCTCTCTGGTTTCTATAGAAGATAATATAGTTACCGTAAAGTTAGAAGGCGCCTGTGTAGGGTGTTCTATCAATCAGATGACGCTAAGAAATGGGGTGGAAGCTTCTGTTAAAAAACACGCTCCTCAAATAGAAAAGGTTGTTGATATTAGTAGCATAATGTAATTTTAAGATTTTCTTAAAAACAAAAATTATATATTTATAAGGCTTAGCGATAACTTCGTTAAGCCTTTTTAGTTTTGGCACTGAAATTGCCTTACTAGTGGAAAACGATACATATTATGCGGAAATTTATATACATCATATTTTTATTCTTAACTGTTTTTGCTCAGTCTCAAAATGAAGAAAAAGTTTTTCAGGATGGGGAAGAGTTAAAATACAGAGTACATTATGGTTTTGTAAATGCAGGTTATGCTACTTTGGCGGTTTCTGAAAAGGAAGAATCTTATCATTTTGTGGGAAAAGGTTGGACTGTGGGGGTGACCAATGTTTTTTTTAAGGTGAGAGATCAGTACGAATCTTATGTGAATAAAAAAACACTTGCTCCAGATCATTTTGTTCGAAGGGTAAAAGAAGGTGGTTATAAATTAAGTAGAGATATTTATTTCGACTACGAGCAAGATAGTGCTAGAGTTGAAGATCATAAAATCAACAGCACAAAAAAATATCCAATCGAAAAGGTGCAGGATATATTGTCGGCATTTTATAAAATGAGAAGTGCCAAAATAGATACCATGAAAGTAGGAGAATCTATCAAATTAAAAATTTTTATTGATGGTGAAATGTTTGCTTTTAAGTTGAAACTTTTAGGGAATGAGGTGGTTTCCTCTAAGTATGGAAAAATTCCTTGTTACAAATTCCGCCCTTATGTTCAGAAAGGAAGAATTTTTAAAGAGAATGAAAGTTTAACTATTTGGATATCGGCAGATAAGAATAAAATTCCGATTCGAATGAAGGCTTCTTTAGCGGTTGGTTCTGCGAAAATGGATTTGACAAGTTATAAAGGATTGAGTCATACTTTTCCCGAAAAATAAATAGAAAAAACGTAAATTTGCGCCTTAATAAAAAGTTACCTTTTGAGATTTTGTTATTTATTTTTAATCACCGCGATTTTTTTTATTTCATGTTCTGATGAAACTTCCAGTTCAAAGGAGTCTGAGACCGCTGCGGAAATTAAAAAACCAAGGATTAAATTTGGATATAACTTAGACAATTACAAGGTAATTAATGATACCATCAACCATGGTGAAAGTTTTGGTGAAATATTAGACCGTCATCATATCTGGTATCCAAAGATTTTAGAAATTTCTAAAAAAATCAAAAGTACATTTGATGTGCGCCGTTTAAGAGCAGGAAAGCCTTATACGGTTTTAGCAAAAAAAGATTCTACGGAAAAAGCACAGGTATTTATATATCAAAATGATTTGATCAATTATACTGTAGTTGATTTTAAAGATTCTGTGATTTCTGCGGAAAAAGGAAAAAGAAAAGTGACAACGGTGATTAAAAAAGGAAAAGGAATTATCACAAGTTCTTTATCTCAATCTTTAGATGCTCAGGGTGTAAATCCGGTGCTTGCCAATGATTTGTCAGAAATTTATGCCTGGACAATTGACTTTTTTAGATTGCAAAAGAATGATAAATTCAAGGTGATTTACGAACAGAAATTTATTGAGGATACCATTCCAGCGGGAATTGGAAATATCAAAGCTGCTTATTTTGAACATGTAGGAAAACCTTTTTATGCCTTTAGCTATGTGGCAGATACCATCATGCAGATTGAAGAGTATTATGATGAAGAAGCACACCACTTACGTCGTGCTTTTTTAAAGGCTCCTTTAAAATTTAGTAGAATTTCTTCAAGATATAATTTAAAAAGAAAAATTGCGCATTACGGTAGGGTGAAAGCTCATAAAGGAACCGATTTTGCGGCGCCAGTGGGAAGTCCTATTATGAGTACAGCAAACGGAAGAGTCATTGAATCTCGATACAAAGGAGCCAATGGAAATTATGTAAAAATTAGACATAATTCTACTTATTCTACGCAGTACCTTCATATGAAAAAGAGAAAAGTAAAAGTAGGAGACTATGTAAAACAAGGACAGGTTATTGGAACGGTGGGGATGACTGGAAGTACCTCTGGTCCACATGTTTGTTATCGTTTTTGGAAAAACGGTAGGCAAGTAGATCCTTTGAAACAAAAATTACCGGCCGCAGAGCCAATGAAAAAATCAATAAAGCCTCATTATCTTGAATTTATCCAGTCAATAAAAGAGGAATTGGATGATTTGAAATTTGAGGAATAAAAAATCAAAACAAAGTAAAAATTCGAAATTATGGCATTAAAAAATGTAAATCCATCGAAAACCCAAGCTTGGGAAAAATTAGGAAAACACTACAATGAAACGAAAGATGTTCATTTAAGAGAGTTGTTTGCAGCGAACAGTAACAGAAAAGAAGAATTTTCTATTGAGAATAATGATTTTAATATTGATTTCTCAAAGAACAGAATAGATGCTACAACGATGAAGTTGTTAGTTGAATTGGCAAATGAAGTAGATTTGAAAGGAGCTATTTCTAGTTATTTCGGAGGTGCTAAAATAAATGCTACCGAAGGAAGAGAAGTTTTGCATACAGCTTTAAGATGTAAATCAGATAAAAAAGTAATTGTTGAGGGAGAAAATGTTGTTGAGGATGTACAGCAGACTTTAAATAAAATAGAAGAATTTACAAATACTGTAGTTTCAGGAAACTGGAAAGGGTATACAGGTAAATCAATTACTGATGTTGTAAACATTGGTATTGGAGGATCTGATTTGGGGCCTCAAATGGTAGTAGATGCTTTGAAATATTACAAGACTTCTTTGGACGTACATTTTGTGTCTAATGTGGATGGTGATCATGTTTCTGAAGTTGTCAAAAACTTAAACCCAGAAACTACGTTGTTTTTAATCGTTTCTAAAACATTTACAACACAAGAAACGATTACAAACGCACAAACAATAAAAAGTTGGTTCTTAGAATCAGCTACAGAAGCGGATGTCGCGAAGCATTTTGCTGCAGTTTCTACGAATGCGCAAGCGGTTGCTGATTTTGGTATTGATGCTGCAAATGTTTTCACAATGTGGAACTGGGTAGGTGGACGTTTCTCTTTATGGAGTGCCGTTGGAGTTTCTATTAGTTTGGCTGTAGGTTTTGATAATTTTAAAGCTTTGTTAGCAGGTGCTGAAGAAATGGATACTCATTTTGAAACAGCAGATTTTGAAGAAAATATTCCTGTAGTATTGGCTTTATTGAGTGTTTGGTATAATAATTTCTATGGAGCGGAAACGGAGGCTATTTTGCCTTATTCTCAGTACCTAGAAAAACTATCTCCGTACTTGCAACAAGCAATTATGGAAAGTAATGGTAAAAGTGTAGACCGTAACGGGGATACTATTGATTATCAAACAGGAACTATTGTTTGGGGAAGTACAGGGACAAACATGCAACATGCATTTATGCAATTAGTACACCAAGGAACTAAATTGATTCCTTGTGATTTTATTGGCTATGAAGAGTCATTGTACGGAAAAACTGAGCATCATAATAAATTGATGTCTAATTATTACGGACAGCAAGAGGCTTTATCTAATGGTAAAACCAAAGAAGAAGTTGTTGCTGAAGGTAAAACAGCTGATGCCGTAGTGCCGTTTAAAGTATTTGCAGGGAATAAGCCAAGCAACTCTATTTTGATTAAAAAATTGACTCCAGCTTCTTTAGGAAAGTTGATTTCTATGTACGAACACAAGATTTTTGTTCAAGGAATTGTTTGGAATATCTATAGCTACGATCAGTGGGGAGTAGAATTAGGAAAAGTTTTAGCAAATAAAATTTATGCTGAGAAATACAATTCTTAAGAAATTAAGAGGATATAAAAAAAGGATTTCAATAATTTGAAAGCCTTTTTTGTTTGCGTAAGAATTTTAAATTAAAAATGGTTTTTCTGTAAGACCAATTATGTTGATATTAGCGCAAAAAAAAAGAGATGTTTGTAAAAAAGAAAGTTTTTCTAGGAGTTTTATTTTTAATGCTGGATGCTATAAGTATGGCACAAAATAAATCTACTGATCGTTTTTCATGGGATAATATGCGCTATGGAGGTCGTTTTACGGTGAGTTTTGCTAATGATGTGTTTAGCGGAACAATATCACCAGCAGCTATTTATCAGTTTAATGAAAAGATTGGGGCAGGAGCTACAGTAAGTTTTGGGTATACTAATTTTAAAGATATCGATGTAGATCGATACAATTATGGAGGGTCTATATTAGCAATTTATACTCCTATTCAACAAATTCAATTATCGGCAGAACTGGAACAGGTATTTATAAATGAAAATTATAAAAGATTAGATATGGATAACGATTATAGTTATCAAGCCTTGCACTTAGGAGCAGGTTACCGTATGAATAATGTGGTTCTTGGATTTCGTTATGATGTATTGTATGATGAGAGTACGAATATTTATGCATCTCCATTCTCACCATTTATTCAGGTGTTTTTCTAAAAACGTCTTCTAAATAAATAAAAAGTTTTCACTGTAGTTTTTACTACATTTGTAATCATAAAAACTTAAAATAAATTATGAAACAAGTACATTCTTATTGGGCTTATTTAGTATTGTTAATTTTAATTGTAGCAGTTGTAAACGCAATCATAGGTTACACATCAAAAAAAGAATTTAAAGAGAAAGATCTACGTTTAGGTTTGTTTACTTTAATTGTATCTCATATTCAATTGTTAATTGGTTTGGGCTGGTATTTTATGTCACCTATATACAAAAAGATAAAAGTTGCTGGATTTGGATCGGTCATGGGTGATTCATACGAAAGATTGTTAGCGGTAGAGCATCCAATTACAATGATTTTGGCAATTGCTTTGATTACGGTTGGATGGTCAAAACACAAAAAACAAGCAGATGATACTTCAAAATTCAAAACATTCGTGATATTTTACGGAGTTGCTTTGTTATTGATTTTGATAAGAATTCCTTGGGGTCAGTGGTTCTAATTAGAGTCGACTAAAATAAATTAGAATGAAAAAATTATTAGCATATCCGCTTTCGATAATACACTATTTATTATTCGGTTTTTTTATCTGTGTATTTCATCCTATTCAATGGTTTTGTTTGAATGTATTCGGATATTCCGCGCATAAAAAATCGGTGGATTTGCTAAATTATTTTTTATTGTGGACTTTATACGCATTGGGAACTAGGATTACATTTACAAAGAATGTAGAAATTCCTGAAGGAGTTCCTTTGATTATAGTTTCTAATCATCAAAGTGCAAATGAGATTTCACCGATATCTTGGTATTTTAGAAAATACCACACAAAGTTTGTTTCTAAAAAAGAATTGGGGGCGAAAATTCCAAGTGTTTCTTTTAATTTAAGAAATGGAGGATCTGTATTGATTGATAGAGAGGACCCTAAACAAGCTTTGACGTCATTAGCGAAGTTTGGAAAAAAAATTGAAAAGAATAATTGGGCGGGTGTTATTTTTCCGGAAGGTACAAGAAGTAAAGATGGAAAACCTAAAAAGTTTTCAGTGAATGGTTTGAAGATTATTTCTAAATATGCTCCATCGGCATATGTAGTGCCACTATCCATTAATAATTCTTGGAAGTTGGTAGAAAACGGTGCCTTTCCTTTGGGTATTGGTGTTCATTTGAAACTTGATGTGCATGAGCCTATAGCTGTAAATTCCATGGAATTTAATGATTTATTTCAAAAAGTAGAGGAAACTATAAAAAACTCAGTAACTTTGTAAGCTATAAGCAGATTTAAAAGAATATTATGTCAATAAACAACGTTCGTAAAGAGGTTATGTTAACCCTGGAAAAAGATATCGAAACTACTTTTGGTAAGTTTTTGATTTCTCCGGAAGAAATATGGCAGCCTACAGATTTTTTACCAAACCCTCAATCTGATACTTTCATTGATGAAGTAAAGGAAATAAGAGAGTTGTCTAAGGATTTAGATGATGATTTTTGGGTGTCATTGGTAGGAGATATGATTACGGAAGAAGCGTTACCAACCTATGAGTCTTGGTTGTTAGATTTGGATGGTATTGATCAACATGGAGAACGAAAAGGATGGTCTAGCTGGATTCGTAGATGGACAGCCGAAGAAAATCGCCATGGAGATGTTTTGAACAAATACATTTACCTTTCTGGACGTGTAAATATGCGTGAAGTAGAAATTACAACGCAGCATTTAGTAGCAGATGGTTTTGATATTGGAACCGCAAGAGATCCTTATAAAACTTTTGTGTATACTAGTTTTCAAGAATTAGCAACCTATGTTTCTCATAATAACGTAGCAAAAATTGCACGTAAAGCGGGTATGAAAGGTTTGGCAAAAATGTCAAAAATTATTGCCGGTGATGAAATGAGACATCATTTAGCATATGTAGAGTTTATTCGTCAGATATTTGCAGTAGATGCGTCAGAAATGATGATTGCATTTTGTGACATGATGAAGCATAAGATTGAAATGCCGGCAATGTATTTGAGAGAATCATACGGTAAAAAAGCTTCTTTGTTTGATAAGTTTTCTGATGTAGCTCAAAGATCAGGGGTATATTCTGCTTTTGATTATATTGATATTTTACAAAAATTATTAAAAGCTTGGGAGATTGATAAATTTACGGGTTTGACTCAAGAAGCAGATAAAGCAAGAACATATTTAATGCGCTTGCCTGAAAGAATGACCAGAATTGCAAGTAGAATTACTGTACCAGATACGGACTACAAATTCAAATGGATGAATCCATTGGTTGTAAAATAAACTTAAAAAAACCCTTACTAATTTAGTAAGGGTTTTTTATTGCATCAAGAATGTATTTCTATGGAATAAGTTGCGATATGTTTCTTTCCAGCTTTCAAAGAGTTAATCGCTTCCTTCTCTTCAATTTTTTGAGAGCTATGAACAGAATCTGCATATCCTTGCCAAGGTTCAATACAAACAAAAGGAGCATTGGGTTTAGACCAAATTCCTAAAAATGGAAAGTCGACAAACTCAACTGTGATTAATGGGCCTTCTTCTCTATTGCTAAGGGTCACTTTATTGGATGTTAGTTTTTTAAAAACTAAGGCATCTCTGTCAAAAGTACTTTTATCTAGATCTAATATTTTTGTTTGGTTGAGAAATTCTCTCGTGGTTCCATCCAAAAGACCTTCTTCGCTGATGTTCCAAGTAACATCGGTTTCTGGCTGTTCAAATTCTAAGGAACAGTTTTCGTAACTTTCATTTGGATTGCGTAGCGAGCAATTAAAAGCCGGGTGTTCTCCAATGGAAAAATACATGGTTTTATCCCCTAGATTGATTACTGTATGTTCTATTTTAATTTTGTTTTCAATCAGTTCATAGCTTGTTTTGAATTCAAATTCATAAGGATAAACTGCTAACGTTTCCGCTGAATGTTGTATTGAGAATGTAAGTTTAGTGTCGGTTGCTTCAATCAGTTTGATCGCATCACTTCTTCTAAAAAAACCATGTTGTTTTTGATGATATGTTTTGCCATTTTCAATAAAAGTGTCCTCTTTCAATCTTCCTACAAAAGGGAATAGGACAGGAGCTTGACCACCCCAAAAATTGGCATCTCCTCTCCAGAGATATTCTTTGTTGTTTATGAGAGAAACAATACTAGATAATTCCGCTCCTGTTTTATTGATTTTTATTTGAATATTTTTATTGCATAACTGATACATGTCTTAGTTTTTAAGTTGGAAGTTATCTCGATCTTCTAAAAATTTGAAATCTTTTCTGTCTTTTAAAATTTCCGCTTTGTACAATGTTGTGCTAATGATATCTTCAATAGCTATGGTAGATTTTTTTATGTTATTACCTAAGGGGTTTGTTATTTGAGAATGACCTATATATTCAAGCTCGTTGGCATCAATACCAATTCTGTTCACCCCAATGGTATAGCATATATTTTCAATAGCTCTTGCTTTTAATAAAATGTCCCAGGCATTGATTCTTGGTTTAGGCCAATTGGCCACATATAAGGCAATATGATAATTTTCTGTGTTTCTAGACCATACAGGGAATCTGAGATCATAGCAAACAAAAGTGGCAATTTTCCAGCCTTTGTATTCTATAATTTTTCTTTCCATTCCAGCCGTGTATATCTTGTCTTCTCCCGCATGAGAGAACAAGTGTTTTTTGTTGTAGTATTCTAGGTCTCCTGAGGGATAAACAAAAATCAAACGGTTATAAAATTTGTTGTTTTCTTTGATAATTAAACTTCCGGTAATGGCGCAATCTTTTGATTTCGCAGTATCAATCATCCAGTTAACGGCCTTGCCATCCATTGATTCAGCTACTTCAGACGGTGCCATTACAAAACCTGTACTAAACATTTCTGGTAATACAATTAAATCAGTTGTGTCTGTTATTTGACTGATCTTTTGAGAGATGTTTTCTATGTTTTCCGTAATGTTTTTCCAAACTGTATCTGTTTGAATCAGATGCACTTTTAATTGATCTTGCATAATATTTCAGCTGCTTTTTCTAAAGTGTCATTTTTTTTAGCAAAACAAAATCGCAACACTTTTGAGTTGGAGATAGTATTGAAAGGAGAAAAAGGAATGGCTGCAATTTTATGTTCTTTTACAAGACGTTGTGCATAGTCCATATCTTTTTCCTCTGTAATTTTAGCATAATCTAATAATTGAAAATAGGTTCCTTGAGTTGGGGTAAAATCAAATTTTGACCCTTGAATGGCCTTCAAAAAGAAATCTCTTTTCTCTTGATAAAAATGGTGTAATTCTAGGTAGTCATCAGATTTTCCTAGGAAATTGGCTAACGCTATTTGAGAAGGATGATGTACACTAAAAACATTGTATTGATGTACTTTTCTAAATTCATCCATTAATTTTTTAGGGGCGAGGCAGTAACCAATTTTCCAACCTGTAATGTGATACGTTTTTCCAAAAGAGGAACAGATAAGTGCTCTTTTTTTAAGTTCTGGAAACATACAAGCGCTTTGATGTTGATTTCCGTCATAAATAATATGTTCGTAAACATCATCACAGAGCAGTAGGATGGAGGTGTTTTTTAGAATTTGTTCTAAAGCCATCATATCTTTTTTATCAAGAATAGTCCCACTTGGATTGTTAGGACTATTTAGAATAATCATTTTGGTGTTGGCATTTATCTTTTTTGAAAATTCTTCCCAGTTTATTTTATAATTAGGAGCAGTCAGTTGAAAATTTACTGCGATGCCACCATTTACTTTGATTGCAGGCTCATAGCAGTCGTAAGAGGGTTTTATAACAATTACCTCATCTGACGGTTTGATAAATGCAGAAATCGCCGTGTAGAGGGCTTGAGTGGCTCCTGCCGAAACGGTAATCTCAGATTCCGGACAATAGGTTTGCAGATAGCATTTCTCTGTTTTGTTTGCAATTTCCTCTTTGAGTGAAAGAGCACCTGCCATGGGAGCATATTGATCGTGCTGAGAGGTTAACGCTTTTTGAGTTTCTTCAAGTAATAATTTTGGACAATCAAAATCTGGAAATCCTTGAGAAAGGTTGATGGCATTATTTTCCATCGCCAAACGACTCATTGTTGTAAAAATAGTTGTTTTTACATCGGGTAATTTGGATTCATGATGGTCTAAGAAAAAATGCATTTGTTTTTTTAAAGTAAAGATACTGCTTTCAATTTCCCGTTAACAAATAATAAATATATACCCGTTGTGCATTTAGGTTATATTAATTTTAAGATTATTAATATTTCGTTCAAAATGAAATTTATTAATAAATTGTATGATAGTCATTGCGGTAATTTTAGCCAGTATTCTAGTTTTAAAACCGTC
>Ga0209223_10000686_pt1 | contig 38604 bp, 29 predicted proteins | sample COG_06_FD_184750 | JGI IMG/M metagenome (GOLD analysis project Ga0209223, IMG submission 184750) | Pelagic Microbial community sample from North Sea - COGITO 998_met_06 (SPAdes) (version 2) | ecosystem: Environmental > Aquatic > Marine > Neritic zone/Coastal water | place: Helgoland, sampling...
TTAGATGTTAGATGTTAGATGTTAGATGTTAGATGTTAGATGTTAGATGTTAGATGTTAGATGTTAGATGTTAGATAAAATTAAAAAACTTCTTTTTAAACTTAATAACTTTTACATTTTCAGTTTTACATTTCTTTGTTTTACATTCTAACTTCGTACTTTTGCCGAAATTATTAGAATTTATTGAGCTTTATGATTTTACCTGTTGTTGCTTATGGTGATCCTATCTTAAGGAAAGTAGCTAAAGAAATAGATACAGATTATCCGAATCTATCGAAACTCATTAATAATATGAGACAAACAATGTACAATGCTAGTGGTGTTGGCATTGCTGCTCCTCAAATAGGGAAATCAATTCGCCTTTTTGTTATTGATGCTACTCCTTTTGCAGAAGATGAAGATCTTACTGAAGAGGAGCAAGAGCAATTGAAAGAGTTTAACAAAGTATTCATCAATCCAAAAGTATTGAATGAAAAAGGAGATGAATGGGCTTTTTCAGAAGGATGTTTAAGTATTCCTGATATCAGAGAAGATGTCTTTAGACCTAACAGTGTAACTTTTGAATATCAAGATGAAAGTTTTGAAAAACACACTCAAACACTGACTGGATTGGCCGCTCGTGTTTTTCAGCATGAATACGATCATTTAGAAGGAATTTTGTTTACAGACAAGCTTTCTTCTTTAAAGAAAAGAATTCTCAAAAAGAAATTAGAAAAAATATCAAACGGGAAAATTGACACGGATTATAGAATGCGTTTCCCTAATTTAAAAAACAAATAATGGATTTTAGTAAAATAATAGCAATCGGTGGAAAGCCAGGATTGTTTCAAGCAATTTCTCAAACCAAAACTGGTTTTATTGTAGAGTCATTAACAGACAAAAAGCGATTCCCAATTCCTTCTACTAACAATGTAAGTTTGTTAGAGAACATTGCAATCTACACCTACGAAGAAGAAATTCCTTTATTAACTGTATTCAAATCGATGTATGAAAAACAAGAAGGAAAAGAAACTATAAGTCATAAAGAAAGTGGTAATAAATTGACTGCTTATTTTTCAGAAGTTTTACCTGATTACGACGAAGAACGCGTCTATACATCTAATATAAAAAAAGTAATTCAGTGGTATAACTCACTTGTAAGTGCTGGATTAGATTTTTCTGCTATTGAAGTTTCTGAAGAAAATACAGAAGAAGTTTAAATGAACACCAGAGCTGAGCAGTTAGAAGCTTTTAATCGTTTGTTAGATATTATGGATGAACTTCGAGAGAAGTGTCCATGGGATAAAAAACAAACGTTAGAATCTTTACGTCACCTCACTATTGAAGAGACTTATGAACTTGCAGACGCTATTTTAGACAACGATTTAAACGAAATCAAAAAAGAATTGGGAGATGTGTTATTACACATTGTATTCTATGCAAAAATCGGTGCTGAGAAAAAAGCATTTGACATTGCCGATGTTGCCAATGCTATTTCCGACAAGTTGATAGACCGCCATCCTCACATATATGGAGATGTGATAGTTGAAAATGAAGAGCAAGTAAAACAAAATTGGGAAAAATTAAAACTGAAAGAAGGAAAAGAATCAGTTTTAGAGGGAGTTCCTAAAAGCTTACCCGCAATTGTAAAAGCCAATAGAATTCAAGATAAAGTTTCTGGATTCGGTTTCGACTGGGAAGAGCCTCAACAAGTTTGGGAAAAAGTTCAGGAAGAACTATCCGAACTCAACGAAGAAATCGAAAAAGGAAATAAAGATCGTATTGAATCTGAATTTGGAGATGTTCTATTCTCTATGATAAATTATGCTCGTTTTATTGATGTGAATCCCGAAAACGCTTTAGAAAGAACCAATAAGAAATTCATCCGCAGATTTCAATATTTAGAAAAAGCTGTAAAGGAAAACGGTAAAAAATTAGTTGATATGTCTTTAACCGAAATGGATGTATTTTGGAACGAAGCTAAGAAAATACACAAAGAATGAATGTCTTATTTAGCATTAGAGGAAATGAGCCATATGTATCTCAGCAGGCTCAAATAGAGCTCATGATAGGGTTGAAAAAACATGGAGCCAATACTTTAATAATTGGTAATTTTTCTAACGAAGTTGAGACACACTTAAAAACTCTTAACATCAATTATGAAAAAGTTTTCCCTAAGAAATCTATTGATAAAAACTTTATCAACGATTTTAAAACCCTTATCGAAAAACATCAAATTGATTTAGTTCATTCTATTGACGGTAAATCTACTCGTAATGCTCTGATTGCTTTAAAAAAATCAGCTGTAAAAATTGTTACTTACTTTGGCTCAACCAGTTTGCATTGGTATGATCCTAGCTCTTACTTAACGTATCTCAACCCAAGAATTGATGCAATTATATGCAATAGTCAATATGTCTATAATCATGTGAAGAATCAACTTTTTGGTAAGAAAAAATTAAAAGCAGTAAGAATTTACAAAGGATATAATCCAGAGTGGTTTGTAGATAGTTCTTCAAAAGATTTAAAAGAGTTTAGTATCCCTAAAGATGCCATTGTTGTAAGTTTGGTTGGAAATCATCGTAAAGTAAAAGGTATCAAATATTTTTTAGAATCTTCTTATTATTTAGAGTCTGATAAAAACATCCACTATCTTCTTATTGGCGATAAAACAGATCATCCTGATTTTCAAAAAATCAAAGACAATAGTCCAATCTCAGACAAAATTCATCTTTTAGGTCAAAGAAATGATGTAGTTTCTATTTTAAAATCGACAGATATTTACACACAAACTTCTCTGGAGGAAGGTTTTGGCAGAGCTATTAGTGAAGCCATGTCCATCGGAAAACCTATCATAATGACAGACGCTGGCGGCTGTACTGAATTGATTGATGAGAATTCTGGAATTATAGTTCTAAAAAAAGATTCAAAATCTATTGCCAAAGCAATCTCAAAATTGGCCAATGATGATTCTTTAAGAATTCAAATGGGAGTTAATGCCAAAAATCGCATAAAAAACGTTTACCATATTGAAAAAACCGTTAACGATACCTTAAGTCTATACCAGCGATTACTCAATTCGTAAATCTTCTCGTTTAAATTGTTAAATTAGAGCTCTTAAAATAAGTAATCATGAGAAATCTGAAATTAATTTTAATTCCTAACCTTTTTGTAGTTGCTATTCTTTTTTCTTCCTGTAAAGGAGAACACAAAGAGCACGAACACAAACACGATAATGACCATCAAAGTAAAAAAGAATGGAATCACGAAGATCATAAATCGGTAAAAGCTGCCATTTTAGATTATGTCGAAGGTTTGTACCTAGCAGATTCTACAAGAATTGAAAAAAGTGTTGACAGTACACTTAGAAAAATTGGCTATTGGTATAATAAAAAAGAAAAAGCTTGGACTGATGGTTCAAATATGACTTATAATCAACTGGTGAGTCTAGCAGCTAGATGGAATAAAGATGGAAGTCGCGTAAATGAAGGCACACCCAAAAAGATTGAAATTTATGATGTAAATACCAGAACAGCTTCAGCCAAACTTACTGCTGCCTGGGGAGTTGATTATTTTCATTTATCAAAAGTAAATGATCAATGGAAAATAATGAATGTAATATGGCAAAGCACCCCTGAATCTAAAAAATAATTTTACTAAAATTTATTCTTCACAATTAATGACTTCTTACTTACTTTTGTTTCCTAAGCATATAAAACATTTCAAACTCTTAAAAATCAACTAACATGGATACAGACAAAATACTAGATTTTATTTCAGACAAAACATTAGAATACGGACCTAAATTAATAGGAGCCATTGTTGTATGGATTATAGGTTCTTGGATTATTAAAATAATTATTAAAAACTTTGCAAAAATACTCGACAAGAGAAATACAGATGCATCTTTGAAACCATTCTTTAGAAGCATGCTTAACATCCTTTTAAAAGTGATGTTAGCTATTAGTGTATTAGGAATGTTAGGCATTCAAATGACATCTTTCATTGCTATTTTAGGAGCAGCTGGTTTAGCAATTGGAATGGCATTATCTGGAACCTTACAAAACTTTGCTGGTGGGGTAATGATTCTCATATTCAAGCCTTTTAAAGTTGGTGATTTAATTGAAGCTCAAGGTCATAAAGGAATTGTCTATGAGATTCAAATTTTTAATACCATTTTAAAAACTCCAGATAATAAAACAATTATACTTCCTAATGGCCCTTTATCAACTTCTTCTATGGTGAATTTATCAAATGGAGTATTGGTTATGGTAGAATGGACGTTTGGAATCGCTTATGGTGATAGTTCTACTAAAGCAAAAGAAGTATTAGCTAAGCTTGTTAAAGAAGACAAGAGGTTACTTAATGATCCTGAACCACCAGTAATTGTATTATCAGCTTTGGGCGATAGTTCAGTGAATTTTACCGTGAGAGGTTGGATTAATGTAAATGATTATTGGGGGTCTTATTTTGAAATGAATGAAAAAGTATACAACACATTTGACAAAGAAGGATTGAGTATTCCTTTCCCACAAATGGATGTGCATTTACATAAAAATGAATAGTTAAGTAACAAAAAACGTCTTAATTAGTCTTAAGACTGAGTAAACTATTAAAACCAATGAAATGAGCCAAAATAAAAAAGTTCAGACTTAACGGACTGTTCTTTGGCGAATTCTATCTGACAGGTTTTATAAAAACAAATAAACCAGATGAAATCTTTAAGACTAATTTTCTTAGCCTTGCTTCTTGGCACATCCATGTTTTTTGGCTTCAAAATATACCATCAAGAGAAGTTAAATCAAGAATACAACGATCATTTAATTGAACTTTCCGATATCAAGTACGGTCTATTCAATGCAGATGAATGGAAGTCAGTTTTTGCAACTGTTATTGCTGATAATATTCAAAAATTCAGTTTAGAAAATACAGACGAGGCTACTCTAAAAAAGGAAATTTCTATCTTTTTAGGAAAGGCAATTGATAGTTTTGAAAAAGATTTAAAAGAAACTAAATCTGAAGGAGGGATAGCTGGTTTATTAAAAAGTCTTTCTTCATTTTCTGGTGTTTTTGATCAGGTGAAAAAACAAATTCCTGTTTTTACAGATCAAATTTATAATCACTTTATGAATGGCGACAATGGAGCCATGATGCAAGGGTTTATTGTAAAACAATTAGATGAGTATACCAAAGACAGTACTTTGGTAACTGATTATACTTCGATGAACAATATCATAAAAGAATACGAAGGAACAAATAAAGCAGATACAACGACAATTATACAATCTAAAATTGAAGAAAACAACGCTTCAAAAAAATTGTATTGGACAGTTTTATTCAGTATTTTTATTCTATTCATAGCTTTATTGATATTTCTTTCCAATAAAGCCAAATGGGAATTTTTTACTTTTATTTCATATAGCTTAGTATTATTAGCCTTAGGAATTTTCTTACCTATGATTGCTATTGATGCTAGAATAGCAGAATTGAATTTTCCTTTTATGGGTGAAACCATTCAATTTCAAGACCAAGTATTGTTCTTTAAAAGTAAAAGTATCATGGAAGTAGTAGATTTAATGGTTTCTCAAAATCGATTGGATCTATTATTTGTTGGTGGTTTAGTATTCTTGTTTAGTGTTCTATTTCCTTTGTCAAAACTCATCTCTTCTATTATTTACATCTTCAATAAGAAACTACAAAATAATCGGATAATCAAATTCTTAGTTTTTAAAACAGGGAAATGGTCTATGGCTGATGTTTTTGTAATCGCTTTGTTTATGGCATACTTAGGTTTTGATGGATTGATTACGGAGCAACTAAATCAATTTCAAACCATCACAAAAACTGTAGGAGTTTTAACAACAAATAACTCAGGGTTACTCTTCGGGTTCTATGCCTTTACAGGGTTTGTTTTGTTCAGCTTATTTATTTCTCAAAAAGTAAAGAAGAATACTTGATGAAGCATTTATCATGGAAAAAAAACACCCTCTACCAACATTTACTTTAGAAACAGCAAAACAGAAGATGAAAATGGCTTAATAGAAAAACAATTTATCGATAGAGGAATCTGACAGAAAACTATAACAAATAAAAAATCCGCTCAATGAGCGGATTTTTTATTTAAACTAATTTCTTAGCGTTCTTTGCGTTTTGCTTAGTAAGTGCAATCTCAATCACTTCACGCATTTCTGTTACATAATGAAATTTTAATCCTTTTAGATAACTTTCTTTAATCTCGGCAATGTCTTTCTCATTGTCTTTGCATAAAATGATCTCTTTAATATTGGCTCTTTTAGCAGCAAGAATCTTTTCTTTGATTCCTCCCACAGGGAGTACTTTACCTCGTAAAGTAATTTCACCTGTCATGGCTAACTTATTCTTTACTTTTTTCTGTGTAAATACAGAAACTAAAGAAGTAAGCATCGTAATTCCTGCACTAGGACCGTCTTTAGGAGTAGCTCCTTCAGGCACGTGAATATGTACATTGTACTTTTCTAACGTTTCAGTATCAACACCAAAATCATCTGCATTTGCTTTGATATATTCCATCGCTATGGTCGCTGATTCTTTCATCACCTTCCCTAAGTTTCCAGTAATGGTTAAACCACCTTTTCCTTTCGATAAAATTGATTCTATAAATAAGATATCTCCTCCAACACTTGTCCAAGCTAGTCCTGTTACAACACCTGCAACACCATTATTCTCATACTTATCTCTTTCTAATCGAGCTGGACCTAAAATTGTTTCAATATCTTCAGTAGTAATCGTCACATTATACATTTCTTCCAAAGCAATCGATTTGGCCGCATAACGAACCACTTTCGCAATTTGTTTTTCCAACCCACGTACTCCAGACTCTCGGGTATATCCTTCTACAATTTTCTCAATTTGTGCTTTTCCTAACTTGATTTCATTTGTTGTTAAACCATGCTCCTTTACTTGCTTTGGTAACAAATGCCTTTTGGCAATCTCTATTTTTTCTTCAATTGTATATCCAGTTACATTAATGATTTCCATACGATCTCTCAATGCCCATGGAATTTGCCCTAAATTATTGGCTGTAGCAATAAATAGTACTTTAGATAGGTCATAACCAACTTCTAAATAATTGTCATAAAATTCTGTATTTTGCTCAGGATCCAATACCTCTAGCATTGCTGAAGAAGGATCTCCTTGATGACTTTGTCCTAACTTATCGATCTCATCTAATACAAATACTGGGTTTGATGTCCCTGCTTTCTTCAAGTTTTGAATCAAACGACCTGGCATCGCACCAATATAGGTTTTACGATGACCTCTAATTTCTGCCTCATCACGCAAACCTCCTAATGACATACGAACATATTTACGTCCTAAAGCTTCTGCAACTGATTTCCCTAAGGATGTTTTCCCAACTCCTGGAGGTCCATACAAACAGATAATCGGAGACCTCATATCTCCTCTTAATTTTAAGACAGCTAAATGTTCTATAATACGTTCTTTTACTTTTTCCAATCCAAAATGATCACGATCTAAGATTTTTACAGCACGTTTTAAATCAAATTTATCATCAGAGTATTCTCCCCAAGGTAATTCTAACATCAACTCTAAATAATTACGCTGAACACCATATTCGGCCATCTGAGGATTCATTCTACGCAAACGCGCTAGTTCTTTATCAAAAGTAGTCCCTACTTCTTTAGTCCATTTCTTAGATTTAGCTTGAATCCGCATTTCTTCTAACTCTTCATCATTAGAAACTCCACCCAATTCTTCTTGAATTGTTTTTAACTGCTGATTCAAATAATATTCTCTTTGCTGCTGATCTAAATCTGAACGTGTTTTTGATTGAATATCATTACGCAGTTGTAATTTTTGCAACTCTTTATTCAAGTTTTTCAAAGCTAGCAAAGCACGTTCTTTTAGGCTATCTTTTTCTAACAATACTTGTTTTTGCATCACAGATAAATCCATATTTGATGCAATAAAATTCACCAAAAACGAATCACTTTGAATATTTTTAATCGCAAAAGAAGCCTCTGAAGGTAACATAGGATTCTCTTTGATTACCTCTAATGCCTGATCTTTCACAGAATCGATGATAGCACCAAACTCTTTTACATCTTCTACATCTTTATCTTCAATCGCTTCATGAACTTTTGCCTTTAAATAAGGTTGTTCCTGAATCATTTCATTGATCTCAAAACGTTTTTTTCCTTGAATGATTACTGTAGTGTTACCATCTGGCATTTTTAAAACACGTAAAATTTGCGCAACTACTCCTGTTTGATAAATATCATCTACCGAAGGCTCCTCTATATCTTCATTCTTTTGCGCAACTACTCCAATGACTTTATCTCCTTTGTTTGCATCATTAATCAACTGAATTGATTTATCTCTACCAGCAGTAATTGGGATTACAACTCCAGGAAATAATACTGTATTTCTTAAAGGTAAAATGGGAAGTATTTCAGGAACTTCCTCGCTATTAATAATTTCTTCATCTTCAGGTGTCATCAACGGAATTAATTCCGAATCTTCATTTAATATATTGGAAAGCGACAAACTGTCTAATGTTCTTATTTTTGGTTTACTCATAGGTTATTTATCTGTCATTGTGACATCGACTTCTTAACAAAAGAAGTAATGAAACTTACCTTTATCTTTTTAGATTTCTGAAAATCAATATTTTAGCTTTAATAAGCTGTTTGATTTCAATTAATAAAGTCAATTGTTGTGCCAAGTGCAAGTGAACTAATTGACAATTCTAAGAATCACATATTCTAATACTGAAAATCATAAATTTTTCTTAAATATTTAAATCCTATAGGGAAAATAGGGAATTGTATATGAATCCAATTATATTTGCTGTATGAAAACAACAACCTTAACGCCTAGTGCTATATCTATTAAGTCGGAAAACTTATACAGCCAGCTTCAATGCGATCATTGTGGTGGAATTCATGATAAAAACAAGATTCATACTTTTTGTTTAAAAGACAACCAACCATTGATTGCTAAATATCATTTAAGTGAATCTTTTTCAAAAGAGAGCCTGAAAAATAAGCCTTATAATATGTGGCGATATTCAGAAGTATTTCCCATTGAAAAAGAGGAAAATATAGTGAGTTTGGGTGAAGGGTTTACTCCTCTTCTAAGTCTATCAAATTTAGAATCAAGCTATAATCAATCTAGATTATTACTAAAAGATGAATCTGGAAACCCTACTGGTTCTTTTAAAGCTAGAGGTATAAGTATGGCTGTGAGCAAAGCAAAAGAATTAGGCGTTACAGAAATGTGTATTCCAACTGCAGGAAATGCAGGAAGTGCTTTGGCTGCCTATTGTGCGAAAGCTGGAATGACAGCTCATATTTTTATGCCTGAAGCGACACCGAAAACGTTTCAATTGGATTGTGAAATCATGGGTGCCAATGTCACAAAAGTAAAAGGAAATATCGCAGATGCTGCCGCCTTGATGAAGTCTAAAAATGATGGTTCTTGGTTTGACATTTCTACACTCAAAGAACCATTTCGATTAGAAGGAAAAAAAACTATGGGTTATGAAATAGCCGAACAATTAAATTGGAAACTCCCAGATGTTGTCTTATACCCAACAGGTGGCGGAACAGGATTAATTGGAATTTGGAAGGCTTTTCATGAAATGAAAGCCTTAGGGTGGATTGATAGCATCCCTACCAGAATGGTTGCTGTTCAAGGTGATGGTTGTGATCCTATTATCCAATCTTTCAAAAAAGGAGAAAATAGTATTCCTAAATATGAAAACCCTGCTCCTACGATTGCAAATGGATTACGAGTGCCTCGTCCTTTTGGAGATAGGCATGTAATGAAATCTATTTATGAAAGCAATGGGACTGCTATTGCTGTTTCTGATGAAGAAATAAAAGATGGTTTAAGTGAATTTGCAAAATCTGAAGGCTTATTTTTATCTCCTGAAGGCGCAGCTGTGTGGGTAGGTTATAAGAAACTAAGGGCAAGCAACTGGATTAAAGAACATGAATCTGTAGTTATGTTAAACACAGGTTCTGTATACAAATACGCAGAAAACTTATACTCTTAAGGTTAATCCTTCGCAATAAAAATAATATTAAAAGTGAAGTCGCTTTTATAGATACTCTTCTTTCATATCAATTGATCATTCATAATTATCTCTTGGTCATAAAATTTTCTATAACTTTATTTACGAAAACTGTCACATTCTTAAAAGCAGTTTGTCTCTATTATAGAATTGATTCTTGGAAGCGCAAAATAAACATATTAACCAACTGTTAGAACGCTGCAAAAAATCTGATCAAAATGCTCAGATGCAGCTATACAAAGCCTATTATAAGGCGATGTATAATGTTTCGTATAGAATATTAAAAAATGAGTTTGAGGCTGAAGACATTATGCAAGAATCTTTCTTAACAGCGTTTACCAAGTTATACACTTTTAAAGGTGAAGTAACATTTGGAGCTTGGTTAAAGCGAATAGTGATTAATAAGAGTTTAACACAGTTAAAGAAGAACAATAGATACGAAGAAGTAAAAATGGATGTGATTCCAAATTATGAAGTTCAAGAAGAAAGAATCGATTATTCATTATTAAAAACAACTATTGTAGTAGATAAAATAAATTCTCTAAAACAAAACTATCAGTTGGTATTAAAACTGAGTTTGATTGAAGGGTACGATTATGAAGAAATTGCTCAAATAATGGGGTATACAAATGAAAATGTTAGAACAACGATTTCTAGAGCTAAGAAAAAATTAAAACAAGTCTTGTTGGGAGATCCAGTAAACACACAATTATATGGAAGATAAATTACATAACTTTTTTTCAGAAAATGAATTTGATTTTCATGAGCCAAGCGCAGGTCATATGAAACGTTTTGAAAAACGATTGAAGGGAGAAAAAGCTCAAAAGCAATTTTCTTGGCAGTGGATGAGTGTTGCTGCATCTGTTGTTTTACTGATTGGTTTTTCTTTAGGGTTCATGACAAAAAATAATTTTTCAAACGCTATTAGCGACTCCTCTAAAATTCAAGAAGTAGAAGCCTTTTTTGTAAGTGCAATTAATACTGAATTACAAGAAATTGAGATGAATAGAAATCTTCAAACAGAAGAAATTATTGAAGATGCTCTTGAGCAGTTAGAAGAATTAGAAGATAATTACAAGTGCTATATCCAAGAATTAAACAATAGTGGAGAATACCGTCAGATTCTAAATGAAATGATTGGAAATTACAAAAAACGATTGGAAATTTTACAAAATGCTATGTATCAAATAGACTTCGTTAAAAACCCAGAAAAGCTTGAAGAAGAAACTTACTCTTAAATAGCCTTATAACATATAATAAAAACAAAAATTAATTTAAAACTTATAATCTAAAACAATCATGAAAAAATTAATAATCACAGCAGTAATTCTTACTATGACATTCTCTGTAAATGCACAGAGTTGGTGGAAAAACAACAAAAAAGTAAAAGGAGATGGAAACATTAAAACTGAAACACGTAATACTAAGGATTATGATGGAGTGAGCGTAGGAGGGTTTTTCGATGTAGTATTAGTAAAGGGAACCGAAGGGAAAATAAAAATAGAAGGTGAAGGAAACTTATTAGAATATATTGAAACAGAAGTGAAAAAAGGTTCTTTAAAAATTAGAGTGAAAAAAGGATACAATTTAAGAACTACAAGACGATTAACAGTAACCGTACCAGTAAAAAACATTAACCATGTTTCCATAGGTGGGTCAGGAAATGTAAAAAGCGACATGCTTTTGAAAGCAGACAACTTTAAAGTTAGTGTTGCAGGGTCTGGAAATGTTTCTTTAAAAATTGACGCAAATTCTATAAATAGTTCTGTCGCAGGATCTGGAGATGTTGAATTATCTGGAGAAGCAGATAGCATGAAATGTTCTATAGCAGGTTCTGGAGATGTTAAGGCATATGAATTAAAAGTGAATTCTTTAAAAGCAAGTATCGCAGGATCTGGAAATATTAGAATAAGTGTAGAAGATGAGATCAAAGCAACTGTAGCTGGTTCTGGTAGCATATACTACAAAGGAAACCCTGGTAAGAAAGATATTAAGTCTGCTGGATCAGGTAGAATTGTAAATAGAAACTAAACTCTCTTTCACAAATAAAAAAAGTCTCGAACATTCGAGGCTTTTTTTATTTAATAATTTCTGTATTTTGAGGTTTCTTCAAAAACAGATTCTAATATATTTCTATCAATTTCTGAAAGTTCAATATCTCTTCTTTTCATCACTACTTCAGCTACTTCATAAACTTTTTTCAACTGATACGTTGTAAATCCTGAAGCTCCACCCCAACTGTAAGAGGGGATAAAATTTCTAGGAAAGCCGCTTCCGAAAATGTTTGCACTAACGCCAATAACTGTTCCAGTATTAAACATGGTGTTGATTCCACATTTAGAATGATCTCCCATCATTAATCCACAAAACTGCAACCCAGTTCTTGCAAATCTTCCTGTATCATAATCCCATAATTTAACTTCAGCATAGTTATTTTTTAAATTTGAAGTATTAGTATCTGCCCCAAGGTTGCACCATTCCCCTAATACCGAATTCCCAAGAAAACCTTCATGTCCCTTACTAGAATATCCCAAAAGAACGGAATTATTTACCTCACCTCCTACTTTACAATAGGGACCGATAGTTGTTGCTCCGTAAATTTTAGTTCCCATTTTCAGTACAGAGTTTTCACACATTGCAAATGGTCCGCGAACAGCACAAGCTTCCATAACTTCAGCATCTTTTCCAATATAAATAGGTCCTTTTGAAGCATTTAAACTAGAAAGTATAACTTTTGCTCCTTCTTCAATAAAGATATTTTCTTTATTAATACACTGAACAAAATCTGGGATTGGTTGTGATTTTCTTCCTTCAGTAATCAAATCAAAATCGGCTTGAATAGCCTTATCATTAAGTGAAAAAATATGCCAGGTATTTTTTATCTCTAAAAGTTCTTCATCAAATTCAATTTGCTCATAAGACCCAAAATCAACTTCTTCTTGAGTATCTGAAGTAAAAAAAGCAATTACTTCCTCTCCTTTAAATATCGCTTGATTCTTGGAAAGTTTTTTCACCTTTCCAACCAACTCTTTAGTCGGTAAAAAAGAAGCATTAATTAAAATGTTTTCTTCCATTTCTACCATAGGATATTTTTCTTCTAAATATTCTTCAGTAATTGTAGTTGTGGTAAGTCCCAAAGTTCTTTCCCATTTTTCACGGATTGTTAAAATTCCAATTCTTATATCTGCTACTGGCCTTGTATATGTAAAAGGTAACAGAGAGTTTCTAACATTACCATCAAAAAGTATATAATTCATTGTTTTAATCTTGCGTGCAATTCTTCTCTACAAACTTAGTTTAAAAAAGGCATAAAAAAAACCGATTGTTATAGCAATCGATTCTTATTGTAGTATCCGAACATAAACTGCTATAAATGAGATAGACCAAAATGAAAACCTTTATTTTGAGGTTTATTTAACATTTGCACTAATAAACTTAGCCGTAAATTTGTATTCTAAACTATTACCAACTAAATCTAAATGAGAAAAATTATACTTGCTATTTTAGGTCTTGTACTTATTGTAGCTTCCATATTCATTGCTAGAAAACTTATTCAAAATAAAAATAAGGTAAAGCCAATACCTAAAAAGGTAATGAAAACCGTTTTTGTTGATACAATAAAAAACAAGACTATTCCTATTATAATTCCTGCAAATGGAAACCTTACCGCAAAACGTAGACTAGAATTGTATTCTGAAGTGCAAGGTGTTTTCAAGTCTGGGTCTATATTATTCAAAGCTGGTCAGTACTATAAAGAAGGACAAACATTTATTGGTATTGATAATTCAGAATATTATGCCAGTGTACAATCAGCTAAGAGTAACTTATACAATTCTATAGCAACCATCATGGCAGATTTACGGTTAGATTTCCCAGAAGTGTTTCCAAAATGGCAAACCTATCTAAGAGGTTTTGATATGAACACATCAACTCCAAAACTTCCAGAGATGACTTCAGAAAAAGAAAACTATTTTATCACAGGAAGAGGTATTATATCTAGTTATTACAATGTTAAAAATCTAGAGCAACGACTTTCTAAATACAGTATGACTGCACCTTTCAATGGTATACTTGTAGAAGCTCTAGTAACAGAAGGAACCTTAATTCGAAGCGGTCAAAAATTAGGTGAGTTTATTGATCCAACTGTCTATGAAATGGAAGTTGCTCTTAGTAAAACGTATGCGCGTCTTCTAAAAGTTGGTGAAACTGTAGAACTTAATAACCTAGAGCATACCGAAAAATACTCAGGAATTGTTTCTCGTGTTAATGGAAATATTGATGCTACAACGCAAACTGTTACTGCATTTATTGAAGTAAAAAATAATACACTTAAAGAAGGGATGTACCTTGAAGCTAATCTAAACGCTAAAAAAGTAGACAATGCCATCGAAATTAGCAGAAGCTTACTATTAGATGGCAAACAAATTTTTGTTGTTAGAGACAATATACTAGACATGATTGATGTGACACCTGTTTATTTTTCGGATTCTAAGGTTGTATTAAAAGGTATTCCAGATGGAACAATCATACTTTCTAAACCTGTTCCTGGTGCTTATGCAGGGATGCAAATAAAACCTTTTGGTGTAAAAAACAAAAAAGTATCAACTACTACAGAATCTAATAAAACAAAATAAGTTATGAGAAAGCTTATTGCTTATTTTATAAAACATAGTGTCGCTGTTAATGTTGTCATATTAGCGTTTGCAATCTTTGGGATATTTGGTGCATTAAATCTTAAATCGTCATTCTTTCCTTTAGTAGACTCTAAAAATATCAGTATTAATGTCACCTATCCTGGAGCATCACCACAAGAGGTTGAGGAAGGTATTGTTCTTAAAATTGAAGATAACCTTAAAGGCTTAAACGGAGTAGAACGTGTTACCTCTACCTCTCGTGAAAACAGCGGAACTATTAATGTAGAAATAGAAAAAGGGAAAAATATTGATTTCATGTTGTTAGAAATCAAGAATGCTGTAGATCGAGTGCCCTCTTTTCCTGTTGGGATGGAACCCTTGGTTGTTTCTAAACAAGAATCTTTACGACCTACAATTACCTTTTCAATAAGTGGTACAAATATTCCCTTAGCAACACTAAAACAAATTGGGAGGCAGGCTGAGAATGACCTCCGAGGGATTGACGGTATTTCTCAAATTCAAGTCTCTGGATATCCAGAAGAAGAAATAGAAATAGCGATAAACGAAACAAGTTTATTAGCATATAATCTATCTTTTTCGGAAGTCTCTCAAGCTGTAAATGAATCTAGCTTGATTACCACAGGTGGAACCATAAAAACGAATGCAGATGAATATTTGATTCGTGCGAATTCACGTTCGTACTATGCAGACGAGTTATCTAATCTAATCGTAAAATCAGATGCTTCTGGGCGTATTATTCGTTTAAAAGATATTGCAGAAGTCAAAGATCAGTTTTCAGAAACACCGAATGCGAATTACTTTAACGGAAACTTATCCATTAATGTTACAATCACTAGTACGAATACTGAAGATTTAATATCATCAGCAGATAAAGTTAAAACATACATAGAAGACTTCAATCTAAAGTATGACAATGTAGAATTAAATGTTGTTCGAGATTTATCGACCACATTAGTACAGCGAAAACTTTTACTTACTGAAAACGCCCTCATCGGGATGTTTTTAGTACTCCTGTTCTTGTCTTTATTTCTTAATACTCGTTTGGCTTTTTGGGTAGCATTTGGATTACCTGTAGCCTTTTTAGGGATGTTTATGTTTGCCAGTTACTTTAATGTCACTATAAATGTATTGTCGTTATTCGGGATGATCATCGTTATTGGTATTCTGGTAGATGATGGAATTGTAATTGCTGAAAATATTTATCAGCATTACGAAAAAGGAAAATCTCCTGAACAAGCAGCTATAGATGGTGTTATGGAAGTGCTTCCTGCAATTGTCTCAGCCATCTTAACAACCATTTTAGCATTTGCAATTTTCTTGTTCTTAGATGGACGAATTGGTGAGTTTTTTGGAGAGGTATCTGTGGTTGTAATACTGACCTTAGTAGTATCATTAGTTGAAGCTTTGATTATATTACCTGCGCATTTAGCCCATTCAAAAGCGCTAAAAAAGCAAAGTAATACTCCAAAAACAGGGTTGGCTGGTGTATTTCAAAATGTGTTTTCAAAATTACGCTACATCAACACATTTGGGGATTATATAATGAAATGGCTTCGGGATAATATGTACAGTCCGACATTAAGATTTGCTTTACAGCATAAATTTTTAACCTTCTCCTTTTTTATTGTCTTCTTAATTTTGACTGCTGGTAGTTTTGGAGGAGGTATCATCAGAGGTGCATTTTTCCCTCAAATAGCAAGCGATCAAGTGAATATTACACTAAATATGCCTAATGGCACCAATGAAAAAGTAACAGATAGTATTATTTCGTTTATCGAGAAGCAAGCCATAGAAGTAACTAATGAGATACATAACGAATATCTTGGTAAAGATGCTGAAAAACACTTAGTTGAAAATATGATCAGAAGTATAGGTCCTGGATCTTCAGCTGCTTCTTTAGTTGTTAATCTATTACCAGGAGAAGAACGCCCTAACATAATTACCTCGAGATTGGTCACCAATCGCATACAAGAACGAGTAGGTCCTATTTTTGGAGTGGAAAGTTTAGTGTATGGCAGTGGTGGTAATTTTGGAGGAAGTCCAGTTTCTGTATCCTTGTTAGGCAATAGTATTACCGAATTGAAAGCTGTAAAAACAGAATTAAAGCAAAGTCTTCAAAACAATATTTTACTAAAGGATGTCACTGATAATGATCCTGCTGGGATTAAAGAAATTCGCTTAAAGTTAAACGAAAGTGCCTATGCTCTTGGATTAAACCTAAGAACTGTAATGACGCAAGTCCGTTCTGCTTTTTTTGGTACACAAGCACAACGTTTTCAGCGTGGTCAGGACGAAATTAGAGTTTGGGTAAGATACAATAGAGAAGATCGCTCTTCTATTAAGAGTCTAGACAATATGCGTATTCTTGTACCAACTGGAGAACGCGTTCCATTGAAAGAAATCGCAAGCTATCAAATAGAACGTGGCGATGTTGCTATCAATCATTTAGATGGTAGACGAGAAATTCAAGTTTCTGCAGATATTAAAGATCCTAAGAAAACGAGTGCTACAGATATTATGGATGAGATTAAAAATGAAATCATGCCAGAAATTTTATCTAAATATCCTACTGTAACACCCTCTTATGAAGGTCAAAACAGAGAGCGCTTGAAGCTGATGAATTCTTTAGCACCTGTTGGTCTAACTGTTCTGTTACTTATTTATATTGTTATTGCCTTCACATTTAGAAGTTATAGCCAACCTTTATTACTTTTATTATTAATTCCTTTGAGTTTGCCAGCAGTTGCTTGGGGACATTGGATTCATGATTTCCCAGTAAATATTCTATCGATGTTAGGTATTATAGCACTCATAGGAATTATGGTGAATGATGGACTTGTTCTGATTGGTAAGTTTAATAACAACCTTAGAGAAGGACTATCGTTTGATGAGGCATTATATGAAGCTGGTCGCGCACGATTTAGAGCAATATTTTTAACGTCTATTACAACTGTTGCTGGTTTGACACCTTTAATCTTTGAACCAAGCAGACAAGCTCAGTTTTTAATTCCAATGGCAATCTCAATTGCTTATGGAATTGGATTTGCAACTTTATTAACACTTATAGTACTACCAATTTTCTTATCTTTTAGTAATAGTGTCAAAACAACAGCTAAATGGTTGTGGACAAATAAAAAGGTAACTAAAGAAGAAGTAGAACGTGTAACTCGAGAACAAAATAGTACTTATGAACATTAAAAAATTAGGATTGGTTTTGATGTCATTTGCTGTGACATCAATTTCTGCACAACAATTACTACCAGTATCAAAAGCCATTGAATTGGTCTTAGAAAACAACTACGGTATTAAGATTGTTTCTAATACGAACAAAATAGCCGAAAACAATGCAAGTCTCTTAAACTCTGGATATTTACCAACGGTAACAGGAGGTTCTGGCATCACTTATAATAGAGATAATTTAGAGGCAGAATTTGCCAATGGAGAATCTACTGCCTTAAATGGAGCAAAAAGTTCTCGTTATAATGCTTCGGTAAATTTGAACTATACATTATTTGATGGGCTAGGTAGATATTATGATTTCAAACGATTAAAAGAGGAGTTTAAGTTATCTAAACTTCAAGCTAGAGAAACCATAGAAAACACCATTTCTCAGCTGTTTACAGTATATTATAATGTCGCTCAAATTTCCGAAAACGTTCGTACACTAGAACAAACACTTTCTATTTCAAAAGATAGAATTACTAGAGCTACCTATCAGTTTGAATATGGTCAAGGGACCAAACTCGATATCTTAAATGCTCAAGTTGATATTAACAACGACAGTATAAACCTTATCAATGCCAAACAACAACTTATCAATACAAAGCGAGATTTAAATGTGGTTTTAGGCAACTCTGTTACTTCTGAGTTTAAAGTTGAAACAATGATCAATTTTCTATTGAAGATTGATAAAGAAGATTTGTTTAATAAGATGAAATCCAACAATATAACACTGTTGCAAATTGATAAAAATATCATGATCAATCAGTTTATCATCAAATCAAATAAATCCGGTTACTTACCAAGCATAGGCTTAACGGGAACTTACGGATGGAATCAGAATAATAACAATGCAGCTTCCTTTGTTGCTGTCTCAACGAATACAGGATTATCTGGAGGCATCAATTTAAGTTGGAACTTGTTTGATGGTGGTGGAACCATAACGCGTGTTAAGAATGCAAAAATCGATTTAGAAAATCAACGGTATGAAAAGCAGTCTGTTATTATTAGTGTAGAGCGTGACTTTTTCAATGCTTGGGACGATTATCAAAACAAATTGGCTATTTATAAAGTGCAAGAAGACAATATTATTACTTCTAAAAACAATTTTGATAGGACTCAGGAAAAATTCAAACTAGGTCAAGTGACTTCCATTGAATTTCGACAAGCACAATTAAACTTGTTAAACGTTGAACTAAATAGAAATCAAGCAAAATATCAAGCAAAACTTTCTGAACTGAATGTCTTGCAATTGAGTGGGGAATTATTGAATGTGCAGTTTTAATCTATTTCTATATACTCAGAGAATCTGTTTAATTTTAGACATTCTTCTTTTTAGTTCTTTATAAATTGTTGAGTTCCAATCTTGAGTATCTGTCGTTACTCTAATAATATACATTCCCTTAAAAATACTTGTTATATCTACTTTAGAATTTAACGTAAAAAAGCAACCCAATGGGTTGCTTTTTAATACTATATATTTTGATTCTTACTTGCTTAAATACATTTTTCTTCGAGAGTACAAATCGTAAAACTCATCGTCTTTTAAGCTATCAATGAACAAGATACTTTCTCCAGTACTCTTCATCTCAGGCCCTAATCGTTTATCAACGTTTGGAAACTTATTGAAAGAGAATACAGGTTGTTTAATCGCATATCCTTCTAATTGAGGATTGAAATCAAAATCAGTTACTTTCTTCTCTCCTAACATCACTTTCGTTGCATAATTCACATACGGTTCTTTGTATGCTTTTGCAATAAACGGAACCGTTCTTGAAGCTCTTGGATTTGCTTCGATGATATATACAATATCGTTCTTGATGGCAAACTGAATATTTATCAATCCTATTGTATTCAATGCTCTTGCAATGGTATGTGTATGGTCGATGATTTGCTGCATCACCAAATCTCCTATATTAAAAGCAGGAAGCGTTGCATTCGAATCTCCAGAGTGAACCCCACAAGGTTCGATGTGTTCCATAATTCCGATAATGTATACATTTCCATCAGCATCACAAATGGCATCTGCTTCCGCTTCGATTGCTCCGTCTAAATAATGATCCAACAATAATTTGTTATTTGGCATTCTTCGTAGCAAATCAACAACATGCTCTACCAAATCTTCTTTATTGATGACAATTTTCATTCCTTGACCTCCTAAAACATACGAAGGTCTTACCAAAATAGGAAAGTCTAACTCATCTGCTAAAGCCAATGCTTCATCAGCATTTTCTGCAATTCCAAATTCAGGATACGGAATATTATTGTCTTTTAGTAAAGAAGAGAAGCTTCCCCTATCTTCGGCTAAATCTAACGATTCAAAACTAGTTCCGATTATTTTGATTCCGTATTTTGTTAGCTTCTCTGCTAACTTTAATGCGGTTTGTCCTCCTAACTGAACAATCACTCCTTCTGGTTTCTCATGACGAATGATGTCATAAATATGTTCCCAGAAAACAGGCTCAAAGTATAGTTTGTCTGCTGTGTCAAAATCTGTAGAAACTGTTTCAGGATTACAATTAATCATAATCGTTTCATAACCACATTCTGCCGCTGCTAACACCCCATGTACACAACAGTAATCAAACTCAATACCTTGTCCAATTCTATTCGGTCCAGATCCTAGTACAACAATTTTCTTTTTATCAGTGACTATACTTTCGTTGTGAACATAAGTTTCACCTGAAGCGGTTTCAACTACATTTTCAAACGTTGAATAATAATAAGGAGTCTTTGCTGTAAATTCAGCAGCACAAGTATCTACTAATTTGTAAACACGTTGTACATTTAATTCTTCTCTTTTAGTGTAAACCTGACTTTCTAAACATTTTAACATGTGAGCAATCTGACGATCACCGTATCCTTTTTGCTTTGCTTCTAATAATAATTCTTTGTTAAGGGTATCAATTGTATAGGTAGAAATTTCCTTTTGCAATTGGAATAATTCTTCATATTGTTTTAAATACCACATATCTATTTTGGTGATATCATAAATCTGACTCAATGGAATCCCCATGGCAATCGCATCATAAATCACAAATACACGATCCCAAGAAGCGTTTGTTAGCTTGTCTATAATTTGATTGTAATCTGTATATCCTTTTCCGTCTGCACCTAAACCATTTCTTTTAATCTCTAAAGATTGTGTTGCTTTATGTAATGCTTCTTGAAAGGAACGTCCAATTCCCATTACCTCTCCAACTGCTTTCATTTGCAATCCTAAAGTTCTATCTGAACCTTCAAACTTGTCGAAATTCCAACGTGGAATTTTTACAATTACATAATCTAAGGTTGGTTCAAATAATGCAGAAGTCGACTTTGTAACTTGATTATCTAACTCATCCAAAGAATACCCAATAGCTAATTTTGTAGCAACTTTTGCAATAGGATATCCTGTTGCTTTACTTGCCAAAGCAGAAGAACGAGATACACGTGGATTGATTTCAATAGCGATAATGTCTTCTTTTTCATCTGGACTCACAGCAAATTGCACATTACATCCTCCTTCAAAATCACCAATACTACGCATCATTTTAATTGCCATATCACGCATTCTCTGATACGTCTTGTCAGAAAGTGTCATTGCTGGAGCAACTGTAATAGAATCTCCTGTATGAATTCCCATAGGATCCATATTTTCGATAGAACAAATAATAACTACATTATCATTCTTATCTCTCAACAATTCTAATTCATATTCTTTCCATCCCATCATTGCTTTGTCAATCATCACTTCATGAATTGGAGAAACCTCCAACCCTATTCGTAACATTTTATCAAAGTCTTCTTCTTCATACACAATTGCAGCTCCTGCTCCTCCTAATGTATAAGATGCCCTAATACATAAAGGGAAGCCGAACTCTTGTGCAATCTCTTTTCCTTTTAAAAATGAAGTAGCAGTTGCTTGTGGAGCCATACCAACTCCTATTTTCAACATCAATTCTCTAAACTGCTCTCTATCTTCTGTAATATTAATTGCATTAATATCAACACCAATTAGTTTAACACCAAAGTCTTCCCATATCCCTTTTTCATCGGCTTCAATACAAAGGTTTAATGCAGTCTGTCCACCCATTGTGGGTAATACCGCATCAATTTGTGGATGCTCTTTTAAGATTTGAATAATTGATTTTGTAGTCAGCGGCAACAAGTACACATGATCAGCCATAGAAGGATCTGTCATGATGGTTGCTGGATTTGAATTAATTAAAATGGTTTCAATTCCGTCTTCTCTCAAAGAACGTAAAGATTGTGATCCTGCGTAATCAAACTCACAAGCTTGACCAATAACAATAGGACCTGAACCAATAATTAAAATGGACTTTAAGTCTTCTCTTTTAGGCATATTCTCTTCTAATTTTCTTTCAGTTTGTAAAAATAGTTCGCGTATGGGTATAAAAAAAGGTGTTACTTAAAAAAGCAACACCTTTGTTATTAACAATTGTTAATCATTATTTCTTATGTCTTGATTCAGATGAAACAGATAATTTCTTTCTTCCTTTTGCTCTTCTACGAGCTAATACCTTTCTACCATTAGCAGAAGCCATTCTTTCCATGAAACCATGTTTGTTTCTTCTCTTTCTTTTTGATGGCTGAAACGTTCTTTTTGGCATTATCTATATTTTTAAAAATCTTCTTTATTATTTCCTTATTGCTTAACAAATTTTACCTCGTTAAAAGCGTTGGCAAATATACAACTGTTTTTAATTTTGACAAATACTATTTCTAAAAAAATTGAAAATATTTTAAATCGCACTTTTTATGGCAATTTCTTCATTGTTTTTTACCTTTTTTATTTGTGAGAAAAGCTAGAGTTAGTACTTTTGCTCAAACCTAAGAAAACCATGAGCAACACCAAATACGTTTTCGTTACCGGAGGCGTTACTTCTTCACTTGGAAAAGGAATTATAGCAGCATCACTAGCAAAACTTTTACAACAAAGAGGATTTTCAGTAACCATTCAAAAACTCGATCCATATATTAATATAGATCCAGGAACACTAAACCCTTATGAGCACGGTGAATGTTATGTGACTGATGATGGGGCAGAAACGGATTTAGACTTAGGTCATTATGAGCGTTTTTTAAACATCCCCACTTCTCAAGCGAACAATGTTACTACTGGTAGAATATACCAATCTGTTATTGATAAAGAGCGTAAAGGTGAATTCTTAGGAAAAACTGTACAAGTAATTCCACATATCACAGATGAAATCAAACATCGTATTCAAATCTTAGGAAATACAGGTGATTTTGATATTGTTATCACTGAGATTGGAGGTACGGTTGGTGATATTGAATCTTTACCTTATGTAGAATCTGTTCGTCAATTGCTATGGGAATTAGGAGAGGAAAATGCCATCGTTATTCATTTAACATTAGTGCCTTATCTAGCAGCTGCAGGCGAGTTAAAAACCAAACCCACGCAACACTCTGTAAAAATGTTAATGCAAAGTGGAGTGAATCCAGATATTTTGGTTTGTAGAACTGAATATGAAATTTCTGACGATATTAAAAAGAAGCTTGCCTTATTCTGTAATGTGAAAGAAGAAGATGTTATTGAATCTATCGATGCAGAAACCATCTATGACGTTCCTAATTTGATGTTTGAAGAAGGGTTAGATACCGTAGTTTTGAAAAAACTACAACTATCTTCTGAGAAACAACCTCAATTAAAAGCTTGGAATAATTTCTTGAAAAAATATAAAAATCCAACTTCTACTGTTGAAATTGGGCTAATTGGTAAATATGTAGAGTTACACGATTCTTACAAATCGATTACAGAAGCTTTAATTCATGCTGGAGCCACCAATGAAGCGAAAGTTAAAATTCGTTGGATTCATTCTGAAGAATTAACACCTAACAATGTTTCAAAGCAGTTGAAAGGATTGAATGGTATTTTAGTCGCTCCTGGTTTTGGAGATCGTGGAATTGAAGGAAAAATAAAAGCCGTACAGTATGCTAGAGAAAATAACATTCCGTTTTTCGGAATTTGTTTAGGAATGCAAATGGCTGTGATTGAATTTTCTAGAAATGTTCTTGGACTTGCAGATGCCAATTCAACTGAGATGAATGAAAGCACATCTCACCCAGTAATTAGCTTGATGGAAGAGCAAAAAGAAATTACGGATAAGGGTGGAACGATGCGTTTAGGAGCATGGGATTGTGAAATTTCTAAAGGTTCTAAAGTCTTTAATGCTTACAAAAAAGAATTGATTAGTGAGCGACATAGACATCGTTATGAATTTAATGATGAATATTTAGCACAAATTAAAGCTGCAGGAATGCAAACAACTGGAATCAACCCTAAAACTGGCTTAGTGGAGATTGTTGAAATCCCGTCTCACCCATGGTTTGTTGGAGTTCAATATCATCCAGAATATAAGAGTACCGTTTTAAATCCACATCCTTTGTTTGTAGATTTTGTAAAAGCGACTCTAAAACATTCTAAATAATACTGAAGTAAGTTCAACACAAAAGCGGAACGCTATTTGAACTATTAACTAGAACATAATTAATTAACAATAGAATCCTTAAAAAGGATGCATTTTTACTACATTTGTCAGCAATTTTTCCCAATTTTAGGAAAATGCTAAAATGACAAACTGACATTTAAAAACATGGAGAAAAAAAAATTTGACATTAATTCTTTTATAGGAATGCTGCTGTTAGGAGCCATCTTACTATGGTGGATGAGTTCTAATCAACCTGAAATAGAAGAAGGTAAAACACCTACAGAACAAGTTGTTGATTCTAAAAATACAACGACGAATACAATTCCTCAAAATACCATCACAACCATTAAGAATGATTCTTTAAAACAAATCAATCTTCAAAATCAACTTGGTGCTTTTGCACAAAGCGCTATCAATGGAAAAGAAGGGACTACTACCGTTGAAAATGACTTATTGCTTTTAAGAATTGACAATAAAGGTGGACAAATTGTGGAAGCCTTAATTAAAGGGCATCAAACCTACGATTCGTTGCCTTTACATATGATTAAGGACAAGAATTCTACATTTAATATCAATTTCGGAACGACAGACAATCGTATTTTAAATACCAAAGATTTATTCTTTGAGCCTAGTTTGACCAAGAATGGAGACAAACAAATCCTTTCTATGAAATTGAAAGTTTCTGACACTCAATTCTTAGAATATCGCTATGAAATGAGTCCTGATGATTATATGGTGAATTTCGCTGTAAGATCACAAGGATTAAGTAGTGTTATCAATTCTTCTAATGCAATCAACTTAGATTGGTCATTAAGAGGATACCGTCATGAGAAAAGTTTACGTACTGAGAATACCATGTATTCTTACTACTATTTTAAAGCAGAAGATGAAGTTGATTATATCAATGCCGATACTAATGATTTAGTAAACGATCTAGATTGGGTTGCTTATAAACAACATTTTTTCTCTTCTATTCTATTATCTGACAAGCCATTTAATAATGCTGCAATTGCTTCAGAAAACTTAGTGAAAGATGAAAAAATTGACAGTATTTTTACAAAGAAATACAGCTTAAAAGCTCCACTTGAATTAAGTAATGGTGAATTAAACTACAATATGAAATGGTATTATGGTCCTTCGGACTATAATACATTAAATGCATATGCTGATACTGATTTAGGTGAAACAGCAGATTTAGGTTGGGGAATTTTTGGAACCATCAACAGATGGATCTTTATTCCGATTTTCGGAATATTGGAAGGATTGATGGGGAACTATGGTTTGATTATCATTCTAATGACCATTGTTGTAAGAATCATTATGTCTCCATTGGTTTACAAATCATATTTGTCAAGTGCAAAAATGAAAGTGATTCGTCCTGAATTAACCGAGTTAAACAAAAAATACCCAGGGAAAGAGAATGCGATGAAACGTCAGCAAGAAACAATGGCAGTCCAGCGAAAAGCAGGAGTAAGCATGATGTCGGGTTGTATCCCTGCATTATTACAAATGCCAGTATTTTTTGCTTTATTTAAGTTTTTTCCATCAAATATTGCATTGAGAGGGCAAAGCTTTTTATGGGCAGATGATTTATCATCATATGATACTGTATTCATGCTACCATTTAATATTCCATTTTACGGAAACCACGTAAGTTTATTCCCAATCTTAGCCTCGATTGCTATCTTCTTTTACATGAAGATGAATCAGAGTCAGCAAGCCAACATGCAAGCTCCTACACAAGAGGGGATGCCAGATATGAGTAAGATGATGAAGTATATGATTTACTTCTCTCCTATCATGATGTTGTTCTTCTTTAACAACTATGCGAGTAGTTTGAGTTTGTATTACTTTGTTTCTAACTTACTAACCATTACTATTATGTTAGTAATCAAGAACTATGTAATTGATGAAAAGAAAATCATCGCTCAAATAGAAGAAAACAAAAAACGTCCTGAAAAGAAAAAGAGTAAGTTTAGACAGCGTATGGATGATGCGATGAAACAAGCGCAAGAACAAAAAGGAAAACAAAAGAGATAAATAAAAAGCCCGCTAATTAGCGGGTTTTTTAGTATAAGTTTTTAAACTTAAACAATTCACAACAATAATATAACAATTCAATACATCTCATTTTTTAATTTGCTTTCAATTATTGAATTTTAAACAAAAATAAATTCACTTAATTATGTATTTTTCATTAAAGGTAAAAGTCTTTTGTAATCTATTTGCACTTGTATTTCTTTTTAAAGCTTATGGACAAAACACAAATTCAATACCTCTTACATTAGATAAACTTATAGCTTCTTATCATGAAAAAGGGCTTTTTAATGGTTCTATTTTAATTTCTGCTAATGATACTGTTTTACTAAAAAAAGCATATGGTTATTCTAACATAAGCTGGAAAAATAAAAATGAAATTGATACAAAAATGATGTTGGCTTCATTATCTAAACATTTCACAGCCAATCTCATTTTGCAATTATATCAAGAAAAAAAGATTGCACTCAATGATTCAGTTCATCAACATTTAATTGAATTTAAAAATTCTCCAATTGGAAATCTTACAATACGTCAGCTTTTAAGTCACACCTCTGGTATTAAACGTGATATTTTTGAGCTTGCTGAAGAGACTCAAGTTTTTCAACCACGTAGAGAAATATATAAAGCACTTATTGATAGTAAACTATTGTTCATACCTGGGTCAGCATCTAGCTATAGCAATACGGGATATTACCTACTATCTGAGATCATAGAGAAAGTGACAAATCTTTCTTATAATGATGCTCTGTGTAAACTGATTTTTGATCCTTTAGAAATGAATAATTCAGGTTTTAAAAACAATTCTCTTGTGATTCCAAAGCTTGCTCGTGGATATGAAATATTGTTAGGTGAAGCAATTTATGGAAATATAGGTCATACTTCATCAGGTAAAGGAGCTAGTGGTATTTATTCTACTGTAGAGGATATTTATAAATATGAGTTGGCATTGCAAGAATATAAACTTTTATCAAAAGAAACTCAGCAACTCATGTCCACCCCAATAAAAAAAGGATGGGGTTATGGTTGGAAAAGTAGAGTTGTGGGAAAAGATAGTGGAGGAAATAATGTGCATCTAACTTTTCACAATGGAGATGCAGGAGGCTTTGCATCTCAATATTTAAGATATGCTCCAGATCATTTAACAATTATTATGTTAAGCAATCAAGATGTACTGCCTAGATCAGAACTGTTTAATCAAATAACTACTATCATTAATGGCAAACAACCTAAACCTATACGGTTTAAAACAGGAGATGAATTATACAAAACAGCACTAAAAGAAGGGACTGAAGAAGCATATAAAAAAGCTGTTAAGCATAAACAAAATGGTGGAAGATGGCCTAATCCTATTAGAATTAATTTTTGTGGCAATCAACTTTTAAAAGTTGAAAGGATTAAGGATGCAAAAATAATTCATAGTCTTAACATGAAATTATACCCAAAACATTGGTTAGGATATGTTGCACTTGGATTAATTTTGAAAGATGAAGGAAAAATAGAAGAGGCGAAAGATCTTTATTTAAAAGTTTTAGACTTTGATCCTAAAAACTCTTACGCAAAAAGGTTTCTCAGCGAACTCTAAACATGTAATTAACTATATAAAGCACCCCTAAATTTCAACCTTCCATAAAACAAAATATACCCATAGCAAAGAATCGTTAAGATAAAGGCTGTTTTAAACCCAAAGTTATCAATCAAACTTCCAAAAAGAAAAGGAATGATTGCACCTCCAACAATGGCCATGCAAAGCAATCCTGACGCTTGTGCTTTTAGATCTCCTAAACCTTCCAAAGTCAACGTAAAAATGGTTGGGAACATAATTGAATTGAACAATCCAACAGCCAAAATAGACCACATAGAAATCAATCCTGCTGTGCTTATGGAAATAAAGATCATAACAACTGCTAGAATAGCAAAAGTACTTAGTACTCTTGCTGGATGCATAATTTTTGTTAGGTATGCTCCAACAAAACGACCGATCATTGCTCCTCCCCAATAAAATATGACGAAGATTCCTAATAAAGATTTTGGATCTGAATCGGAAAAAGTTTTATTAAATGTACTTGCAATCGTATTAGCAATACTCATCATCGTCTCATTTTCTGCAACGACAACTCCCAAGTTCATATCATAAAAATAGTTTACTAAAAAACTACCAATAGCGACTTCAGCTCCGACATAAACAAAAATACCTAACGCTCCCAACATCATTAATTTATTTTTTAATAGTATCAAGTACCCACCTTTCGGGCTCACTTGCATCACTTTCGGCAATTTGATAAAGCCAAAAATCAATGCTAAAATTCCAATAGAAAGAGCAATCATGATAAATGGGGTTTGTACCGTAGCAGCTTCAGCAACAAAATACTCCGCTTTATCTACAGCATTCAATAAATTAATCTCTTCAGAAGTTTTCACCGTATCACTTAATAAGAATAAGGCTCCTACAACTGGAGCTATGGTAGTTCCTAAAGAATTGAAAGCTTGTGATAAATTCAAACGACTTGAAGCTCCTTCCTCAGAACCCAATAAAGCAACATAAGGATTTGCTGCTACTTGTAAAACGGTAATTCCACCTGCCAATGTAAAGTAACCAATTAAGAACACACTAAAATTTCTGTATTCGGAAGCAGGATAAAACAATAGACAACCAATAGCCATCGTAATCAACCCGAGTACAATCCCTTTTTTATATCCTATTTTAGATAAAATGAATCCTGCTGGTAATGAAAAAACAAAGAATGCCATAAAAAAAGCAAATTGAACTAAGACAGTCTTTGCATAAGACATTTCAAAAACATCCTTTAACCTAGGCACTAAACTATCGACCAAAACGGTGATAAATCCCCAAAGGAAAAATAAGGTTGTTAAAAAGATAAAAGCACTTCTATAAGACTTATTAGTTGACATAATTATGCTTTATTATAATAATCTGATTTAATATTCTTGTTTTCTTGATCTTTATAAATGTTGTAGCTAAACCATTCGTGAATTGAATAAGCACCAGTTTCTCCTTGCTTATTCACTGCTATATAACCCACTTGAAAGTTTTTAAAATCCTTACCAGGTTTATTTACAATTCTACCAATGGCTTCTTCACAAGCCTCTTGTGGAGTCCTCCCTTGTCTCATTAACTCAACAATTAAAAAACTACCCACGGTTTTTAAAACTTCTTCTCCTAAACCTGTTGCAGATGCTCCACCAATTTCGTTATCAACAAATAAACCACTGCCAATAATTGGTGAATCTCCTACTCTACCCGCCATTTTATAAGCCAATCCGCTTGTGGTACAAGCACCAGAAATATTCCCTTTTTTGTCTACGGCTAGCATACCAATGGTATCATGATTCTCTATATTGATAATCGGTTTGTATTGCGATTTTACTTTCCATTTTTCCCAAGCTTTTTTTGAAGCTTCTGTTAACAAATCTTCTCTTTTAAACCCTTTTGAAACCGCAAATTGTTCAGCTCCATCTCCAACCAACATCACATGAGGTGTATCCTCCATTACTTTTCTGGCAACAGAAATTACATGTTTTATATTTTTAACCCCAAGAACAGCTCCGTAATCACCTTTTTCATTCATAATACAGGCATCTAAGGTTACATTACCGTCTCTATCTGGCAAACCACCTTTTCCTACAGACTGCCCTTTCTCATTCGCTTCTTCAATTCTGCAACCTTGTTCTACTGCGTCTATTGCTGAACCTCCTTTTTCTAAAACTTTTGCAGCAGTTTCAACTGCTAAATCAGTTTTCCAAGTTGCAATAACAAGTGGTCTGACTACTTTTCCTTTAGAGGGGACAGCAACGGGGCCATCTTCTTTTTTTGTTTCACATCCCACAGCGTTGACAACAGCTACAACTCCTAGAGTTGATAAAGATGCGTTTTGGAGGAATTTTCTTCGTTTCATGTTTTAGTGTTTAGTTCCTAGTACTTAGTTGTATAAATAAAGATATATTTACGTTGTCTTTGCGAGAGTTTGAAAACTCGCGGCAATCTCATAAACAGATTCCTTCACTTCGTTCGGAATGACAATTTTATTTTATCTGAATTTCATCCACAAAAATCCATGAACGTCCGTCATGTGGATATCCTAAATACCATTCAGGTAGTACTCCTAGTTTTTTAGCAATGACTTTTATATATCTTGATTTTATTTTTTTAGAAATATTAACATTTTGCATTTCTACTTCATCAGTATTGAATGGCTTAGGTGATTTTTCTGAATATAACTTTGTAAAGTTCTTTCCATCCATAGAATGATAAATTAGTACATCTGTAGGTAAGAAAATCCAACTACGCTGATCTCTCAAGAAATTAACTTGCACAGAAGAAATTTCTTTTTCACTCCCCAAATCTACAATTGCAATCACATCTTCATTCCAGTAGCCTTGCCAGGTACCTGTTCTAAAATCTTCTGCGCCTACAATTCCATCAATCAAAGCATCGTTTCCTCCTGCGTTATATTGATTTGCATACTTTGTTTTTAATTCAATTTTAATATTCGGATCTATCTTGTAAAAATTAGTGGTAATGGTAGCACTTTTATTATCTCCATGCTGAGCATACACTTTTAATATTGACTTTTCTGAGATCGTAAACGAATCTTCATACTTGATAAAATCTTCACCTAGAGAATAAAAAATGGACGCTTCTTTATCTACCGTTTCTAAGGTAATTTCTGTGCTTCCTTTAAAAGCTACTTTCCCTTTAGCGATAAACGGAGCAGGGACAATTTTATGATCTTTTATTTCTGTTGAAGGGATGTATTTGTCTTGAGTTCCCCAATCAGTAGGAGCATTTGTCATTTCAAAGACCAAACTTCCTCCATTCACAATGTCTTCTTGATTGATATATGAATACGGATAATTTTTTCCATTTAAATATACAGCCTTGATGTATTTATTCTCTTCCGATAGAGCCTCAGCAGCCACTGTGAATGTTTTTCCGTTTTCTAGGTTGATAGTGGCTTTGTCAAATAACGGACTTCCTATAATATATTGATTAGATACTGGTGTCACTGGATAAAATCCTAAAGAACTAAATATATACCAAGCGCTCATTTGTCCGCAATCTTCATTTCCTGAAATCCCATCAGGAGTATTGGTATATAATTCTGTTAGAATCTGACGAACTTTCTCTTGCGTTTTGTGTGGTTTATTGACAAAATTGTACAAGTATGCCATATGATGACTCGGCTCATTTCCATGTGCATATTGTCCAATCAAACCAGTGATGTCTGCCTGACTTCTTCCTGATGTTTTATTGTTTGCTGTAAATAATTTATCCAGCTGACTTTCCAAAGCATCCTTCCCTCCTAACAGACCGATAAATCCACTAATGTCTTGAGGCACATAAAAACTGTATTGCCAAGAATTGGCTTCTGTATAATTGAAATTTACTTCATAAGGATCAAAAGGAGCAAACCACGTATTTCTGAAGCGCCCTCTCATAAATAAGGTTTCAGGGTCAAAAATATTCTTATAAAACTGAGCTCTTTCCGTATAGGTTTTATAGTCTTCTTGCTTCCCCATGGCTTTTGCCATTTGAGCAATCGTCCAATCGTCATAAGCATACTCCAAGGTTTTCGAAACAGATTCCGATTCTTTTTCCACAGGAATGAATCCGAATGTTTTATAACTTTCTAATCCCAATTTATCACGAGTTGCAGAATGCTTCATTGCTTTTAGGGCCTTCTCGGTATCATACCCTTGAATTCCTTTTAAATAGGCATCAGCAATCACAGGAACAGCATGATAACCAATCATACAACCTGTATAACAAGCTGATAAATCCCAAATAGGCATAATGCCTCCTTCGTCGTACTTCGCTAAGAATGTATTGATAAAATCATTGGTTCTGTCTTGTTCTAGAATTGTATAAAGAGGATGCGCTGCTCGATACGTATCCCATAATGAGAAGACAGTATAATATTCAAAATCTTTCGTTTGGTGAATTTCTAAATCCATTCCACGATAACGTCCATCTAAATCTTGATACAAGTTTGGAGCGACCATCGTATGATACATCGATGTATAAAAGTTGGTTTTATAATCTTCGTTTGTACTTTCAATCACAATCTTTTCTAACTGCTCTTCCCATGTTGATTGTACTTCAATTTTAACTTCTTGAAAAGCTTTATTTCCTATTTCAGTTTCTAAATTTTTTCTAGCTCCTTCAACATCCACTGGACTAATTCCAATTAAAACATTAACCATTTCATTATTGGGATTATCTAATTCAAATCCTGCAAGGCTTCTATCTTTATTGTATTCAACTGATTTAATAGGGTGCGAAAAAATCAAATAATAAAACAACATTTGCTTTGTTGCCCAAGCCTTTGAATAACGATATCCTGAAACGGTGTTTTTATCTTTTTGATCGATTTCAAAATCTAACAATTCATCTCTATGCTGAAGATCTAGTATTACAACCTGATTCTCTTTTGAAGGAAATTTATATTGATGCATTCCGCTTCGCTTAGAAACGGTGAGTTCAACATCAATCTTGGTGTCATCTAAATACACTTTGTAATATCCAGGTTCTGCTACTTCATTCTCATGAGAAAAATGAGCGCGATAGCCTTTCTTTCCATCTGAACCATTGCTAAAAGTAACTTCACTGGTAGGCATCAATAAAATATCTCCATAATCTGAAACCCCTGTTCCACTTAAATGTGTATGTGAAAATCCATAGATATATTCATCTGAATAATGATATCCAGAACAACCATCCCAGCCATCCAACCGAGTATCTGGACTTAATTGCATCATTCCAAATGGCGTGGTAGCACCAGGATAGGTATGACCATGTCCGCCAGTTCCAATAAATGGATTTACATAAGAAATTAAAGGTTGTTTTTTAATAGCTACACTAGGTATCTCTTTGTTTTTACAAGAAAAAAACATGCTTGAAAAAACAAATACAATCCAATAATAGTTCTTCATTGAATTTGGTTGTTTACTTTTATGAACCGAAGATACTAAAAATGCGTTATCAATATTATCTGATTATTTTTATTGCTTTTTTATCAACTCAATGTAGTCAACCTCCTCAACAAATTGATTCTATAGCAATTATTCCAAAGCCACAACAACAAACCGTTGAACAAGGTAGTTTTGAGTTTGATGAAAATATTTCTTCCAATTTCTATTTTGAAAAGCCTAAAGAATTGAATTTAAAAATTAGGGAATTCATCAAAAAATCACTAAAATAAAAGGAGGTTTTGAAATAGAATTATCAAGCGATACATTACAAAAAGATGTCTTTCTGCTGACTAAAAGCAAAGGGCATTTTTTAGAGAACTACTTTGATTTGTTACCAAATGTTTCAAAAAGAATCTTCATTGAAACTAAAGCTCAATCATTGAATGATTTAAAAATTAAGAGTTTAAACTCGATCTACAAAACCGATTTGAAATAAGCAACTACTCTTTCCAATCCTTCATCTATATTGATCTTAGGCTCCCAATTATCAAGTGTCTCCTTAGCTAAAGAAATATCTGGTCTTCTTTGCAAAGGATCATCTTCTGGCAATGGTTTGAAAATAATTTTAGAAGTCGAGTTTGTCATTTTCAATACTTTCTCAGCTAGCTCTAACATAGAAAACTCTCCTGGGTTCCCAATATTGATGGGTCCAATCACATCTTCAGAAGTATTCATCATCCGAATCATTGCTTCTACCAAATCATCGACATATTGAAAACTTCTCGTTTGTTTTCCATCACCATATATTGTTAAATTTTCTCCTTTTAAAGCCTGAACGATAAAGTTTGAAATCACACGTCCGTCATTGGCATTCATACGCGTACCATAGGTATTGAAAATACGTATGATCTTAATCCTTACATCCTTTTGCTTGTGATAATTAATAAACAAAGATTCTGCACATCGTTTCCCTTCATCATAACAAGAACGCAAGCCAATTGGATTTACATTTCCCCAATAACTCTCAGGTTGAGGATGCACAGTAGGATCTCCATAGACTTCACTGGTAGAGGCTTGTAATATTTTTGCATTCACTCTTTTTGCCAACCCTAGCATATTGGTAGCGCCAACAACAGACGTATTAATAGTCTTAATTGGATCGTGTTGGTAATGAATTGGTGAGGCTGGACATGCTAAATTATATATCTCATCAACTTCAGCGTAGTAAGGTTCTGTGATATCATGACGTACCAATTCAAAGAATGGATTTTCAAGTAGATGAAGAATATTTTTTTTACTTCCTGTAAAATAATTGTCGAGACAAATTACTTCATTGCCTTCTTTTAACAATCGTTCGCATAAATGAGAACCTATAAAGCCTGCTCCTCCAGTAACTAGTATTTTTTTCACATTAAAAAATTTACATTCGTAAAAGTAAGTTCTTTCTGTGAAAATAGTGCTATATCTAGAATAAGTTTATGCTTTAAAAAACATTTTCGGAAACTGCTTCTCAGGATCTCGGCCCAAAAACTTAATATAGAAACTTGACTTTAAAAAGGCCAATCCATATCCGAAGAACTGCACAAAAACAGCAAAAACAGATAGCAAACCAACAATTAAGTTCTTATTTTTAATTGTTGAATCTAGTAAAATAATGACCAAATAAAACCCTAATGGCAGTAGTGCTAATGGATTTATCAGTATTGATAATGCAATTGAAAGAAGTAGAAAAAAAACAAAAACTGTTGGAAACCAAAACGTAATCTTTTCTGTGGATGGGTGCCATTTACTCAAAAAAGGTCTAGCGGTTCCAAATTTCTTTACTTGAATATAAAACTTCTTCCAAGAAATTCTTCTTTTATGATATACATAAGCATTGGGCAAAAAACTTGTTGCAAAACCTGCTTTTATAATTCTCTGAGAAAGATCTGGGTCTTCACCAGGATGAACTCTTGAAAAACCCTTTGTCGCTTCAAAAGCTCTCCTAGAAATACCCATATTAAAGCTTCTAGGTTCAAATTTCTGAACACTCTTTTTACTACCTCGAATCCCTCCTGTTGTAAAAAAAGAAGTCATGGTATAATTAATTGCCTTCTGTAAATTTGTAAAACTATCATGAGCTGCATCAGCTCCTCCAAAGCAATCTATGTAATTTTTCTCTAAAAAAGCATCAATTTCAGAAAGGTAATGAGATGGAAGTATCACATCTGAATCGAGAATGATAAAGTAATTCCCTTTAGCATGTCTCATCCCATAATTCCGACTATCTCCTGGTCCCGAATTTTCCTTAAAGTAATATCGAATAGAAAGTTGTGATTCGTATTTTTTAATAATAGCATCACTCTTTGAAGTAGAACCGTCTTCTATAACACAAACTTCAAAAAAACCATCAAAATCTTGATCTACCAAACTAGCCAAAAGTTCATCCATTTCATCAGGACGATTGTACACTGGAACGATAATTGAATACGCAGGTTTCACAGTCAGAAGTTTAAAAATAAAAACGCAAACCTACAATAGGCTTGCGTTTTCAATATCTATGTTATTTTTTACTCTTCAGTAAATTTATCCATTACAGCATCACTCACTCCCATGTTAGAGAATCCTCCGTCATGAAATAAATTCTGTAATGTTACTTTTTTCGTTAAGTCTGAGAATAGTGAGATTGTATAATCTGCACACTCTATTGCCGTTGCATTTCCTAATGGTGACTCTGCATAGGCTAAGAAACCATCAAATCCTTTTACTCCACTACCAGCAGTTGTTGGCGTAGGAGACTGAGAAATGGTATTTACTCTTACTTTATGATCTCTTCCAAAGAAGTAACCAAAACTACGTGCAATGCTTTCTAAATAGGCTTTATTATCTGCCATATCATTATAATCTGGAAAAACACGTTGTGCTGCCATGTAAGTCAATGCTACTATACTTCCCCATTCGCTCATAGCTTGCTTGTTATAAAGCACATTCATTACTTTATGAAAAGAAACTGCTGACACATCCCATCCTTTAGTTGTAAAATCGTACTTAGAATCTGTATAATGACGTCCTTTACGAACATTCACAGACATTCCGATAGAATGCAATACAAAATCAATTTTACCTCCTAAAATCTCTACAGATTTTTCTACAAGATTTTCTAAATCTTCCATAGAAGTAGCATCCGCAGGAATAATTTCTGATCCAGTCTTCTCAGCTAAATCTTTAATTGCTCCCATTCTCATGGCAATGGGTGCATTTGTTAGAACAAAAGTCGCTCCTTCTTCATGTGCTCTCTCTGCTGTTTTCCATGCAATAGAATTTTCATCCAACGCTCCAAAAATAATTCCTCTTTTTCCCTTTAGTAAGTTATAAGACATACTTAATATTTTAGTTGATGTTTTAAGTGGCAAATATAGTTCTTAATTTTTATTCGTCATTCTTTCTTTTAGCTAATGGCTAATGGCTAATGGCTAATGGCTAATGGCTAATAAAATTCGGAAATTTATTTACAAGGCTCTGAGCACTAAATAAAAAACACAAATACCTTTTAACTTTGAACTCCTTTTAGTTTAACAATTCCCTCGCGTGGGTTATGGCGCTATCAGAAATATTCTTTCCGCTTAACATTTCTGCAATCTCCACAATTCGCTCGTCTTCTGACAATTGTTTTAAGTTCGTTATTGTAGTATCTGCTGATTCTTCTTTGTATACTTTGTAATGTTGACTTCCTTTGGCTGCAATCTGAGGCAAATGTGTAATAGTGATTACTTGCATTTTCTGACTCATTTGATGCATGATGTTTACCATCTTATTAGAAATCTCTCCAGAAACACCTGTGTCAATTTCATCAAAGATAATAGTAGGCAATTGACTATTCTCAGACATCACTTTCTTGATAGCCAACATAATTCTCGATAACTCACCTCCTGAAGCTACTTTTTTCAATTCTCCAAACTGTCCTCCTTTGTTCGCTGAAAACAAAAACGAAAGTTCATCTTTTCCGTTTTTAAAATACTGATTTGATGAATGTATTTCAATAGAAAACCGTGCTTGAGACATTCCTAAATCTATTAAAATACTTTCTAGTTGTTTAGTTAGCTTAGGTATGATGGATTTTCTAGCATTAGAAATGGTAACGGCTAAGTCATTCAATTTAGCAGCAATCTCTTCAACTTCTTTTTCTTGATCTAAAAGGAATTGTTCCGCATTTTCCACAACAGCTACCTTTTCGGATAATTCTTCTTGAATCTGTAATAACTCAGCATTGGAGGCTACATAATGCTTCTTTTGTAAATTGTAAATCAACTGCAAACGATCATTTAATTGCTCGGCTTTGACAGGGTCAAAATCGATACTCTCATTTGCGTTTTCAAGTTCTTTTGCAATATCATCTAGTTCTATCTTTACGCTCGAAATTCTTGACGCTAATTCTTGATATTCCTTTGAATAGGGTGAAATTTTGTTCAAGTTGTTCTCTAAGGTATTCAACAGCGTTTGAACGCCTATGTTGTCATCCAATGTAATCTGTAGTGCTTCCGATAAATTGAGTTTAATATCCTCTACATTGTTTATCTTTTCTAACTGCTCTTCCAATTCTAATTGTTCATCTTCAATGAGATTAACTTCAACCAGTTCGTTGTATAAATGTAAATTATAATCATATTGTTGATTCGCCTCTCGCTGATTCTGCAAAAGCTCATCCAATTTTTTCTTAGCCTTATGATACTGAGATAAACCTCTTTTATATGAATTTAGCTTTGTATCATTTTTAGCAAAAGCATCCAGTAATTGAAATTGAAACTGTTGATCTGAAAGTTCCAATGTTTGATGTTGGGAATGAATGTCAATCAATTTGGATTTTAACTCACTTAATACCGATAGTGTTACTGGAGTATCATTAACAAAAGCTCTTGATTTTCCTGAAGGAAGAATTTCTCTTCGAATGATGGTATTGGATTCATAATCCAAATCTTGAGATTCAAAAAAAGATTCAAGACTGTACTTATTAATTCTTAATTGAGCCTCTACAACACATTTGCTATTGTTGTCTTTTAAAGTTGAAGAATCTGCCCGATTCCCTAACACCAATCCCAACGCTCCTAACAAAATTGATTTTCCAGCACCCGTTTCTCCAGTAATAATAGATAAACCCGATTGAAAATCAATATTTAATTCATTGATTAGCGCGTAATTTTTTATAGATAATGATGTTAGCAAGGATACAAGTTTAGAAAACTAAAATTAATTAATTTTTCGCTCAAAAACTCAG
>Ga0209223_10000687_pt1 | contig 38580 bp, 35 predicted proteins | sample COG_06_FD_184750 | JGI IMG/M metagenome (GOLD analysis project Ga0209223, IMG submission 184750) | Pelagic Microbial community sample from North Sea - COGITO 998_met_06 (SPAdes) (version 2) | ecosystem: Environmental > Aquatic > Marine > Neritic zone/Coastal water | place: Helgoland, sampling...
TTGCTTCGCTGCAACAGGAGCAAATGAAACGATTGATGATGGTTGAGGCAAACGAGAATTACATTTTTAAAGTTCTGGACTCACCCATAGTGCCAGAAACGAAAGTGAAACCTTCGCGGTCACTCATTGTGATCTTGAGTTCTATGTTAGGGATGATGCTGAGCGTTCTGGGGGTTCTGGTGTGGCATTACACAAGAACATCTTCCCAGCATGATGAGCCTGGTGTTCGATAAAGGCTATTATCGGTTGTTAGACCTAGAAATCATGGATTTCTGGAGTTTCTGGAGTCTATAAAAGAAAAATCAATTAACATTAACACTATAAGAGCTTAATCATCTTGGCTGAAAGAATAAAAATAACAGTGGTTGGATCCGGGTATGTGGGAATGTCACTCTCGGTGCTCCTGGCGCAGCACAACGATGTGACCGTGCTGGATATTGATGCGGCAAGAGTCGATAAAATTAACAATAAGCAATCCACGGTTGCCGATACAGGGATTGAATTATTCTTAGCCGAAAAGTCCCTATCCTTGATCGCTACATTGGACAAGCAAGCTGCCTATGAGGGTGCTAGCTTTATTATCGTTGCAACGCCCACTAACTACGACGCTAACACAAACCGTTTTGACACGAGCTCCGTTGATACTGTGGTTGAGGATGCGCTTAAGCTAAATCTTGATGCATTAGTCGTAATTAAATCGACCATTCCAGTGGGCCACACAAAATCGCTTCAAGAAAAATTCGGAAGTGACAGGGTTGTTTTTTCTCCCGAGTTTTTAAGAGAGGGTCAAGCCCTTAAAGATAACCTCAGCCCATCACGAATTATTGTGGGCGGTCACTGTGAGGCAAGCAAGGAATTTGGTCGACTACTGGGACAAGGAGCTGAAAAAGAAGACATCAAAACTCTTTTTGTCCGATCTACCGAGGCTGAGGCTGTTAAGCTGTTTGCCAATACCTACTTGGCTATGCGTGTGTCATTTTTTAATGAATTAGACTCATATGCTCTGGCTCATGGTCTTAATAGTAAGAGTATTATTAAGGGTGTGTGTCTTGATGGGCGAATAGGAAGTGGTTATAACAACCCATCCTTTGGCTATGGTGGTTATTGTTTGCCCAAGGATACCAAACAGTTGCTGGCTAACTATGATCAGGTACCGCAAACACTAATTCAGGCCGTTGTGTCTTCGAATGCCAGGCGCAAGGATTTTATCGCAGATTCTATTATTAATTTGAATCCAAAGACGGTAGGAATATATCGCTTGGTTATGAAGCATGGTTCTGATAATTTTAGATCTAGTGCGATTCAGGGAATTATGAAGCGTATCAAGGCTAAGGGCATTAACGTTGTTATTTATGAGCCATCTCTTGATGCCAGTGAGTTTTTTAACTCAAAAGTTCTACGCTCTCTTGAAGAATTTAAAGCATTGTGCGACATTATCATCTCGAATCGAATGGTTAGTGAGCTAGCTGATGTGGACGAGAAAGTATTCACAAGAGACATATTTGGAAGTGATTAAACGAAGGTGTTAGCAACGAATGACAATCGCACAACCTTAATAGCAAGATTGGTCTCAGAGCTTGATTTTTAGCCTAAGGTAATAGTAGAAGTTGTCATGCTCAAATTTATAAAGTGGTATAAAAAGTACAAACAGTGTAATTAATTGTAGGTCTCAGATGTCCTAAAAATTGAATATAGATTTGATTTTTAGGCGAATTTAACTAACTAACTAAGGAAATAAAATGAAATGTAAAGTGATTGCAGAAATAGGCTGGAATTTTATGGGGGATATGAATCTCGCAAAAAAAATGATTGTTTCTGCGCAAAAAAGTGGGGCTGACATTGCGAAATTTCAGTATTGGAATCCAAGCAAATTGAAGGCTGGACCCTGGGATAATGATGGACGTCTAGAGATTTACAAGGCTGCCGCACTAGATGAAGAAAAGATACGACTTTTAATCAGCTATTGTGAAGAGTCAGGCATAGAATTCTTGGTAAGTGCCTTTAATGCTTCTGATGCAAAATTCATACACAGCCTTGGTGTAACAAAGTTGAAAATACCTTCGCATGAGGTGGCTAATATTGCTCTTCACAAATTTGCTGCAAATAATTTTGATGAGGTCTACGTATCTCTTGGGGCTGGAACTACATCCGAGATATCCGAAGCGTGTCAAATTTATAATGCTGTTGAAGCGCTGTCTTGGGTTGGCATGCACTGTGTATCTTCTTACCCCTGTGGACCCGATCAAGCCAACTTACCTCGATTAAACTATCTTAGTGATTTCTGTCAAAACCTGGGCTATAGCGATCATACGTCTGATGTGGTCACTCCAGCGTTGAGCATAGCGTACGGATCCCGTGTTGTTGAAAAGCACTTTACGGTTGATAAGGAGTTACCCGGTCGAGATAATAAATTCGCTCTTGATCCGCTTGAATTTTCAGAGATGGTCAAGAATATACGTAATGCAGAAAAAACTTGTTACTACCATGGTCCTGAGCCCCGTGATATTGAGAGCGATACCATGCTCAGTTACAGAGGACGCTGGGGAGACTGATAATTTTCAGTTAATAGGCTACCAGGATAAATACTAATCTTCTTAGGAGTGTTAATGAAGGTATCAATAGTAATAAGAACAAAAAATGAGGAATCTTGGCTTAAAGCCTGCCTTTTGGCTATAAAGAGTCAGACCATCAAGGATTTTGAAATTGTAATAGTAGACAACAATTCGTCTGATAGGACAGTTGACGTCGCTGTGCGTCATGGGGTTAGCAAGATTGTAAGGATTGACAAATATCTCCCTGGTGATGCTTTAAATCAAGGCGCATTTGAGTGTATTGGCGAGGTGGTTGTGTTTTTGAGCGCTCACTGTATACCTGCAAATAGTTTGTGGCTTGAAAATCTTATTCGCCCGGTAATTGATGGAACTAGTGTTGCTTCATATGGAAGGCAGATACCAACGCCCGCGTCAAACTCGGAGAATGCGAGAGATTTATTAATGTTTTTTGGTGCAGAGTCAGTTGTTCAAAAGACAGATTGCAAATTCCATAATGCAAATAGCTGCATTAAATTGTCTTACTTTAATCGATTTAAGTTTGATTCAAAAATATCGAATATTGAAGATTGGTATTGGGGTAAGGGCGTTATTGAAAGGGGCGATAAAATAGCCTACCAGGCTGAAGCTTCAGTATTCCATCATCATGGCGTTAATCAACATATGGCGGGTGCTTCTTTCAGGTCCGCGCCAGTTGCAGATTTATTGAGCAGTTTGCATCTACCTGATTCCAAAAATCCTCAATTTATGAGTCCTTCCGAATGGGAAGGGCTTGTAATAGTGTCATGCGTTAGTGATAAAAGCCTCAAGTTAGTTGATAAACTCGCAGGGCTTCGAGGCAATAAATTTAATTTTGATGTGCGAGCGACTGGCGACTTCGATAGCGTTAACGAAATTTCAGTATTTTCGGTTGATAAAAGGTTTTCTTTTCAAGAATATCTCCAAATTGTGTTATCACACTCCGAGAAGGAAACCGGTAAAATATACGACTACATTGTCTTTGTTGATGATCATTATGCTGAGCTGGACCTTGATTTGATTGATTTAAATATTTGTAGTCTATTTGCTAGATGGGTAGACGTCAGTACTGCGGCTAGAAAAATTAAAGGGTGGCTTTTTAACAATGTTGACATCGATCAATTATTAATCCCAAGCGATTCTAAAGACACCACTTCAATTGAAGCCTTGCAAGGACAAGGAAGTGCCATGCGAACCTCCATCGTGCGGCTGGGTACTTTGGATACGTCAGGAGTGCATGTCTCATCCATAGTAGAAAGGCGATTTGCCTTTAAGAGAGACTAAATGTTGTTAAAATCATTAAAAGTAAAGCCTGTCGTTACAAAAATTTCTAGAGGAAAAATCCATGGGCAGGGAGATTTTAAACGTTATGTTTATATTTTACTTGAGACGGACGCTGGAAACTCGTTCTCTGAGATATACTGTGGATCTTATGATTTTCATTCGGTAACCGCTATCGTAAAAAATCTTGAAGAGAAATTAATAGGCAAGACGTTTGGGTTGCAGGACGTTTTAGATAACAAACTTCACCAGCCATTTATTTCCGGTGGAGGTGTTCACCAAACTATCATATCCTCTATCTACAACTGTATTTTACTACTAGATCTAAGTTGGAAGTCTGATTTATCCCCCGTAATTAAGCCTTCTCGCACCTACATTTCAGGCGGGACCGTGAAGTCCACCATTAAAGAAATGGAAACAGAAATAGCCTTCGCCAAATCTCTAGGGCTCTCAGATTACAAGGTTAGACTAGATTATAGAGATTTAGATAGATGTTTCGAAAGAATTGATTTCTTAAACCAGCAATCAATCAACTATGCAGTGGACCTCATTGTAAATACAAATCACACCTCACGAAATGAGCTTCCGTTAAGCAGCTTATTGGAGAGATTTGACACCTCAAAACTGCTTTGGCTGGAAGAGCCGGTATTTCCCACCGCACCAGAAGAGTGGGAGAGTGTATTACAGATATGCAGAGAGATGGGTATAACAGTTGCACTCGGTGAATCTTTAACCTCAAAGCTGGAGCTGGAGTATGTCTTAAACCATCCAATGGTTGGTATGGTACAGATAGATGCTACTCACTGTTCGGATCTTTTGACACTGCAGGGTTTTAAACAGCGCGTCCTTAATAGTGAAAAAGTTTTGGGTTTTCACAACTGGGGATCCTATGTCACATTAATTTTAAATGGTTTTCTTAATGAAACTTCTGGGCGATGCTTCTTTGAGATACCGTTTTACCAGACAGACTTTGACGCGGAAGTTATACAAAGCCTGGATTGCAGGCTCGAAACGCTGGGTGTTCCAAGTCTATGTTTTGATGATTTTGATAGGATTCGCGAGGCCCTATTTAAGGTGATATCTCGTTACGCAGAGAAAGACTATAAAGATTTTAGCTGGAGCTAAACACATTATTTTAAAGGTTATTTATGTATTTAATATGCGATTGGGAAGACAGCGTAGCTCACTATAACCTGCCTTTATATTATAGAGCCAAACTAAAAGAGATATGTGACTCAGCTGGTATAAATCTAGTGTTTTGTAGTCATCAAGGCCAATGGCCTGACGTTAACCAAGTCTTAGCGTATGTTGGAAATCGGCCAGAGGCTGAAATTCTTTTGAGCACTAGCCTTCAATGGATCCACTTCGGATCTGTAGGCACGGATCGCATCAGTTCCAGTGAAGCCTCTAAGAAAGGGGTTGTAATTACTAATTCCCAAGGGATTTTTGACGAAGCAGTAGCTCTTCATACTGTTAGCCGTCTTCTTAATAGGTTGATTCCTCGGCATGAGCTCCAAAAACAGTTCGATTTTAATCGTACTAGTTGGGAGCAAAGCACTATTAAAGCAGGGAGTTCCCTTTTCCACGTTTTAGGCAACGGTCCTATAGCTCAGTGTCTTTGCATTATGCTGGTGAGCCTAGGCCTGAAGGTTAGAGCTTATACCAGAACACCATCCAAATATGATATGCCTTATGATGTTGTTCACTTTGATCACGAGGACGAGGAGCTTAATAACAGGAATTTTGTAATTAACTTACTTCCTGCCGCTGAAGGAACCGAAGGATTCGTCACAACTTCTTTCTTAAAAAGATTCTCATCTATACATTACTACCTAAATATCGGCAGACCGCATACTGAATCTTTAAGTGATATAAATACGCTGATGCGCTCTGGAATCATTGAATATGCTGGCTGGGATGTTATAAGGGATAAAGATGTTTGTTTAGCTTTAAAACATGAGTTCAATCAAAGGGTCGATTTTACTCCACATATTGCAGCATTTACAACCGATCATTGGAGTGCATCGTTTGAGTTATTGCTAAAAAACTTAAATTGTTTTTTAGCAAAAGATTACAAATCAATGGATAACCAAGTTAATGCGTAAAGTAGTAGGTTTTATTCCGGCGCGAGGCGGATCCAAAGGGGTTCCAGGTAAAAATTTAAAGAATCTCAAAGGCAAGCCACTCATGCAGTGGACAATTGATACAGCAGTTAAATCTGGTTGTTTTGATCAAATTGTTGTGAGTTCAGATTATGACTCCATCCTAGATATAGCAAAAAAGTGTAATGTTGATGCAGATCGCCGACCGGATGGCCTAGGTGAGGATAATACTGAAACGGTAAGCGTAGTAATTGATTTTTTAGTCCGACATGATTTCAGCGAGGACGATATAATCGTGCTACTCCAGCCTACGTGTCCATTTAGGAATCATAAGCAGATAGCTGATGCCGTCGAAATCTATCATAGCGATAGTGCTATTGACTCTGTGGTATCTGTCTGTTCAGTTGATGGTAATCATCCATTTAGAATGAAAAGAATAGAGGGTGGATCCTTGGTAAATTTTATTGATCAAGGTTTTGAGGATATGCGGCCACGGCAGACTTTACCGAAAGTATATATCCGTTCCGGTAGTATTTATTTGTCGTCAGTTGGGAATATATTAGCGTCAAATAGCCTTGTTTCAGGTAAGGTAGCTCCACTTGTCGAGCGTGATGAGTTTTGTATCAATATTGATACTTCAATCGATTTTATGGTCGCAGAGCTCATTGCTGAGCGCCATTTGTAGGTTATAGTATTAACGGGTATTCCTTTGTCAAATACGATGCTTGTTAAAATTCCTATTATTTCTATAAATCTTTTTGTCTTTTTCAGCTTAAAAAAATCTGATTTTGATTCTGTTCTTTAGAAGCTACTGCAAAAACGTTTATTAAGTTTTAACGATTTATACTAATTTATAGAGAAGAAATTTAATTATTACTATAACGATATTAAATAAAATAAAAGCATGAACCTCAAGAATTACTCATTTTTTGCTATTTTTAATACTTTCATTGGAATTTCTTTTATTTCTTTTTATCTATATTTAGGTGTCAATTTTGATACCACAATAATTTTGGCAATTATTTCAACAGACTCTTTTAAATTATTGATATTTAGTAAGTTAATATTTAAAAAGAAACTTACAATTAAAATTTTAGTTAAATTTGTAAGTGTGAGTTTGTTATTACTATTAATTTCGGAGACTTTTAGATATTTATTTGGCTCTGATTTAATGCTTATCAGCTTTAAATTTTTAATTATTATTTTGCTAGGTTATCTCCTACACAATAGATATGTCTTTAAATAGCAAATTTTTGTAGATTTGAGATAAAAAATATTTAATTTATTATGTGTGAAAAAATCCTATGAATAAAAACTTAATCAAAAAAACCATTGATTTTTTAATTCCAGTATATAACGAACAAGAAAATGTAGACTTTCTAGTTAAAAAATTAGATGAGTTTTCAAAAGAATATATAAATAGAATAAATATCAGATATATGTTTGTTGATGATGGTAGTCAAGATGCAACTTATGACAAGTTGATTAATTTAAGAAAAAATAATAATAAAGTTCAAATTCTAAAACTAAGTAGAAATTTTGGAAAAGAAAATGCATTAACTGCTGGTTTAGATAATATAGAATCTGATGCATGTATTATTTTTGATGCTGACCTTCAAGATCCACTATCAGCTGCTAATGAAATGATTGAAAAATGGGAAGAAGGTTTTGACAGTATTATTGGTAAACGAGTTGATAGAAGTGAGGACACTTTCTTAAAAAAATTTACTGCATCAGCCTTTTACAAGTTTCATAACCTTATTTCAGGCGAAAAAATTCCAGAAAACGTTGGAGATTTTAGATTAATCTCAAGGAAAGTAATATTATCTATTAGAAGCTTAAGAGAAAAAAATAGGTTTATGAAAGGAATTCTTCCATGGGTCGGGTATAAGACATATATAGTTGAATATACTCGTGATAAAAGGAAGGCAGGCAAAACTAAATTTAATTATTCACAGCTTTTTTCCTTAGCTAGAGAGGGTATAACTAGTTTTAGTATTTTCCCTCTAAGAATAAGTCAGTTTTTGGGATTAATTGGAATAATAATTTCCCTAATACTCGGAGTTTATGTAATCTTCGACGCAATTATTGGAGATGCTCCTGATGGAATTCCAATTATTATCCTATTAATACTTTTATTTGGAAGTTTAAATTTATTTTCATTGGGAATTATTGGAGAATATGTCGGAAAAAATTACATAGAATCTAAAAACAGACCAGTTTATATAATTGATGAAAAAATTATAAACGAGGAATAGGTAAAATTATGGAAAAACATTTATACCAATCTATGTATGATTCTTCAAAAAGTCATTGGTGGTTCAAAGGAAGGGAGAAGTATATAGAAGCCCTAATGAAAAAGTATATAAGTGGTGAAGGTAATCAAATTCTTGAAATTGGAATAGGCACAGGCGCAAACATTGATATACTAGAAAAATTTGGTGTTTTGGAAGGTTTGGATGTATCAGACGAATCAATAAGAATAATTAAAGATAAATACCCCCATATTAAAATCTTGAACAAGAAGTTCCCTGGTGAAACTATTGATAAAAAATTTGATCTGGTATGTCTTTTTGATGTTTTGGAACATATAGAAGATGACTCAAAAGCTATTGAAAAAATAGCGCAACTACTTAAAGATCGAGGAAAGTTAATAATAACTGTTCCTGCCTATCAATTTCTTTGGAGCTATCATGATGAAATACACCATCATCACAGAAGATATTTTAAATCTGAATTGTCTGACCTATTAGAGAAAAATAATTTTAAAATAAGTCATTCAGGATATTTTAACTTTCTTCTTTTTCCTTTAGCATTTCTACAGAGAGCTTTCAGCAAATTCACAGTTTTAAAAGACTATGACCCTTATAAAAAAAGTATCTTGAATAAATTTTTGTTTCAAATATTTAGTCTAGAATCTAAGTTTGTTAATAAATATTTTCCTTTTGGTCTTTCAATTGCTGTTGTTGCAGAAAAAAAAAGCAATGAAGGAATGAAGTAATATGACATTTACTAAACTGATAACAGTGTCAAGTATAATCATATTTTTTACAATTTTTTTGGGATTTAGATTTTTCTATGCTCTTGAAAGTGATCATGGAATATATTTTTCAGGTTCATATTATTGGTTCAATAGCGACCTTCCTTTTTATGAGATCGTAAAAGATATAAAACCTCCCGGTTATTATCTCTTTTTAGGCTCGATCGGCTTCTTATTTGATTGGAATTATTTTTCTGCATATATCGGGTATATATGCTCAATATTTCTATTTATATCATCTTCAGCATTAGTTTTTCTGAAAATAAATAAGAACATAAACCATCTTATTGTTTATTTAATTATAACCTCAACTTTCATGAGTTTTCTTAGCACTAACTCCGGTATTGCTCTTTTTCAAGGCGGCTTATTAAACATAGGTTTATTTTTCCATATTAAAATCTTCAATAAAGAGCCGCATGCAATGTTGTATGTAATTTTGTCTTATTTATTTATTGGATTTGCAATAATATCAAGGATCGATTCTATACTAATTATTCCACTACTATGGTTTGGGATTTTGATTTTTTATAACAACTATAGCTTTGGTAAAACAATTAAATACTTTTTTTGTGCCCTATTAGGTCTTTTAACTCCTTTAGTGATACTATTTTTTCTTAAAATTAGCATAAGTGAATTTATATTTTACAATTTTGAATTAGCTGCAATTTATAAAGAAACTTATCTTTCTAAAATTGGGTTTATATATAAGCCAAAAGTAATTGATGCAATGAGTGGAAGTGCATTACTTTTTTTAATTCCTGTTATTCTTTATAACGCATACCTCACTGTAAAAGAAAATAAAAACTTTAGTCAATTATTTGGAGTTGCAGGCCTTCTTTTTATGATTTGTGTTTACTTATGGATAGGAACAGATCGAATCTATCATTTGCTAGTAATTTTTCCATTTTTAACTATAGTTTTTGCAACAGCATGCCAAAATATCATCAACACTCAAAAAAGTTATAGGTTTTTAATAATTGCACCTGTACTGATGGTGCTACTAGTTTTTGTTCAAAATCTCATGCCAAGTGCTTATTCAGCCTATGAAAAGAAACAAAATATTTTTAGTATACCTATTGAAGTTATTGAATTAGAAGACTACATGTCTCAAAATAAAATTGAACATATAGTATCTGGTGACATTAAAGCCTGGTTTCATGTTCTCAAGAAAGATAATAATCCAAAATTATCTCATTTTCATAATTTGTATTTATTTTTTAATTATGACGATGCTCATGTAAAAAACGATCTAAATAAATTATTAAATACCAGAGAGAAAATTTTTTTAATAGACATTGGTTTGCTAGATTCGAAAATATCGACGCCCATTATGGTAGATATTAAAAGTAAGACTAAAACAATAGGGCAATATAAAGATTACTATATTCAAGCTGTTAAATAATGCAAATCGATTTAGATAGAGGCAACTACATTTAATATGAACATGCGTTGCTGTTTTAAACTTATTTTTTTCTCGCGATCTTTTTAACATCGATGAGATTTAGTCGTCTTACACCAAATAAAGCTAATTCAAGCAGACAAACAAAAATAAGCTGCCAAACCACAGTTTTTTTGACTGTTATATTATTTATAAAATTATAGGATTGTCCATAATGAGAACTATTTTAGTAACTGGATCAGCTGGATTTATAGGCTCATCTTTGACTGTCAAGCTTCTTAGTCGAGGTGATAGGGTTGTGGGTTTTGATAATCATAATGATTATTACGATCCCAATTTGAAAGAAGCCCGCATCAAGAGATTTATCGACCATCCTAACTATCAACATGTAAGGGGTGATTTATCTGATACTAGCGCTTTAAAAGATTTATTTTCACAGTTTAAACCTACACATGTCGTTAACTTAGCCGCCCAGGCCGGCGTTCGATACTCAATTGAAAATCCGCAGGCCTACATTGAAAGCAATTTAGTTGGCTTTGGAAACATCCTTGAGCAGTGCAGGCAAAGTGAGGTCAAACACCTGGTCTATGCGAGTAGCTCGAGTGTCTATGGGGCCAATGAGAAAATACCGTTTTCTGTTAACGACAATGTAGATCATCCTCTCAGTTTATATGCCGCGACTAAGAAGTGTAATGAGCTTATGGCTCATTCTTACAGCAACCTGTTTGACTTACCCACTACTGGCCTTAGATTTTTTACTGTCTATGGGCCATGGGGAAGACCTGATATGGCATTGTTTAAATTTACCAAAGCTATATTAGAAGGAAAAAAAATACAGGTTTTTAATTATGGGCATCACCGTCGTGACTGGACTTATATTGATGATATTGTAAGTGGGATTATCAAAGTTTTAGATAGGCCGGCATTTGGTAATGCTAGTTGGAGCGGTCTGAATCCAGACCCAGGTTCAAGTAAGGCTCCTTGGCGCGTATACAACATTGGTAACAATACACCGACTGAGTTGCTCGATTTTATATCTTCCATTGAGGAGTTCTTAGGTTTAACTGCCGACAAAGAACTTCTTCCTCTTCAAGATGGGGATGTGCCTGATACATTTGCTGACGTTACAAATTTAAGGGATGAATTTAATTTCAGCCCATCTACGCCGCTAAATGATGGAATTTCAAAATTCTTAACGTGGTACCGAGAATATTATGAGGTTTAAATGATAAATATAGATGACGTCAAAATTGCAGTAATCGGACTAGGTTATGTTGGATTACCTTTGGCAGTTGAATTTGGTAAGGTCAGAAGTGTAGTAGGCTTTGATGTGAATCAGAGTAGACTTAATGAGTTGAGGGCTGGAGTTGACTCGACTAAGGAGACTAACAGAGAAGAACTGGCTGCAGCTAAAAATCTTACTTTTACTAGCAATGCCTCAGACCTAGCTGGATGCAACTTCTATATTGTTACTGTTCCCACACCAGTGAATGTCGATAAGATTCCTGATCTCTCAATGCTTGCATCCGCTAGCACATTAGTAGGTGGCGTTCTTAAAAAAGGGGATGTAGTAGTCTATGAGTCAACTGTTTATCCCGGTGCAACTGAGGAAGATTGTGTCCCAATACTCGAAAAGTGCTCCAAGCTAAAATTTAATGAGGATTTTTTCTGCGGTTATAGTCCAGAGAGGATTAATCCCGGTGACAAAGAGCATACGCTGACAAAGATTATGAAGGTCACCTCAGGCTCTAATGAAGCTTGTGCTGCCTTAGTCGATGATCTGTATTCAGAAATAATCACTGCTGGCACATATAAAGCTGAAAGCATAAAGGTCGCAGAAGCTGCGAAGGTAATTGAGAATACTCAGCGTGATTTAAACATCGCACTTATGAACGAATTATCTAAGATTTTCAATAAGATGGATTTAGATACAGAGGCTGTGCTGCGTGCTGCGGGTACAAAGTGGAACTTTCTCCCCTTTAAGCCAGGACTTGTCGGAGGCCATTGTATTGGTGTCGATCCATATTACCTGACACATAAATCGATGGAGTTAGGATACAAGCCTGAAATTATCCTGGCTGGTCGTAAATTGAATGATGATATGAGCTCTTATGTCGCGTCTACTATGGTGAGCATGCTTGCTGAACAAGTGCAGCACAATCAAGTCAATAGAGTTCTAGTATTAGGGCTTACCTTTAAGGAGAACTGTCCTGATATTCGAAATTCTAAAGTCTTTGATCTCGTCGAGGCGTTCCCTAGCGATCACTATGAAATCGAAGTCTATGATCCATGGGTTAACCGTGCAGACTTTTCAGGGCAAAGTACTATAAATCTTATAGATGAGTTAGCCGAAAACTGCTATAGCGGCATAATTTTGGCAGTTCCTCATGACTGCTTAGTTGAGTTAGGTATTGAGGAAATTAAGAGGAAAGGAAAAGATGGCGCACTATTTTTTGATTTAAAATCTGCCTTTGATAAGAATGCATCAGATTTTCGACTTTAGAGTGTTTAATTTTAAGAATATATTAATTTAATTTTGGTGGAACAATTATGATTAAGAGATATAAAAAAGTAACTATTCCCCTTGAGATTATTGAATCTTTTGGTGTAACTGTAGGCGATCCAGTTAATTTAGAAGGAGATAGTGTTTCTCAAATATGGACCAAAGTTTTTAACAAATATGACAAGTCAAATGTGAGACTTACCGGAGGTCGTGATGTTGCGCAGGTGAGAGATCTCTTTGAGGAATATTTCATTAATGGTCTGTCAGAAGGCGCATGTGTTGGACAGGCTATGAATGAATTATCTACTAGGTACAAGTATATGAAGAGAGAACGCAATAGATTAGGGGCGCTCTTTCTCCATTTAAACCCAGGTGTGGGGAAAACTTACTCTAGGTTCGGTAATCGATTTAAAGTGAGCAGACAAAATCTTCAAGATTTAGTTGGCAAACTCTCAAACCTACCGCTGTCCAGCCTCCTATTTAGTGGAAAACCTTGGCTGAACAAGGTAGAGAAGCACAGCTATTTGCTTGAGATTTCGGATCACTACTACTTTTTTGACATAATCCAGCGGTACGTTAAGAATAGTGTTCTTAAACCTGTGTTTATTGGTGAGGGTTCAGGTATTCTTTCAAATATGCTTTTAACTTCAGACATTGATGTTCGCGACGCTACTTTTATTGATTTGCAACATTTTCTTATTCGGCAATATATTGTTAATTTCGATGAGCAAGCAAAGATACAAAAATTCGTTTATGCTCAAGACTTCGATGCCTCCGAGATAGATGGACGAGGCATGACGATCATCAATCAGGATTCATTCCCTGAAATTCCAGCTGAAGGCTTAAAATCGTATTTCGAGCTCATCAAATGCAACAAAGTAGACAGGGTAATATCCTATAATCATCTTGATTTAAGGGGACACAGTAATTATCGGAAAATGCTGGTTGAGTATTTTGGTGAGCCCGTTATCCGTTTCGAATCGATTATTCGTAGTGGTTATTTTATCGAAATTTTTGAGCGCTAGTAGTCCCCGCGCAAGGAATTGGAAGGTTGGTCAATGCAGAAAAAAATTTTAGTTGTTGGGTCTGGTGATAATTCGGAGCTGGATGCTTCGTATTTCGATTTAGTTTATTCGGCAAACTCTTCTTTTACGAGACTCACAAATTACAAAAATATTTCGCTAGTCCTTAGTGACGCAATGCTTTTCTCCTCTGAAATATTAGAGTCGCATGCTCCCGTTCCGGGTATGGATAGATTGGACTCTAATATCTTTAGATTAAAGAAGTACTCAATCATAGATGATCAATTTTTTGAGAGAATATTAGTTGTAGATAATAAAAATATTGATATTGAATCAGCGTTGAAAAGAAAAAATGTCTCTTTTAGATCTCTAAAAAAGTTAAGCCATAAGGATGTATGGCGGCTAGTTAACTTTTGTTTTAATTATAATGAATTAATGACAATTTTTACGCATGTGCCAGGGGTTGAAAACAAGCTTAGGTTTTTGGTTCAGCGCTTACTAAATAAAAAAATGAATGTATCCTTTCGACCATCCACTGGAATTAACGCAATCATGATAGCTGTTAGCGAGAATCCTGGAGCTGATATCTATATATCTGGGATAAATGTATATAGTGATACGGGGGTCAGGCAAGGAAAATACTCTACCGGTGCTATAACCTATAAAGATGACATTCATTTGCTGGATTCACTTTATGGCAGATTACTTCTCGGAAAAAATGTGAGTGTACTTAACTATAGTGGAAGAGATTGATTTGAATCTTATGGGAAACATTGGCCTGGCATGTGAGGGGATTAACGCCATTTAAGCTCAAGAACATTCAGATAGCTTACTCCATAAATACATTGCAGCTTTATGCAGCTTAACTTCCTGCGAAGGTGATAAGACTTACAGCATCTGCACTCAGCGATTGGTGGCGTACCATCAAAGCAGCTATTGCAGACCGCTTAAGTTTCAAGCCATGTTTGCTGTGGGAATTGAAGGATTACAAAGCAAGACAAATGATTGAGAGAGTGTTATGAAAAAAAGTATAACTAAAGTATTTTTTGAGATTCTAAGTGCCGCTACCCTAACCTTGGTTGGAAGACTTATAGCTTCAATTCTCGGCTTGTCCGTATCTATTATTATAGCCCGAACATATGGCCCAGAAATGACCGGATTTCTAGGGCTTGTCGGTGCCGCCGCATTATTGTTTGCTTATCCAGCGGCTTTTGGATTCCAAGCCTCGGTTTTACGGATTATTCCTGAGTATAAATCTAAATACTCAAATTATCCGGTTAGAAAACTGTTCAACCATTTAGTCTTGTTCGTATTACTAATGGCGATGGTGAGTTCGCTAATATTTTTGTTGCTTGAATTCATTTGGTCAGATTTTATTAAACACGATAATATAGAGGTCGCTAACTTAGGTTTTGTGATTTGCTCAATTATTATATTAAAGGCTATTTTATTAGTGACAACAAACGCGTTGCGAGCCTTTGGATTTGTTAAGCTCTTTGCTTTCTTTCAACTCTTTACCCCATTAGTCAATCTAACCGGCTTACTAGTACTAATTCCGGTAATTGGAAATCTTAGCCCGATATACGCGCTTGTTTTGTCTTTTTTAATCCCGGTTATTTTTTCTTTAGTTTTCATTAATCGGCATAAGTCAACGATTCCCAGAAAAGGATCATCACATTCGATAGCTTACAGTAACGTCTTGAAAATTAGTTTTCCTATGATGATTGCGGGTTATGTTGGGATTCTTGCTTCTGAAATTGGAGTGCTCTTTTTAGGGATGAGCTCTAGTATCGCAGAGGTTGGGGTTTATGTGATTGCTTTTAAGATCTCATTTATACCAGCAATAGTTCTTAAATCGATAAATGCTGTAATATCACCAAAAATTAGCCAGCTGTACTTCTCAGGTGATATTGATCTCATGTTTACTTTGTGCAGGCTGTTTACTTTCGTTGCAACCAGTTTTGCATTTTTCGTATTGCTCATCTTCTATTTTTATGGAGAATTTTTGTTAGTCGCAGTTTTTGGTGATGAATTTAGAGATGCTAGCCTCATATTAAATATTCTTTTAATTGCTCAGCTAATAAACGCGATCACCGGTTCCAGTGGAGATCTAATGCAAATGACAGAATCTGAAAAGAAACATCGGGATATAACAATTTATGGGGCGATTATATACCTCCTAGCTAGTATCACATTGATACCCTACATTGGTGCTCTTGGTATGGCGGTTGCTCTTGTTCTGGCTGAGATAGTTTGGAATGGTGTTGCTCTTATTTTTATATTTCGGAAATTTAGGCAGTTACCATTAATAAATATTTCAGAAATTAGAGAATTTGTTCGTTTTTAAGGGGTCAACTAGGCTAAACCCCAAATCGCGTGCAGGCCTTAAGACAAATTCTTTTAATATGTGTTGAAATAATCTAGGTTGCAGTCACATAAGTTTAGCTTTTATTCTTATACTGTATCCGTTTTAGTTAAAAGAATGGAGGTATATGATATGAATTTAAGTAATAGTTTTTTTTCAATTGAGTACCTAGGGTTGAGCTTTTAGTTATGGCATTAGTGATCTACAGAGCTATTTTTGGTGATTATGACAATATACCTCTATCTTTACCAAAAAATCTTAGAAGTGACATACGGTGTGTGTTGCTTACTGACACCCCTGTCGCTTCAGAAGATTGGGAAGTAATACAGATAGATACTCAAAATCCTGTGCTAGCCAATAGGCATTGTAAAATGTTTCCTTGGGAATATTTTAAAGCAGACAAATCGCTGTATTTAGATGGCCATATCGAATTTGGAGATGATTTTGCAAACTTCCTTGACGATTTATGTCAATCAAATGATGACTTTTCGGCTATGAGGCATCGCGAGGGTGGAATAGTAGCTGATGAGTTAAATCGAAATATTGCCAATTCCAAACTTTCGAGAAAGCAGCTTAAAAAAATCTTCTTGTCAGGATTGAACCTTACCTCAACTTCGGTGGAATGTGGTTTATTGTTTCGTAATCACTCGGTCGCAACTGTCAAAGAGCACGCTGTTAGGTGGTGGTGGTATTTCAATAATGTGTGCCCAAGGGACCAGTTGAGTGTTAACACAGCAGCTGATGAGGTAAGTATGAAAGTCTCGGTGCTCGAAGAAACTTTTGCTAACCGGAATTACTTCAAATTAGTCGGTCATAAGAACGCTCGAATAAAAGTTTTGAGAACAAGGTTAACTAAGGCTCTTCGAGTATTAGTTAATGGATTAATTTTAGACTAAAGGATAGATTGATATGTGGTTCACTTTGCTTTTCACTTTGACAATTTTATCTGAACGGTTTTTAAAGCTCGATATTGGCATACTTCAATTGAGCGCTGGAGACTTAGTGATCCTGCTGTCTCTCCCATGGCTATTCCTTAATGGCGGAAGACTGCCTAAATGGACATTATATATTTCTGGCTTTGTATTCTTGTCATTATTTATTTCAATGCTCTTAAACAGTGGAATGGGAATAAATTCTACAATCTCGGTTCCATTAAAATTAGTTGCTTCTGGTATCGTTTATTACGAGCTTTCAAATTTACAGCAGAGTAAGGTCTGGACCTTGATAGTCGGTGCCTTGATCATAGTTTTCAGTATAAACATGGTTTTATTCACTGGTTTGGGATATTTCTCGCAAGAAATCTTCAATCGAAATGAGTTGTTTTCATATATGCTTGGTCTTTCCTGTCTGTACCTTGTGATTTATAGCAAGAATGCAAAGTCTGAAAGGAAATTTCTTTGGGTGGCAGTAAGTATTATGAGTCTGTTAATTGTTTTGGGTTTCCTAGTGCAAAGTAGACAAGTCATTATTACTGGTTCTATTATTTTACTTATAACCATCATTTACAAGATGAATTTTAGAAATTTTCTACCTATTGTTGCTATTTTGCTCATAACGATCGGTATAACCATAAAGCCGTTGCTTGAAATCGTGTCTGACGAGCGGTTCGCTAAGAGAATTGAAACGATTACAGAATTGAATCCGCAAACAAGAGCGGACATGCATCGTCTAAATAATGCGCTATATGTAATTAATCACTTTGATAAGGCTCCATGGTTTGGTAAAGGTGCGACTGCATTTATAAAGGAAGGTCCTTACAAGAAAGTCGTTCATAATGCCTACCTAACATCTCTTTATGAAACAGGTCTTTTTGGACTTAGCGTACTGATTGGTTGTCTTTTTTTTATGCTTCGGCCATTGAGACATGGCTTGAGGAACAGAAAAATTCTGCCAAGTTCTCTTATTCTCCCATCATTTTTCATGATAGCTTTTGTTTTTCAGGCATTATTTATAGAAATCCTAGCAAAAACAGCTTTCTATATTTTGATAGGTTGCTCAGCATACTTAATTAAAGAGCAGAGATTATTTATTGATATCAAAAAAAGTGGTAAATGTTAATTTGAAAATTTTATGTGTTTTGTATGGAATAGGAAGAGGTATCAACATCTCTTCAAAATCAATAAACCATAATCTTCTTGATCCAATAAAGGGCATGGGTAATGAGCTTGATATCATATACGTTCTCAATGAGGTAACGTATGTGGATAATCCAAGATCTGGAGAGTTTTCTGCAATTTCTCCGATAGATAACGATGTTTTCGGTGGTGAAGAGACTATTCGTAAGAATAAGCAAGATTTAGTTAATCCGACTATTTTAGCGGAAGCTAAAGCGGCTATTGATGTACATAATGATAATTTTAGAACTTATGAAAATTTGCTTTGTCAGTTAGGAATGTTGCAAGAAGCGACCAAGAGAAGAGATTTTTTCTTATATGATCGTATTTTGATGCTGAGAGACGATATTTTTGTAGAAACGAATAACGTCGATCTTTCAGTGTTACTTGGGCTTAGTGAACATAATTTAGTTACCACCATGTGGCATTGGCATGGAGGTATTTCAGATAGATTTGCACTCTGTAGTCCGAATATTGCATATCGACTTGCTACAAGAGTAAATAAGGTGGCGGATTTCGTTGCGTCAAAGGGTTATCTCAACGGCGAGCATTTAATGAAGTTCGTTTTAGCCAATCAAAAGCAAGTGGTTTTAGCGTGTGATTTACGATTAAGTCGCGTCCGTATCCATGGTACTGTTCGAGAAAATTTTATTCTACCTTTTTGGAGACCGCTAGAATTATTTACAGTTTTGCTGGCAACATTGCGTTTTCGAAAAGCAAAAAAAACTTATAACTAAGGAGACTATTAAATGAAAATACTCGCAATTGGCGCCCACCCTGACGATCTAGAACCTCAGATTGGTGGCACGCTGGCTAAGTTCGTTTCACAGGGGGCGCAAGTTGTTTCGGTAGCGGCGACATCAACGAGTACAGGAGCATCAAACTCGCAAGTCCGGGACGCTGAGGGTAAAGCTGCTGCTAATTGTTTGGGAGCATCATACCTAAGCCTTGGCCTTTCTCCTCATGAGTTTACATACTCACGTGAATTCATTGAAATAGTAGATCAGTTATTTATTTCAGAAAAGCCAGATCTAGTTTTTTGTGTTAATGAAAAGGATAGCCATCATGAACATCAAGCCATCGCTAAATGTGTTAGATCTGCTTCAAGAAAAAATTGTTTTTCTCTAGTGTCACTTAATCAAGCTTTCCCTGGTGGCGTCGCTACTTTTTCGTATAATTATTGGTCAGATATTTCGGCCTTTCATGAGTCCAAAGTTAGAGCGGTCATGTGTTATGAAAGTCAGGTTGCTAAATATGGGGAAGCATGGCTTGAAGCCATAATAGCAAGGGACAAACAGTGGGGTTTTAATATTGGGTGTAGTTTTGCGGAAGTTGCCAACATCGACAAATGGATATCTTAATGAAATTTGATAGTAAAGTATTTTTTAAACTTCATGCAATTCAGATAGATTTCACGGTTAGTGGTGTAAGTCAATCCTCAAATCTTAAAAGTCACACTATTTGTTTTGCGCTGAATATTGATAAGGTGTTGATTGATGGTCTTGCTTCATCTGAATACGTAATCATATTTATTCCAAAAGGGTCAGATTTGCCTGATGACTGCTATACAGGGAATGTTGTGATTGAATGTATGAATCCTCGCTTTGAATATATCAAAACAACACGGTCAGTATTTAGGAGCGAGGCACAAATATTTTCCAGTGAATTAAGCTTTATAGACCCTTCTGCATCTATCGCACCAACAGCTGTAGTGTCTCCTTTTTGTTTTGTAGGTCCTAAATGCATCATCGACGATGACTGCTTTTTGGCTTCAGGAGTTCGGCTTATTGATTCGGTGCATGTTGGACCAGGAACGCGAATAGGTGCCAATACCGTTATTGGAGGGTGGGGGTTTAGTATAGAGCGGGACAACGGTCGGGTGCGTGAAGTCATACCTTTTGGCGGTATCCCAATGAAAATGCCGCATTTTGGCGGCGTTATAATAGGTAAAAATTGCGATATTGGAGCATTAAATACTATAACCTCTGGTGCTATAGAGCCGACTCTTCTAGAAGATTATGTTATGACTGATGATCACGTTCACATTGCCCACAATTGTGTTATTAAAAAAGGTGTAGCAATCGCCGCATGTGCAGAGATTAGTGGAAGTGTTGAAATAGGTGAAGAAACATGGGTTGGTCCTAATAGTTCTGTAATGCAGAAAATAACTATAGGTCCATCCTCTATTATTGGTATCGGTGCCGTTTTACGAAAATCTGTTCCATGCAAGACTATAGTAGCTGGAAATCCTGCGCGGATTCTAAATAAGTAACAATTATTGAAATAGTCTGAGGACATTCTGATGGATTTAACAATATGTGTACCTTGCTTTAATGATGCTAAAAATGTTGATAAGCTTCTTTCCTCCATCCATAGCAGTGATACTGAAAGTTTAATATATGAAATACTGGTGTGTGATGGTAAGTCAGATGATGGTATTGAAGAGATAGTTTTATCATGGGAATCAAAAATACCCGTCCGTCTCATTTCAACTTCACCTAGAGCGTCAGCTAGCGAAAATATCAATGCTGGAGTTGCATGTGCGAAAGGCGCTATTTTTTGTAGGATTGACAGTCATTGTTTGGTCACAAGAAATTTTATTAAGAGCGGTTTAAATGAATTTAGTTTAAGACGCAATGAATTTTCTGCATTAGGACCATCTGTAGACGTTATTGGGTCAAAAGATACTTTTATGAGTAATACCGTTTCGACACTATACATGAGTCCTTTTTTACTTGGGCCAAGTAAGTTTAAGCGTTCTATATTTTATAAAAACTATTCTGGAGAAATCAGTAATATTTATTTAGGGTTTTTTCTAACGGAAGACGTTAAGGAGCTTCGTTTTGCTGAAAATATTCAGCGAAAACAAGATATCGAATTTTTGTCTCGGTTAAGGGAAAAGAGGAGAGTTGGATTTTACAACTCAAGTGCAGTCGAAATAAAATATGTTCTTAAACAAGATTCGATAGTTACTCTAATGGGTAGATGTTTCAATCAAGGTCAACTTTTATTCCAATCAGTCGGAGCATCACGATTAGTGCATTTTTTACCTCTTCTGTGCGCTCTTTTATTTATGGGAAATGTAATAATGAATTCTAGTCTAGCTCCTTATATGTTGGGGACATATTTAATCTGTAGCTTTAGTTTTGGATTGCTTGAGTGCAGATCTATTTTGGGTTCGCTTTTGGCAGTGTTCCTGTTTCCATGCGTGCATCTGTCTTATGTGGTTGGTAATGGCATAGGCTTATTCAATACCCTATACATACGCTTTAATTCCTAGCCACTTACCTTCTGTTTTTTTGAAATCTACTTGGTAGATTTAGGTGATAAATAGATTCAAATTTCTAGGGTCGATTATAGGTAGTGTAAGATAGTATTTTTCGCTAAGCGCACTGCCACTAATCAAAAAACGACTCTTTAGCTAAAAAAAGTACAATATATTAAAGGAGATCACTTTCAATGAAGAATATGCTTATTTCCGGAGGAACTGGAGGGATTGGAACTGCCATAACGCTTGAATTTATTCGTAATGGATACCATGTTTTTACTACTCACAATAATAAAAGCAGTGAGGCCTTATGTGAATGGAAAACAGTAAATAAAGTATCTGATGAGAATATTACATTTCTCAACTGTGATTTAACTAAGCTAGCACAAGTCGAATCGATTATAGGAGGCATTACTCAAGAACACTCCATTGATGTTTTGATTAATAATGCTGGAATTGCTGATGATTCCTCCTTCCTTAAGATGAAATTTGAGCAATGGTTCAATGTGCTAAATGTTAACCTATTGAGCGTTTTTACGTTTACCCAGATTGTTGTAAAACAGATGGTGCTTGAAAGGCAGGGATGTATTATAAATATAAGTTCTATAAATGCACACAAGGGTCAATTTGGACAAACTAATTATTGTGCAAGCAAGGCGGGTTTGTTGGCATTCACTAAGTCTTTATCGTTGGAACTAGCAACTAAAGGTGTGCGAGTTAATGCTATTTGCCCTGGTTATACACTGACACCAATGTTGGATTCAGTCCCATCCGAGGTATTGGATAAAATCCAGAACGGCATACCTACAGGAAAACTTGTTGATGTTCAGGAAATTGCTAGAACAGCAGTTTTCATATCCGAAGAATTGCCTTCACTAACTGGATCCACCATATCAGTAAATGGTGGACAATATATGCATTGATTGATATTTGCTCTGTTTTTCTTTGCAGATTATCCTACAGCGAAAGCCAGCGAAACTCTTTTTGACAACATTAATGTATCCGCAATTCAACATATGTCCTTGATTCTGATTCGGTTGAGTTTAGCTCTTCATAGAGTTTCGAGTAAGAATTTGACAGCGGGGTCGATTAGTTTAAGTTTATCCTTATTTTTTGATAGGAGACAAGTATGAAAATTCTAATTACGGGTGGGGCTGGTTTTATTGGGTCAGCTCTAGTGCGGCACATCATTAATAATACCGATCATAGCGTGATTAATCTGGATTGCTTGACCTATGCTGGCAACAAAGACTCCGTTGCGGTTTGTGAATCTAATGAACGCTATTTTTTTGAATTGGTAGATATTTGCTCAAATATAGCGGTTCAAGATATTTTTAGGCGTCACTGTCCAGATATAATAATGCATTTGGCTGCTGAGTCACATGTCGATAGGTCGATTGATGGTCCAAGTGAGTTCATGCAGACCAATATTCTTGGCACATTTAACTTGTTAGAGTGTTCCCGAGATTATTTTGAGGGGTTAACAGAGTCGGCTCAGAAATTATTTCGTTTTCACCACGTCTCTACTGATGAAGTCTATGGAGATCTTGAGGGGTCGCAAGATTTGTTCACTGAAAATACATCCTATGCGCCTTCGTCGCCTTACTCTGCGAGTAAGGCAGCCTCAGATCATTTGGTTCGAGCTTGGTGGCGTACCTATGGCTTACCTGTTGTAATAACAAATTGTTCTAACAACTATGGGCCTTATCATTTTCCAGAAAAGCTTATTCCTCATATGATTCTTAATGCGATTCATGGTAAGTCACTGCCAATCTATGGAGATGGCTCGCAAATACGTGATTGGCTCTATGTCGAGGACCATGTGAAAGCACTTCTCAAGGTAGTAACTGAGGGTGACGTTGGAGAGACCTACAATATTGGTGGCCACAACGAGAAAACTAATCTTGAAGTGGTAGAAAATATTTGTAATCTTCTAGAAGAGTTAGTTCCTGAAAAAGCCTCCGGTGTTCATAAGTATCGAGATTTAATTACCTTTGTTAAAGACCGTCCTGGTCATGATGCTCGCTACGCGATTGATTCATCTAAGATTCAACTTGATCTTGGATGGATTCCAGAAGAAACTTTTGAAACTGGTTTGCGTAAGACGGTGCAATGGTATTTGGATAATCGCGAATGGTGGGAGAGTGTATTATCAGGCGCTTATAGATTGAAACGGTTGGGGAATTGATATGGACATAAGTTATAAAGGAATTGTTTTAGCTGGAGGTTCCGGCAGTCGATTACATCCTATTACTAAGGGTGTTTCCAAGCAGTTACTGCCGGTCTATGACAAGCCGATGATTTATTACCCTATTTCCGTATTGATGTTAGCCGGTATCAGAGAGATCTTGGTTATTTCGACGCCTGATGATATCGCAGGTTATCAACGTTTATTGGGCAATGGTTCTGATTTTGGTCTTATGATTGAATATGCGGTCCAGCCAAACCCAGATGGCCTTGCTCAAGCGTTTATTATTGGAGAGGAGTTTATTGGCGATAGTAGTGTTGCTCTTGTTCTTGGTGACAATATATTTTATGGCCAACACTTTTCTGATAATTTAAAGGCTGCTGTAGCCAACAAAGGTGGGGCAACTATTTTTGGCTATCGTGTAAGAGACCCAGAGCGATTTGGCGTTATTGAGTTTGACTTGGAGGGTAAAGTCCTTTCAATCGAAGAAAAACCTATAGTTCCTAAATCTAATTATGCGGTGACAGGTTTATATTTTTATGATAATGATGTGATCCAGATTGCCAAGTCTATCCAACCCTCGAAACGCGGTGAGCTAGAAATTACTGACATTAACAAAGCGTATCAGGCTAACGGAGAGCTTAGAGTTGAATTGCTTGGTCGCGGTTTTGCTTGGTTGGATACAGGAACTCACGACTCTCTTATGGAGGCGGGGCAGTTTGTGCAGACAGTGGAAAACAGGCAGGGTCTAAAAGTTGCTTGTTTGGAGGAAATAGCCTTTGGTCATGGATGGTTGTCCAAGACGATGCTTTTGGAGCAAGCCAAAGCACTAAAGAAAACTAGTTACGGTGAGTATCTATTGAAAATCGCAGGTGGTTATGAATGAAGGTTGTTGAAACAAAATTAAAAGATTGTGTAATTATCGAACCTAAGATATTTGGTGATGAACGTGGTTTTTTCCTAGAGACATTTCAAGCTGAAAGATATGCAGCCCAAGCCGGAATAACTTTACCCTTTTTGCAAGATAATCATTCTCGCTCATCTCAGGGTGTTTTGAGAGGGCTGCACTTTCAAATCAATAAACCTCAGGGCAAGCTGGTTAGAGTAGTTAAGGGTAAAGTTTATGATGTTGCTGTAGACATACGTGAGGGTTCATCTACTTTTGGTCAATGGGAAGCGGTGATTTTGTCGGAGGAAAATAAAATCCAGTTCTGGGTGCCACCAGGCTTTGCTCATGGTTTTTTAGTGTTATCTGAAACTGCTGATTTTGAATATAAGTGTACTGATTATTATGATTCTTCTGATGAAGGAAGTATTTTGTGGAATGATCCTGATCTAAACATTCTTTGGCCAACAAATCTCCCTACCTTGTCTGAAAAAGATGCTAATGCTAAAAAGTTAGTTGATATAAAACGATGAAAGTCCTTGTTTTAGGTTGCAAAGGTCAGCTTGGTCGATGTCTAAATGACCAGCTAATAAATACAGATTATGAGGTTACCTATACCTCGCGTGATCAAGTTAATATTGCTGATTTCGACGAGACTATAATAAAAATTACACATATAGCCCCGGATGTAATTATTAATGCAACGGCTTATACTTCAGTCGACAAGGCTGAAAATGATAAAGGGACTGCTGATCTCATTAATCATTTAGCTGTCGATAATCTTGCCGCTATTTGTTTTGAATTAGGTTGCTGGCTAATTCATATCTCCACCGACTACGTGTTTGACGGCAAATCTACTGTGCCTTATCTTGAGTTAGATAAGACTAACCCTCAAGGTGTTTATGGTCATACAAAGCTAGATGGTGAGTTAGCTATTCAATCGTCAGGATGCAAGTATTTAATTATAAGGACTGCATGGGTTTTTAGTGAATATGGGGATAACTTTTTAAAAACAATGCTGCGGTTGGGGGGAGTTCGTGATGAATTAAGTATTGTAGGAGACCAAATTGGTTGTCCTACGTATGCACATGATATAGCCAAGGCGATCGTTACTATAATGACAAAGCTTAATGAGGAAAGTTCAGCTTCTGGCATATTCCATTATTGTGGAGATCAGCTCTGTTCTTGGTATGAGTTTGCGGGAGTTATTTTCGAAGAAGCTAGAATTTCTGGCCTTCAGACTCCAAGTTTGATTCACTTAATCCAGACCTCTGACTATCCAACAACAGCAGAACGTCCAGGATACTCGGTTTTAGATTGTAATAAGATTAGAAATACCTTTGATGTTAACACTTCAGATTGGAAGTTGGGAGTCAAAAATGTGGTGTCAAAAATTCATCAAGTAAAGTTTTAATAATTTATATATATGGGAGTCTGAATGGATATTTTATCCCTGATAGGGCGGGAATCTGAGCTATTTTGTGAAGATATGGCTTTTAATGGTTCGAAATTACAGGATTTAGTGGCAGAGTCACGTTTTTTAGTAATCGGCGGGTCGGGTTCTATTGGTCAGGCAGTGACACGAGAGATTTTTAAGCGTGACCCCCGAGCACTTCACGTTGTAGACATTTCTGAAAATAATATGGTTGAGCTAGTGCGAGATCTACGAAGTACAGAGGGCTATGGGAGTGGCGATTTCAAAACGTTCTCTGTCGATTGTGGTTCAGTTGAATTCGAAGCGTTAATGGCGAGCGAAGGCGGTTACGATTACGTATTTAATTTGTCGGCTTTAAAGCATGTTAGAAGTGAGAAAGATCCCTATACACTTATGCGAATGATCATGGTCAACGTCTTCAATACCATTAAAACTTTGAGATTAGCCAGAAAGGCTAGTGTAAAAAAGTATTTTTGTGTCTCAACTGATAAAGCGGCAAATCCAGTCAATATGATGGGCGCCAGCAAGCGTATTATGGAAATGTTTTTGATGCGGGAGAGTATGACGCAAGATATTTCGATGGCCCGCTTTGCTAATGTAGCTTTTTCTGATGGATCTCTACTTCATGGTTTCAATCAAAGATTCGCAAAAAAACAACCATTCTCAGCACCAAATGATGTCCGTCGGTATTTTGTAACACCGCAAGAGTCAGGCGAACTTTGCCTCTTGTCTGGCCTATTGGGGGAGAATCGAGATATCTTTTTTCCTAAACTCAGTGAGAAATTACATCTGATTACTTTTTCTGAGATCGCTGTTCGTTATTTAAGGGAACGTGGCTACGAACCCTATGAATGTGATTCTGAGGATGAAGCCCGAGATAGGGCTGATGAGTTGATCACCAATAAACAATGGCCTTGTTACTTCTTCAATAGTGACACAACCGGTGAAAAGGACTTTGAGGAATTTTTTACTGATAACGAAGATTTAGATATGGAGCGTTTTGAGACGGTTGGGATTATCAAAAATCAGCCTGATTTTGACGAGGCTAAGTTAGATGACTTTATGGACGGAATTGAAGCTCTAAGGGAAAAAGGTACTTGGACCAAAGATGATATTGTTAAATTGTATTTTGGACTCCTGCCTGAATTTGCTCATAAAGAGACCGGTAAATATCTAGATCAGAGGATGTAAGAATGGACCGTCTTTTTGACATTTTATTTTCTGGAATAGCCTTATTGTTACTTTCTCCTTTGTTGGTGCCTATAGTAATAACACTAAAACTCACTGGCGAAGGTGAGGTATTTTTTTTACAGGAGCGGATCGGTAAGGGCGGCGAAAAATTCAAGCTGTTTAAATTCGCGACTATGCTGAAAAATAGCCCAAACATTGGTACTGGTACGGTTACCATGAGGGGTGATCCTAGAGTGCTTCCAGTTGGCACGTTTTTGCGTAAAACCAAAATTAATGAGCTACCGCAGCTGTTGAATATATTTTTTGGTGATATGAGTGTTATCGGCCCAAGGCCGCTAACTGCTCAAACGTTTGGAGCTTATTCGGAGAGTACTCAGGGTCTTATAACGCAAGTTCGGCCAGGCCTCTCAGGGGTAGGTTCGATTATATTTCGTGGTGAGGAAGAGATAATGCACGGTGCAACAGCCTCCGTTGATTTCTACGCGAATGTTATAGCTCCATATAAGGGAGCGCTTGAGGAGTGGTTTGTCTCGAATAAGAGCCTGTATATTTATTTTGTGGCTATTTTTGTTACAGCTTGGGCGGTTCTTATTCCAAGCACAAAAATAGCGTGGAGGGTTTTTAAGGATTTGCCCGAGCCGCCGACCGAGTTGAAGCAAGCACTTAATTATACTGACTAACTGTTGTGGCTCTTCTTGCCTCCACTTCATTCGATCCAATTTCTAAGATATGACATGGCAGTCGAATCCGTCTGCCATCCCCCTCTGAGCATTATTCTTTCAAGCGGCTCACCTTGTTCTAATAGATCTAGTGCTGCTCCCACTCTAAATGAATGACCGCTGAGCGGTTGTTTATCGAAGTCCATTTTAAACTCCTTTTGCAGTGCCTTTAATAGGGTACTTATACTTGCTGGGTGTAGGTTGCTCCCAATATGCCCATGTCGGCTAATTGATCTTAGAATATAGCCTTCATCGCTAACGAGGCTCCTCCATTTTTCTAATAAGTCGAACAGTTCTTGGCTGATGGGTAGTATCTTTCCAGCCCCGAATTGATCCGTTTTTGAGAAGTTGAGTCTGATGGCCGGTTTTTTGTTAGGTGCTTGGCAGATGTCCTCAAACTTAAAGGCGCAGAGCTCTGACCGGCGGCGCATGGTTTCGTAGCCGAGTCTCAGAAGGACTTGGTTCCTTAAACCCCTGATACTGTTATCACAGTTGTTAAGTAGCTGGTTGAGCAGTGGCTTGGTGAGGGGAGTGGCTTGTTGCTGTGCCCGCCCAATTTTGCGGTGCATTCGTTTTATGGCTAATATAACCTCTGGTTGCTTGGTGGGGTCATGGTGTTTGGAGAGTTTTAGAACCGTCCCCAAGCTATTGATTCTTCGGCGGATAGTTGCACTTTTCCTGATGGTGGCAAGGTAGTCAACGTACTGCGCCATGGCGTCGGCAGTTGCCGGCATTGAATCAATATTATTGTGTGAGCACCAGATCTGGTATTGAATAAAGTCCGACCTATAGGCTCTTATGGTATTTTTGGCAAAGGCGCCATCAAATTTGGCTGAGATATCATCAATCGTGGTGTTCTTCCTGTATTGTGGTTAATAAACTCATTAAATGGTAGTAAAAAAGTGGTAATAGACATTAAAAATGCTTTCGTCAAATCAAATTAGAGCCGCTCGTGCCCTGCTTGGGTGGAGTGGTACAGACTTAGCCGATCTTAGTGGGGTGGGGATTACTACCCTCAGGCGCTATGAGTTGCAGGGGGGTATTCCTTCAGCTAATACGAGTGTATTGATGTTGATAAAACAAATGCTATAGTCAGCCGGCATTGAATTCACCGGCGATCCTTTAGTTAATCCAGGCGTGACCCTACGTATCAAACGCCACGACTAAATTTTCACTGTTATACCTTTTAGCTCAGGCTTTATAATATTCACGTCAGTATTGATGGAGGGATTACCGTTCATTAATTGCTTATGAACTATAATCTGTAACTAATCTATATTTGAGGGCTATTTATGCAGATCGAGATATACTTTTTAGGTGCTGGAAAGCCTGCTACGGGCTCGAAACCTGCAGCCCTAAAACACATTTCACGTAATACAAAAGCAATGGATTGGCAGCTTAATAGTTTTTCTGATGTCACCGAGTTGAAAAATATTCACTTTTTAGGCGGGTATAATATTGAAGAAGTTGCTCAAGCATACCCAGAACTTAATTTTACAATTATCCCAAAGTGGGAAAGTTCGACTGCTTTAGATACGATGATGCAAGCAAATTTCACTGGTCAGCCAGTAATAATAACTTATTCAGACACGCTATTTAGAAAAGAATTTATTAATAATCTTAGTCGTGTTGATGCGGATGTCGCAATTGTTATTGATGGTGGTTGGCAGCAGCGTTATGAAGCGCGTGCTGAATCAGATATAGAAACGGCAGAAATTATCTGTATGGCAGGTCAAGATGTTGAATTTACCGGTTTGATAAAACTTTCGCCCCAAGCTGTAAACCATATCCAAAATATTTATGCAAAAGGCGATTTACCGTTTGATAACCATACTTTAGTAGGACTCATCCCTCAGTTGGCGCAATCTGACCTTTCAATATCATATATCGATGTTAAGCAAGAATGGGCCGAATTCAACTCACCGTCAGATATCACAAAATTTATTTTAGGAACAAAAGCCGACACACTCGCCAGGTTAGAAACAATCGTTAAAAAAAGTACTATTAGTAAACAAGTTAGTTTTACTACTTCAGATTGGAATGAACAACAATCTGCTGTCATTGATAGTATTCAAGAAGCTTTTGGTGATACAAAGCTTGTGGTACGGAGTAGTTCTAAATCCGAAGATAATTGGAATTCATCTAATGCGGGTGGATTTGAAAGCATGCTTAACGTAGCTAGCCTCAACGATAGTGAATTGATTAATGCCATTCATGAGGTCGTCGGCTCATACGGGAAACTCGATTTTGGTAAAGATCAGGTGTTGGTACAAGAGTTTCTGCAAGATGTTGAAATGGCTGGTGTGATTTTTACCTGCACCTTAGAGTCCGGTGCGCCTTATTATCGATTTAATTTTGATGATTCAACTAAATCTACAGAATCAGTAACAGCTGGTACTCGCTCTGATCTAAGAACCGTTATCGTTAGTAAAGTCAAACCAATACTTACCAGTTTTATTGCACCAGAGCTCACGCCTGTATTAGATGCTATTGAAGAACTAGAGTCGCTACTAAGCTTTGATAAATTAGACATAGAATTCGCAACAGATACAAAAGGTCAAGTACACATATTTCAAGTACGTCCAGTCGTTGTGAATCATGATCACTATGAATTAGACATAGAGAAAATTACACAATCACTTGAGAAAGATGTATCTCGTTATAACGACCTACAACATTGTCTACCCAATATTAGTGGCGCTAGAACGGTATTTGCTAATATGCCAGATTGGAACCCTGCTGAAATTATCGGTACGCGACCAAAACCCTTAGCATTTAGTTTATACCAGCAACTTATTACTAAAGATATTTGGGCAAAGCAGCGTGCTCAATACGGGTATAAAGATGTAAGACCTTATCCTTTAATAGTTTCTTTTTCAGGGCAGCCTTATATTGATGTTAGAGCCAGTTTTAACTCTTTCATTCCAAATACTTTATCGTCTGATGTGACAAATCGGATCGTAAATGCATACTTACAAATTTTATTAGATCAACCTCAACTGCACGATAAAATCGAATTCGATATTGCCTTTACTATTTGGACACCAAACTTTTTAGATGATGCTAAAACCAGGCTAGTACCATACGGTGTTACATCAGCAGATATAAAAGAGTTAGAAAAGGGGTTAAAACAAGTAACATGTAATGCATTATTGCGTTTAGAAAACGATATACAATCTGTTAGTCATCTTGCCGTTCGATTTGAACAAATAACACAATCTGAATTGAGTGTAATAGATAAAATATATGCTTTATTAGATGACTGTAAACGATATGGGACATTAGCTTTTTCACATGCTGCTAGAGCGGGGTTTGTCGCAAATACACTAATTAAAAGTTTAGTCAAAATAGGCACTTTATCAGAAGAACGTAAAATGGCGTTTCTTAATAGCTTTGACACTGTGGCCGGTGAATTTGGAGAAGATAAGTCAAAGTGCCTAAATGGTGAAATGACAATAGAGCAATTGGTTAATAAATATGGTCATTTACGCCCAGGTACATACGAAGTTACGAATCAAGCATACTGGGAAGATCCAAGACAATATTTAATTCCAAAGGCATCAAAAGTGCACTCAGCGGTCAATAAAACTATAAAATTCACAGAATCAGAGCAATCTGGCATCGAATCATTGATATCGGCGCTCGGAGCAAAGGTATCAGTCACTGAATTTATTGATTTCTTAATCAGAGCCATACAAGAAAGAGAAAAAGTAAAGTTCGAATTTACTCGGAATCTTAGCAGAGCATTAGACTTAACTATTGAACTTGGTAAGCAACTGCAGATGAGTCGAGAAGATGTTTCATTTCTAACGTTTAGTGATTTAGAGCAGCTAAAATTAAACACTATCACTAAAGAAGCGATAACTAAAAATATAGAATCTCGTAAAGAAACTTATTTGGTAACAAAAGCGATAGAGTTACCATCTCTAATAAATACACCAGAGCATTTTTATTGTTTTGAACATCACTCTTCAAAGCCAAACTTTATTGGCATAGATAAAGTAATATCTGAAATCACAGTCATTGATGAAGCTGTGCCCGAACAGTTAACCGGGAAAGTAGTGATGATACCTCAAGCCGACCCTGGCTATGATTGGCTTTTTGAATACGATATTGTTGGATTAATAACTATGTACGGTGGGGCCAATTCACACATGGCTATACGCTCTGCAGAACTGGGTATACCAGCTGCAATCGGCGTTGGTAAAAAGCTTTATGACACATTGGAAACTGTAACAAAAATAGAACTAGATTGTATCGGTCAACTAATAAGGATAATAGAATGAAGCGTATAGGGTTGACCCAGCGAGTTGATTTTATCACTAATTACGGTGAAAAAAGGGATGCGTTGGATCAGAAATGGTACTTGCTTCTTAATGAAATGAACATGATGCCTGTTCCATTGCCCAACCTATCACCATCTCTTGTGCCTGCAATGTTAGAGGAGCTTCGGCTTGATGGGGTTATTTTTACTGGTGGAAATAGTTTGTGCCATTTAGATGAAACGGCTAATAATAGAGCCCCAGAAAGAGATGCTTTTGAATTAGCGCTGCTTGCACATGCTGAAGATTTATCTCTTCCTATTTTTGGTGTGTGCAGAGGAATGCAAATAATAAACCATTACTTCAGAGGAAAACTCGTCAGGATAAAAGGCCATGTAGCAAAAAGGCATGAGATAACATCAGTAAATCCATCCATTGAACTGCCCAAAGTGGTCAATAGCTACCATTCTTGGACGATACCAAGCGATGGTTTAGGCAATCCATTAGAAGTAGTTGGTAAAGATTCTGATGGAAATATTGAAGCATATATCCACCGAGATAAAAAAATAGCAGGGATAACCTGGCATCCGGAACGAGAAAGCGAACTAAATAAACTAGATCTTAATTTTATAAAAGGAATTATAAATGGCTAAAGCAATTATATTGGCTGCAGGACAAGGCACGCGTTTAAGACCTATTACGAATGATATACCTAAATGTTTAGTGCCGCTAATGGGAGAGACTCTTTTGGAAAGGCAAGTTGCCACTCTTCACTCACAGGATGTAACTGATATACATATTGTAACAGGTTATCGAGCTGATCAAATAGAAGCATTGGGGTTTGATACGTCCCTTAATAAAGATTATGAAAAAACTAATATGGTTGAAAGCCTTTTCTCTGCACTGGAGTTCATGGAGAGTTGCGATGAAGACCTTATTATTGCGTATGGCGACATAATTTATAAAAAAGAAAATCTACAAAAATTACTTTCATGTTGTGGTGAAATTGCAATAATGATAGACGAAGAGTGGCTATCATTGTGGTCACTTAGGGAGGAAAATCCACTGGATGATGCTGAGACACTCGTTCTGAATTCTGAAGAATATATTACGGAGTTAGGTAAAAAGCCTGAAAATTATGAAAAAATACAAGGGCAATATACAGGCTTGTTGAAAATTAGGAAAAATAAGATACAAGAATTTATATCGTTTTATAACGACCTAGACCGAACGGTTGATTACGATGGTAACGATTTCTTGAATATGTACATGACAAGTTTTATACAATTACTGATAAATGCAAACTGGAAAGTTAAAGCTTCTATGGTTAAAAATGGCTGGTTAGAAGTTGATTCAGTAGACGATTTGACTACATATGAAGACATGGCATCAAAAGGGACATTAGAGAAGTACTTTGACAAATGAATAATACTAAGAACATTAAGTCAGTTAGGGTAGTAGCAATTACTTCCTTAATATTCTACTCAAATTCAGCATTTGCATACTTAGATCCTGGCTCGGGTAGTGCTCTTGTCGGTGTTATTACGGCGGCAGTGGGTTCGATTTTGTTTTCGATAAAGTCATTGTTTTATCGATTTAAAGGGCAAACCGACCCGCACAATACTATTGAAATAAATGAGCAAAGTCTAGTATTGTTTAGTGAAGGGAAGGCCTATTGGGGAACGTTCAGGCCATTAATTAATGAATTGATTAGAATCAAAATCCCATTCAGGTATTTCACCTTAGATATGTACGATCCAGCCTTAATGATCGATAGTAAATACATGAAATCTAAACGGCTTTCATTGGGCTCAATTAATATGTCAGAAATAAACAATGTGAATGCGAAATGTGTTGTTTCTACGACTCCCAACATTGGATCTAAGGGTTATCCGATAAAGAAATCACCTAATAATGAAAAGCTTATTCATATTTTTCATCATGTAGGTGATATAACTATTTATAAGAAGCATTCATTGGACTTCTACGATGAAGTTATTCTTGTGGGAGATTTCCAAAAAACGGCGATTAGAGACCTTGAGAAGCGACGAGCATTAAAAAAAAAGCGTTTAATCTCATTGGGAGCTTTGTATCTAGATGACCTAGTTAAAAATAAACGTAGCCTGTGTGATGATAAACCAAACAATGAGAAACCAACCATTTTAGTCGGTTCATCATGGGGGGCAAAAGGTTGCTTACAGAGCTATGGTACAAAATTTATCACACAACTGGCTGATTCAGGCTTTAATGTTATTGTTCGGCCACATCCTCAATCTAAAATTTCAGAGCCAGAATTTTTAGAAGAATGTCAAAACTCTACTTTACACCCAAATATCAAGTGGGACACAGCTATATCACCCTCTAGGGCTATGCACGACTCTGATTTATTGATTTCTGATACGTCTGCTTTACGTTTTGACTATGCTTTCTTATACCAAAAACCGATTATTACATTAGACATAAAAAAGGAGAATCTAGCTGAATTCGAGCAATCAGATTTAAGTGAAAGTTGGTATGATCATGCCGCTTTTCAAATAGGCGCGGTTGTAAATCGCAATTCGATTTCCCAAATTACCACAATAGTATCCTCGACGCTAAATGCGGATATGAGTTCAGATATAGACGCGTTCAGAGAAAAAACAGTTAAGAATTTTGGTAATAGTGCGCGGCCAATTGTTGAATACCTGTTCCAGTTAAACGGTACAAAACAACCTGACGGGAAATAATATAATGCAAAGTATATTGAGTAAGTATTCAGACTTTTTTTTATTTCTATCGTCACTAATAGATAGCTTTGGGTTAGCGACGATGCTGCTGTCATTATTGGCCACCCTACTAATGATAGTACCATTACGCTGGGCTGGAAAAATTTCCGCGGAAGAGTCAAAGATACAAGCGGTTATAGGGCCACAACTAAATGAGATAAACACAAATAAAGCAGGCTCTGAAAAGCATTTGAGTACTAATAGGCTTTACTCACGCTATTCGTACCATCCTATCTATGCAATACGTTCTTTAATGCCCCTGTTCATTCAATTGCCATATCTTGTATTCACATACTTTATGTTTACTGGACTTCAAGTTATTGATGGAGAAAGTTTTTTATGGATAAATAATTTGGCTGAGCCAGACCAAACATTTCCCACCAGGTTCGGAAACGGTAATATATTACCGTTTCTTATGCTGTTGATTAACATTGCTGCAGCTGTGCTATTAGTTGATTTTAATAGGAAAAATTTTATTCAGGCTATGGCTGTAAGCCTTTTATTTTTTATACTACTATATGGCGAGCCCGCAATATTACTTCTATTTTGGACGTTTAATAATTTTTTAATGCTTGTACGAAATGTCATTAGTTATCATGGCGCTAATGCATCGGATAAAATTGATTTTCGTAAACTTACTTCGATATTGAAAAATGCAATATGTAGTAAAGAGATTATTTTGCTGCTCTTATTTATATACCTATCTACACTATCGTTTTCTTATGTATTTGACCCGGGCCCTCTTTTCACTTTTCTACTCCATCTGAAATATATAGGGTACGTTTGCTTAATTCTGTCTATAGGCTTAGGTTTTTATAGGCTATTTTTTAATAAGATTGAAGGTGGATTTGCATTTCCCAGGGAGGAGTATAGTAGATTCGATATTTTGATTGCTTTGTTACCTATTTCATTTATCTTGCAATATGCAGTTGTAAATCAAGATATGTTAGCGTGGAGTGAGGCGCTCTATTTTGTCTCATTTTATTCATTAATAATTGTAGGCGCCCTCTTTGTATTTCTTCCCGCTGTTAATAAAATAATTCCTACCGTTGGTTTTTTTCCTTTCTTATTCTCATTGATGATGGTTTGGGTCACATTTCCTGTGATAACGGCGATGAATAATTGGATAGAGGACCCTGATATAGGATACCTGCTGGCGATACTGTTTATTTTATTCTTATTGTCCGGATATTTGTTTTATTTTAACAGGAAAGTTTTTGTTGCTCTTTCTGCATTGTTTTTTATCGTAAATACAGCGTTGAATGTCCAGAATGGTGTTCGAGATTATAAGCTTGATGACAATATCTCTGTGGATTTTTCGAACTTCATTCCTAGAGGAGAAATGCTGAGCAAGCCGGACATTTTTTTACTTACCTACGATAGTTATGTAGCTCAAGAAACAATGCTTGGATATGGTATCGACAACTCAAGCCAAGAAAGTTATTTACAATCTAAAGGTTTCACATTGTATCCTCATGCATATTCAATAGCACCAAATAGTCGCTCTGCTATGTCTAGAATGTTAGAGATGAATGATACCTTACAAAAACATGATTACTTATCCACTTCAGGGGCTGCTTTAGTTCTTCGTATTTTATCTCAACATGGGTATGAAACATTTGGAGTTTTAAACGCACACTTGGTTCCTCAAGTTGAACATAGCTATGATTACCTTTATCCCAATAGTAGCTCTAATGAAGAATTCGTTCATAATGGATTGAACAGCGGTAGATTTGCGTTTAGGTTGAAAGATCAAGCGGATGCATACTTAAATCCTAATTTTTTGAAAAGAAAAAGTTGGACTCTTGCACTTGATACCGACTCTCCAAAATTTGTATATGCTCACTCAGGCCCTGGTCATGCTCAATTTTCAGGGAGGTGTAGATCAGATGAAACTGCGCTTTTTGCACAAAGATTAAAAAAATCAAACATTGAAATGAAACAAGATATTGAAACAATTCTATCGACTAAACGAGACTCGATTATCATAGTTAATGGAGATCATGGGCCATATTTAACTGCTGATTGCAGTTACATGAAAGGAATTAAAGTTTCAAAACTATCTAGGCTAAATTTACAAGATAGGTATGGTTCTTTTTTAGCAATCCGGTGGCCTGAAACACATAGGCATGGTGATATCAATATACGTATATTGCAAGATACATTTGAGGCAGTGTTTAGCTACCTGTTTCAAAGCCAAAATATTTTAAATAATCGGCCTAGTACGTCGATTACAGTAGAACGATTTGGTGAAGGAACAGCAATTCCTGATAGTGCTGTTTCCGATGGAATTATAAACTACGGCATTGATAAAGGTGAACCATTATTCGAAAGTAAGCCACCTTCATCTGACCTGGAGAGCAAACGCTCAATAGACCACACATATCAATGGTAATCTCACCTTGTGGTAGTGTCTTTTTTTTTTCGAAGGCACTATATAAGGGGTAAGAAAAAGTAAGCGCAGGATACACCCTAGCGCCGATCATTTAGGTTTGTTTTTGATAGTTGACTGATTTTTTATGGACGTTCTCTAAGCGGTTAATATTACATATGGGTCTCCTGAGCGCTTATCTGCATTCAGAGATATTGTGAATACTTATGCAATGCCTGCCCTGTGTGTCAACCTAGTCCCATGCAGTACGCTTTTGGGATAACATAGATTTCGGGGTGCATTATGTAGGTTAGACAAATGCTAAAATCACGATCAGATTGAAGTAATACTCAGGTCACGCCCAATCCTGAACTCGAGAAGCGTACCCGTCGACGATTCCCTGCTGAGTATAAGTTACGTATTATCGCCAAGGCTGATGCCTGCAAGCATGGGGAACTTGGCGTCATACTGCGCTATGAGTTGCAGAGGGGTATTCCTTCAGCTAATACGAGTGTATTGATGTTTATAAAACAAACGCCAGAGTCAGCCGGCATTGAATTCACCGGCGATCCGTTGGTTAACCCGGGCGTGACCCTGCGTGTCAAGCGCGACGACTAAATTCTATCTGTTTTATCTTTTAGCTTATGCTTTATAATATTCACTTCAGTATTGATGTGGATGTCGCTATGCCTGTTGAAGATAAATCCAAGTCTCTTTTACCCTTCCTATCAAGCCCCAAGCTTTTGCCCGATGAATCTGAGGCTGAGTTTCAATCGGGCTTGCAAGGTCTTTTATCAGAACTAGACAATCCCTCACCCTTGGCGGTTGCCCTGGTCAGCCAATTTAATGAATGTCTCTGGTGGATTAGGAGGCATACTGCCGATAAAGAGCTACTGCTCCATGAGGCGATGGCGAGGCTTTTATCTAAGGCGGGTAGCTACAGTGAGACGTATGACAACCGGAAAGTTTCAGAGGCACTTGAGCGTTATTTGAATGGCCGTGCGGACAAGGATTTGTTTCTTTAATGAGCTTGATACCTTCGCTTTAGCCCACAATTTAGATAGTCAATCTATTCTAGATGGCGTGACCAGCGACCCCAGAA
>Ga0209223_10000689_pt1 | contig 38529 bp, 38 predicted proteins | sample COG_06_FD_184750 | JGI IMG/M metagenome (GOLD analysis project Ga0209223, IMG submission 184750) | Pelagic Microbial community sample from North Sea - COGITO 998_met_06 (SPAdes) (version 2) | ecosystem: Environmental > Aquatic > Marine > Neritic zone/Coastal water | place: Helgoland, sampling...
CTCAATACAATATCCGGCATAGCCCATTCATCAGTCCCGACAATAGGTAGGCCTGAAGCAGCAGCCTCGACGTACACCAAACCCCAGGTTTCACAGACGGATGGCGTACAGAATAATGAGGCGTTGTTATATAGCGTTGTAAGTCTTCGACGTTCAAAATATTTGTGTTTTCTTAGAAATCCCTCAAAAACAATGCCATCACCAAAAACCGGCTGAACAGTCGGGCCAACAATAGTTAACGTTGCATGAGGGATTTTCTTCTTTAAAAGTAGAAAAGCTTGATAGGCCAAAGGGCCACCTTTACGTTCCCAGTCACGGCCAATAAATAGAATATTTGCAGTCGCATAACGCTCAATATCGGTCGACTTTAAGCCCTTTGATTGGACTGAAGCGCCCGCGCCTATTGGATAAATTTTATCGCGGGGGTAATTGAAGTCCCGAGCGATTGAGTCTGCACCATAGCTTGAGTGTGTAAAAATTCCTTCACATTGATGTATAGTTTTATACTGCTTATTCAGGTTTTCGTCCATCACATCTGCACTAATCGCCTCATGCCCATAAGACTCATGCTTAATTGCATCCTTGGTGGAAATGCCTATCCACCGAAATCTTCGCAGATCTTTTTGGCTTCCATATTCAGGATTAACATAGGTATAAATGACTGCTGTATCCGTAGGGGCTAATTTTAATACAGCGGCCAAAGCAGGACTATCCTCCGAGGCCCAGCCCCCTTTAGCATCAATAGCATTAGACCCAAGAAAACTATTAATTTTCTCTCTCAATTTGTAAAAAAGACCGGGGCCCTTGAAGGTGCCAATACTGCCACAGCGATGTGATATTGCACCGTACAAGAAGCCTTGTCGCAACAATTCACTACAGACACCTGTACTGACGCCGGACATAGTCCAGTCGGACCAAGGCGGTCCATTCATTACCATCAGTATTTTGGATTTGAGGGGCTTTTTAGGGGCCATTCCTTTGACTCTCTTATTTAAAAAAAAGGCCACTTATATGGAAGTGGCCTTTTAATGATAGTCTAATTTCTACAACATATAGAACCTAAGATCTCAGATTCTCTAAATATTCAATTACATGTGGTATTACCGTAACCCTCACGGATGTAGCTATTAATCTTCACCGCTGAAAAACGCTCGTCCCAAGCATTCTCAGGCTGGCCAATAACAGCATCGATAAAATCATCGATATTAGAACTAATACCTATTGAACTCAAATACGTCTCAAAACTGCGCTCTGGCTGTGAAAAATCTTGCTCATTTACAGAAGAGCCTACATCACCGGAAATGACTTGCCAGCTATCAAAAGAATTATTATCTCCATCTACCCTAAACCATTGATCATCCTCCGCACCGGAGAAATAGACATTATTATCAAATTCAGTCGAAGCAATGTTTTCCGAAATAATCGGACGCATCATGCTACCCGCAAGTTGGACATTATTATCAAAAATTCGGATATTGGATTTCGGGTCAGAATTCATTCTGATAGCGCCATTATTATTGCTCGAATCTGTCATAAACAGGTCATAAATGATATTTTTCGAAACATCAACGTCTTTACTATGGCCATTAAGTTTAATGCCATTGATGTTCTGCACAAGAGGATCATCATTTTTCAAAAGGTAATTTCCGCAAATAGTCCCTCCATCCCAATCAATGGCATCAATATACCAGCCAAGATTTCTGTTTGTAGGCCTGTTACGTCCAATAGCTAACATAACGTTATCAAGGATACTGATATTCGCCCAACGATGACCATTATCGTAATCATCATTACCGCCTGCACTAATACCTATTTCTCCGCCGACATAAAGATTGTTCTCCAGAACTAGATTCCGTGACACTATTCCATCTACACCATCAACTTCAGGGTTAGCAGTCCATTTATTGTGGATACTAGAGGGTCTTAGAAAGATATTATTTCTAAATATCGTGTCCACTGAACGTCTAAAATAGGTATTGTGATTAAATATGGTAGCCTGACCTTGTGATTCATCCCCTCCATCTTCAATAAACTGCTGTACCAACCAGCCATTATGATCGAATACATTCTCTTCAAGTAGGACTGATGCAGAAGATGCGCCCATACCCTGTGCATGGCCGTCCTCACTGTAAGAGTTCATGACCACATTGCGCCTAATGACTATATCGACGTGCTCTGCATCGCCATCAATAGATATACCCTTACTCAAATAATTGAAATGATTATCTTCAAGCAAGATAGACCCCATTTTTGTACCCTCTGGGCCATAAATAAGAATGCCATCAACATCACTGACATTACCCCATCCCAAGAACGAGGGAGAATTGGGATCCCTCCCTAGAGCATGAAATGTTATTCCTTTAATAACGACATAATTTCGATTCGACCAGATCCTCAGCATTTCTCTGCCATCACTCTTAGAAATCACCGGTCGAGTAAGGCTCTTACCGTAAGACGTGAAAACCGCTCGTTCGTCAATAGACCGTCCAGCCTTCAATTCGGCTCGAAAACCCACTTCCCATTCATCTCCTCGGCGCAACATGATCCAGTCCGGGTAGCCTTTGCGAGAACTCTCAATGGCGGCATGAATGGTCTTATATGCCTTAATCAGGCCGGGATCTCGGATATTATCAATATCTCGTGGAGCGTAGAACTCTGCCGACTCGTCATCACCTTCTGATGAGCTGACGTAAATAAGCCGACTGTCATCTGATGGCGTAAGGACTGACCAGCCGTTTTCATCCCAACCGGTCGTCTCCCGTGGCAAAAAATTAAACTCACCGGAACTTACACTGTAGTCAGATACATTTAGCGACGAGGAGGAGGCTATTTCTGCTGTGCTCACTATTACCGTTTGAACCTCGACTGCTGTCGGTTCGGCGTTAAGTGATACTGAAGTGTCTGAGTTACTAGCACTACTTTGTGTCTCAGATGAAGTGGATGAGTCGGATAGCGCGAGTACCTCTTGGTCACCACCATCAATAGCCGGGCTACTCTTACAAGCTGTCAAACTGAGAAATAATACGAGCAATAAAACGTATTTGTTATTTACTAAGGTGCTCAAAACCCTCTCCTTTCATGTATGAATTGAGTACATGTTAACGCTCATCTTTAACTGTTATGTGCCGAAATAGAGATATCGTGATCTATGCCGTAAACATAAGTCCAATGCATGCACCACATCACATTAAAGTCCGAAACCCCCACTTAAGCCAATTGATCATAGTAAATAATCAGGAAACTTGAAGTAATAAACTATGTTAACTACGCTTGATTTGTAGATATAACTATATGGATATAATGATGGATCAGGGAATTTCCCGTCGGCAAGCTTTAAAGTGTTTTTCTTGTGCTGCTTCAAGTCTTTTACTCACCTCCCAGTTTACTGCGCCTAAATCTGAATTACCTTCGAGAATAAAATACATTGGCGGTGGCTTTTACTCTGTTAATGGGTGGGTAGTTTCAAAGCGCGAGCTCAACCTAAATTAGGAAATATCGATGATTTCAGAATTTGATCCAGCTGTATCAGATAGTTCACTATATGATATTTGCATAGTTGGAACAGGGCCAGCAGGCATAACACTAGCGCTGGAACTAGCCAATAAAGGGCTCAAAATACTATTGCTCGAAGCAGGAGGATTGGACTATTCTGCCGAGTCACAAGATTTCTACCAATGTGAATCTGTCGGCCATGAAGGATGGCCCCAACTCACTAGGCTGAGATTTTTCGGCGGCACCTCTAACCATTGGTCTGGTCGCTGCCGACCATTCGATTCTTCAGACTTTGACCGTGCATCAATTAATAACCTTCCCGGATGGCCAATTAGACACTCAGAATTAAATAAATACCTTAGTCGCTCGATGGAAATAGTTGACTTAGATGAGTGCCAAGGGTTCACAGCCATAAACAATGAGATATTAGGGGGACATTTTTATCCAGATAAGTCAGCCCAGAGCCCTCCAACGAGGTTTAAAGATAAATATATTGAATCCATAACCAATCATAAAAATATCCAATGTCTCTACAATGCGACGGCGGTTGATTTGATGTTGGATAAGGGGCATAAAAAAGCACAATCAATCTCGGTTAACAATTATAGAGGTGGCCAAGCTCAATTCAAGGCTACAAAATTTATTCTCGCTCTTGGGGGTATTGAGAACCCCAGATTTCTTCTTAACTGTAAATCACAGATAAAGGAAGGAATCGGTAATACCCATGATATGGTTGGGCGATGCTTTATGGAGCACCTTAACGTACCTCTTGGCACATTTATATACAGGGATCCTGATGTATTTTCACAGATGCAATTTTATACCGACAGTCAATTCTCGAACAAATATGATATTGGCCAATCAAATATCACCCTCAGTATAGTTAAAGCCGTAAAATCATATGGGCGAACCCGGGAGATAAAGAATTTCTTCAAAAATATTGCATGCCAAATGGAACTTAGCGACAAAGTGTCGTATATAAGCGACTTCAAATGCCCGGGTATGGGAAATATCAGCACATTAATGGAGCAATCTCCAAACCTAAATAGTCGGGTAATGCTTAGTAATGATAAAGACGCCATGGGGCTACAGCGTGCCAAGTTTGACTGGCAATTAAATGACTATGACCGCAGGACCATCATGACTATTGGTCAAAAGTTTGCTAAGGAATTCAAAAAGGCAGATCTAGGAATTGTTAGATTAGAAGAGTTTGTTATCCACGATGACAAACAAACTGACTCTAAATTTAGCCGGCATGCCCATCATATGGGAACTACGCGAATGTCAAAATCTCCTAAATATGGAGTTGTTGATGAAAATTCGAAGGTTCATGATCTCGAAAATCTTTATATAGCTGGTAGCAGTGTTTTTCCGACTGGGGGCGCTTGCAATCCAACTATGCCAATTATTCAACTAAGTCTCCGCATGGCGGATCACCTTGCTTAAATATTGATGTCTAATTCTTACGGCCTGAGGTAACTATGAAAAGTTTTATATCTCCCGAATACCAAAATTTAATGCAAGTAAGCACTGACAACAAAGCAGAGTATCTCGAAGCTACTCCTTTTCCATACATCAAATTTGAGAATTTTTTCTGCGAGTCATTTCTGAATCAAGTTCTTAATGAATTCCCAGACCTATCCAAAGAAAATTCTACGCAATTCAATAATAGTAATGAGCGTAAATTCGCAGGAAAAGGGGAAGCATCTTTCGGCGTTCAAACTAGATCACTGATGCACTTTCTCAATTCAGAACCGTTTTTAGAGTTTATTCAGTCCATCACCGGGATAGAAGAGAAGTTGCTTGGGGATCCTTATTTTATTGGCGGCGGACTTCATGAAATAAAGAGGCACGGTCTCCTAAAAATTCATGCTGACTTTAATAAACATAAACTGACGGGGCTTGATCGCCGCGTCAACGTCCTTATATATCTCAACAAAAACTGGGACCAAGAATATGGAGGAAATTTTGAACTATGGGATGCCGACATGACCGAGTGTGGCGCACGCATACTTCCGATATTTAATACATTGGTGATCTTCACTACGACAGATTTTTCGTATCACGGCCATCCAAATCCTCTTAATTGCCCAGACGAAATGAGCCGAAAATCGTTGGCCCTCTACTATTATTCGAATGGACGACCGCGATCAGAATTGAACTCCATAACCGGAGATCATAGTACACTTTTTCGAGAAACTCACCCCAACTCAAAGGCGGGTAATAACCTCCTAAACACAACTAAACTAGTGCTCAAAAATATTACCCCCCCTATTATCACTAAGGTGGCCAGTAAGATAAAAGCTTATCTAAAAGCCTAGCTAAAGGGCAGAAACACTTCGGCGTTCATCAGTGCCCCTTATCATTTTTATATCGTTAAATCCTTAACGATAGTGCTTTCTAGCAGCGCGGCAGACATATCCCAGTCAAAACGCTTTACATATTCGGCACTGGCAACACTCATAGCAAGCCATTCATCGACATTTAGATTCAGTACGTCTGTAAGCCTCTTATACATCCCCTGTACATTTCCGACATCAACAAGATAGCCATTATGGCCGTCCTTAACATAGTCCTCAGGCCCACCGCAGCGTGTGCTAACCACTGGGCAACCGCAGGCAGCAGCTTCCAATCCAGGCATACCAAACCCCTCTAGGGTTGAAGGCATTAGCCAGCAGTCTGTTTGTCTATATAACTCCGGGATCTGCTTTTGGGTAGGACGATAATAATATTGAAAGTTGGCTGGTGGCTTATGCTCAGGCCTTAATGGTTGTGAACCAAAGCAAATAACCTTGAGGTTAGGCATTCTCTTTTGAGCTAGGCGGATAGCATCAAAGGCCGTTTGTGCACCCTTCCACTCAACTATTCCATAGAGCATTCCAACTGTGGGTACTGGCTGTTTTGATCGTGGCTGGTAGTTAAATTGCAGCCAATCAACGCCATTGGGAATAAGAACGGCATTGTCATCATCATAGCTTTCCTTCATTAAAACCTTTAGCCAGTTCGCTATCACAAACTTTTTATACGGGAGTCTGTAAGTTTTTGCGACCATATCAGGATCACCTCCATGTAATTCATGATGGCGAATAAAGTAGGCCTTAATCCCCTTTGAGGCCGGCCAGTCTTTTATCCAATTGGCTGTCTCCCACCAAGTAGCTATTGTCACATCGGCGTCTGGAGCGTGTTCAGCCAATATAGGCTTATGCGGCACTGGTAATAAATTAGCTGTGCTCGATTCGAAATGATGCTTTTGCTTGTTACTGCTAGTGGATTCAACGCGGTTTAGCCAATAACGAAGATAGGTTCTCAGGCGCCAGTATGGCGGAGGCGGGGCCAAGCCGTCTACATAAAGTATATTAACTTGATGACCTCGTCTTACCATAGCTTCTGCGATCAAGCGATTTGATTTAACACCCCCAGCCATCCCAGGACGTGGATTAATCCAGTTGATGATCAGAGGCTTGATCTCCTCTGCGTGAGAGTTCTCGCTTACAATGCCCATGAATGATCTTCCTCATATCCCATCGCAATCAGTAGTTCTCCTGCCACATCAATGAAATCTCGCTTTTCTTCAGGAGACAAGTCTTGTGACCAACGACCCACACTTTTTACTGAGATTTTGTCCTTGCTATTTTGATTGTTAACAAGCCTGCCCACGTCCATACTATCTAACTGACCGGCATTGGGTTCTAACATTTCGTCTGTATAAACTTCATTTATGAATCCGCATAACCTTTTGAGAGTAGGTACTGAATCATGCACCAATTCTTCATACCTAACCTCGCAATAACGAGGATGACTTCTGTAGACCAAGCCACTACTCGTGTCATTTAGCCAGCGCGTTGCACATTCAGATATAGGTCGATTTATCTCGCTTGGCACAATATGTCCATCCACAATTTTTTGCTTGGGATGATGCCGGAGCGAGCAGGCAACATCTCTTCCATCACGAACAATATGAATAAAGCGGCTGTTGGGGAACCAGGTCAATATCTTATCGATCACCCTAATGTTATTAGGTGTTTTATCAGCTGACCTTATTTTACCCGCCTGCTCGCTCTGAGATAGGTAAAATTGCTCTGCAAATTCAACTAGGTTGTCGGCCTGTTGCGCTTGATTGAATATTTTCTGTTCATCTATATTCCACATCTTTGATATGTTGTTAGGCCAAAAAGGTAAGCCAAACATAGATGTTTCAGGTCCACAAAAGATATTGGGATGTCGATTTAACATTTCCCGCAACAAGGTGGTCCCACTGCGCCCACAGCCTCCTATAAATATCATAGGCATTTCAGATCTAGCCGAAAGATCATACCAACCTCGGTCAAACAATGTGCGCTGATACTTTTGTTTCGGCCTACGTTTGAAGTCTCGTACTTGGCGTTTACTAAAATTAATACAGCGTTGGCCAAATGTTAAAGAATGATTCGATTCCATACCCTAAATACTCCCTCTTCCCTAAAAATAATTATTTCGCCAGCCTGCCATCTATCGCCATAACAAGCTGAAAAAACATCTGATTAAATGTTGGCCCTAATTCATCGGAGTAAGCAGCCAATAGTTGAGATGCGGGCCTATCAATAATGGAGTCGAGTATCTCAAGCGCTGGCGACTGCGCTAAATGGGTTCTCTTATCCTGCCACTCAGGCGCGTATTGTTGCAACGCAGCCATATCAAACCAGCTGTTAGCAACATTGTTCCATCTCTTAGTATTAATGGATGTATCAGGCCTGTTCCTAACTACTTTAGAACCATTAGATCCATTAAACCCGGGCCGTCTACCTGTGTTCGCATCGCTGATCTCCCCAAGCTTCCCATATAAAATTTGAAACGCCTGGCTTGCTATTACCCCAGAATAGCGATCTTCGGGTAGTAACTTGGTAGCAAATTCTATTATGTATTTATGGGAAAATAGAGTTTCAAAAGAAAATAATTTACTGTTGCCAATAATGTGGCCTAGATCATCCTGACGACTTGTCGGCCAGAATTTGACCCACTCCTCAGCCGTCTGCGGCCTCATTCCCCTGACTACCTCAAGTCGTTTAGCTCTGCGATCACTGACCTGTTGGCGTACTTCAGTGCTGAGATATTTCTCTAATCGATACCGGCCTAAATTACTCCCGATACCTGGCAAATGGATCGGTTGAGGAATTCCTAATAGCTTCCTCAAAACAACACCTAACCGCTCTTTTGGGCCCTTGGGGCGAAATAATTCTCGCTGCCATTTAGGCATATAATGGTCTTTGAGATAGGTGTCGCTGAGTTGTCCACCCAGAATTACATCAAATTCGTCTTGTAAGCCGGATTCTGGGATACAGAGACCATGGACCATCGCCCGTCTCTCAGTACCCAATAAATCAGGACCAGTGTTCATTAAGAGTCTCAAAAAATAATCTTCTGAGCGCTTAGCAAACACGTGGTTACACCCATAAGCCTTAGCCACTTCCTGAGCGACATTCGTCTCATAATTCTCATGGGTAACATAGGTAATAGCTGTTACCTGTTCCTTGGGCAATACTGATAAGACCGCTCTCGAATCTAGGCCACCACTTAAAGTAACGCCTATAGTTCCAGCACTGGCGGCGATATCTTTCCCCACCGCTCGCATCCGATCTACAAGTTCATCGACTAAGTCAACCTGAGATGTCGCTGGTTCTATTGGAGTCCAATAGATAGTTTCGTCGATCACAGGCTGTGCCCTATCTAGTGATATTTCAATACAGGACCCAGGTTGTAACTCTTGGATACCCTGTCGGCTCGAAAATGGGAACGTAATACTATTGTGAACCAATAATTCGCCGAGAGACACAGGATCGAAATCAGTTTCGCGACCCGATATGATCGCCAAGGTTTCTACATCCGTGCCGATCGCTAATAATTTGCCTGCAACGTCGTAGGCTTTATAGACAGGCTGTGCCCCCATATGATCTCGGATAATCGATATCCCTTTGGGGGTCGTTTTTACTAGTGCAAACATGCCAGTTAGGTTGTTGCATAACGCTTTATGTGATGAGTCTGTCTGCCATTGCTGATTTAGCTGAGGACAGAATCCAACCGTCCCTTGAGTGCCCTTTAGAAACCGTGGTCGGCCAATACAGCCGACAAACGTCTCCTCAGTTTTATATGGCGTAAATCTCTGGCTTGCAGGCTCTTGGAGAACAATCTGGCCCCAAGCGTACTCAACTATATGTACTGGCCGACGCTCCATCCATGGCCTATTTTGTAGGCTATCTTGAACTCTCGTAGTAGAAGTAGTATTTCCAAATTGAATTATAAAATCACTCATAACTTAAAAATCTATTCCATTAGTGGCGGTTATGCCAACTCCAACCAAACAGACACAAGCGATAAAAGCGATGATATCAACAGATGGCAGCCACACCTTGTGTCTATGTAAGACCCCCGCAAGAAAGGGATAGCTCAATATCTTTGATGCCGAGGCACCTGCAATCAGCCCTAGAACGCCATAATAATAGCCACCAATGAGCATACAAATAACTAACAGAACAGCCCGAGCCACCTGAACCAGCATAAACCCAAATGAGTCCCCAAATGATAGCAACGCCGTGCCTGCTGTGGCTGTGATTACGCTACCAATAGTGCCTATTGAAAGTACCTGTAACATCCAGCCAGCTGAGTGATATCTGGGGTCATACAACAGGTCAATAACAAACTGCCCACCAATAACCATAAGGCAAGCGAAAGGCAAGGTTGCCACTAGGAGGTAGATACGGGCCTTCTTGATCTTTTTCTTGATCGTAGTCTTATCCTCTCGGTATGCCTGAGCATAGAGAGGCATCATTACTTGATCGTTTAGCTTTAGAAGTAATTGAAGAAGCATCCTTGACCAGATAACGGCAATCGCGAACATACCCAACTGTTCTTTTGACAGAAAGGCGCCAAGTACTAGGATGTCGCCCTGCTGAAGTAAAAAAGTCAGAGCAGTACTCAGAAATATCCACTTGCCGAACCTAAAAATACTATTCAGAGCATCAGGCTCTAATAAAAAACGGGGTCTTTTTGATTGGGTCATAATATAAGATAAAAAACACCCAATTAGCGCCCCCAATACTCCGCCAACAGCAATCGCCCAAATAGACCTGTACTGCCATGCCAACAGAACTGTCATCACAACGGTGACTAGCTGTGTCGTGAATTCCCACGATATTAACTGGCGAACTTTCATATGCCGTTTTAGACTCAAAATACCTGGAGCATTAAACCCTTGAATCACGGCGGTGAATCCAATCACTGGTATTAGCGCCAATAGTTGCGGAGCCTCATATAGGTTAGATGCAGGGTAGGCCAGCGCACAGCTTATGGCCCAGATAGCCACACCGCGTATGGTTTGTAGAGTCCATGCTGTATTAAGGTAGTCTGAGTTATCGCCCCGCTCGTCACGAACCACCGACGTAGATATACCGATATCCGAAAACATCTTAATGCCCTGCAGAACTACCATTACCAAAGCCATTACCCCGAATACTTCCGGAAATAATAGCCTCGTAAGCAGCAGATTACTAAGAAGACGGACAAATTGGGCACTACCAAAGCCTAAGGCAGACCATATTGATCCGTTAATAGCGCGGGCTTTTATAAATTTTAATGAGGGGATAAAATTAGAGCTCAAATAGTGAACATCCTTCCTTGAATTATAACGATTCATTCCTAACTAATCTTAATGCTAAAAACGAGCTAAAGATGCGCAACACCTATCATTTAAGTCTAGTATAGAGGTAGCATTAGTCAAATATTATGCTGTATTTCAAGGAATCATAAGAACAGGAAGTTTCGATGCCAGAGTTCCTCCGTGCGTACATCGTAGTCATAGCCCTATCTATTTTCATGTTCTCGCTACTATTGCGTCTAAATGTTGATTTCATCAAAAAAGCCGATATAAAACTATGGCGTAACTATTGGATCGCCATCACCACCATTTCATTTTTCAGCTCCAATATATGGGTTTATATGTTGCTGCTGACTGTACTATTAAGTTATGCCTCTGCATCAAAACTGGATCGCCTTTCCTTTTTTATGGCCGTTCTATGTGCATCGCCCATGTTCAAGGTCACACTACCTGGCTTTGGCCTTATTAATTTTCTAATCGTACTAAGCTACGTTAATATCCTTACACTACTCATATTGGTGCCAGAGTATAAAAGCAAGAAAGCATCATTTTCCTACCCTACCAATAAACTAGATAGCTTTGTAATATTGTATGTTGTCTTAATATGCTTACTTAACTTCAGAGAAAATACACTCACCAATAGTATTAGAGAAAGTATCAACTTCATAATTGCCATACTAATCCCTTACTATGCTCTGAGTCGTGTTGTGTCTGATACCGACAAGCTCAAGAAAATTCTGTTTATTTTGTTCTTATGCATAGCACCGCTAGCGATAATTGGCTCATTTGAGTCAATAAAACATTGGAAACTGTACTCATCATCCATTGCTCACGTCCTCGAATATAGTAAAGGAACAGATTATGGAGTTCGTGGGGACTCACTAAGATCCAGCGCCCTATTTGCCGGACCCCTTGTGCTAGGTTATGTAATGACGACGGGTATTGGACTCCTAATTTTTGTCAACAAATATACGCAAAAAAAGAATCTGATCAAGATACTAACTCTTTTATTCATCGTCTGCCTTTACTATACAAAGGCTAGGGGTTCTTGGATTGGTGTATTAGTTCTAATTATTTTGTATATCTGGTCAGGCCCTCAAAAATTTAGTAATCTCGCAAAATTGACATTCGGAGGTGCCATTTTATTTGCTATTCTTAGCGTGACCAGTGTAGGTCAAAAAATCATTTCATCACTTCCATTTTTTTCTGTAGAAAACTCCCATGAAGCATCAACGGTAGATTATCGCTTTCGACTTTTAGAGCAATCATGGACACTTTTCCAGAAAAATCCAATGTTTGGCTTAGCCAAGTATCGCGAAACACCTGAAATGGAAGTAATGCGGCAAGGGCAAGGGATTATTGACGTTGTTAATTCATATGTTGATATCGGGCTGAATTACGGCTTAGCAGGCTTGTCACTCTTCCTTCTAATATTTTTGGGTCTACTATTTACAGTACTAAAAGCGGTAAAATCCTTACCCGCGATCGAGCAAGATCTAATCAATATAGGGCGTGTGCTATTTGCAGTACTAGGCTCGATGCTCGTGATGATTGTGACCGTGAGCTCTGTTGATTACATACCCGTTTTCTATTGGGTAATCGGCGGGTTATGCTCTGCCTACATCAAGATATGCGCAAATAAACGTCATTTAGCTAGAGCTGCCAACAAACCAATACCAGCCTATAACTATGGAAACTAGGCAAAATCAGGGACCAGATCTATGATATCTATTGCCTTAGCCTCCTTAAGCCAATTAGCAACCTCTCTAACTTCTTTTGCCTGCGTCGCAGTTGGCCGTATAACAGCAGACGTATTACGATCCTTAATCACATCTATAATCAAATTGGCATTAATGCTCTTACGCTCATCCGCAAATGCATACACCAGCGCCATATCACAGAGCGTATTAATACGCCGTGGAACGCCCTCTGAGAAGCAGAAGATGGCAGCAATAGCGTCGGTGGTGAAGATGGATTTACTCGAGCCTGCGGTCTTCAGGCGATGCAGGATGTACTTGCCTGTATCTACGTAGTCCATAGGCCGCAAGTTGAAGTCCACTCCTATGCGTTGAGCAAACTGAGTGAGCCTTGGATCGTTTAGCTTCTCTATTAGTTCTGGCTGACCGACTAATATAAGCTGGAGGAAAACATCCGTCGAGATATTAATATTGGAGATGAGCCTTAGCTCTTCCAGGGTTTCTTCGGAAAGGTTCTGGGCTTCATCAATAACCAGTAATACTCGCTTACCGTCGGCGTACTGGTCCATCACAAACTCTGAGAATTTACGTAATTTCTTGGCGTTTTCGGTGCTTGGCTCTTCGAGATCAAAGGCATCGAGAACCCAGGTCATTAGGTTGCCAAAGGAGGCATGGGTGTTATTTATCACCCCTATTACCACTTCTTCGCCCTCTTGCTCGAGAAGATAGTTCACCAGGGTAGTCTTGCCTGCACCTATGTCGCCCGTAATCACAGTAAACCCAGCCTGACTGTGGAAGCCATATTCGAGCATGGTTTGGGCTCTTATATGGTTCTTACTCAGATACAGAAATGTTGGGTCTGGGTTCAGACTAAACGGCTTCTCTGTTAGATTAAAAAACTCTTTATACATGGCTTTGCATATCTCTTTATTAGGCGGGCTTTATATCAGGCGGATACCGGCTCTTTGACAGCCAGTTCGTTGGCATGGGATTTATTAATAACAGTGCCCACTAGGTTGCAGTTTTCCAGTGCCTGAAGTGCTTTTCGGATCTCGACTTCGGAGTTTTTCCCCTCTTCTATCACCATCAAAAAGCAATCAATATGGTTTACACAGGTCAGTACATCATCACGGGGTAGGATCGGGGGTAGATCATAAACCACGATTCGCGACTTATAGCGCTGAGTAACTTCGTGAAACAGAGAGACCATTTTTGGGGTCGATATCCATTCTGCTGAGTTATCTGCTGTCCCTACGCCTGGCAATAACATGAGGCGATCCACTCCTGGGTTTACCAGAAGCTCAGATATCTCCGCTTCACCTTTCAAATACTCTAATAGGCCCTTCTCGGGCTTTATGGCGAAAAGGTCTTTAATGGTTGGCGTGCGCAGGTCCATATCGATTAATAGCGCAGTATGGTTTACTTCCATCGCAATGGCTGCGGCGAGATTACTCGCTATCAGCGATTTACCCTCACCATAGGAGGGTGAGGTAATACCAATGCTACGCCAGTTGTTGGCGCGCATCTGTTTTACGATGTCGGTGCGCAGCGATCTAAACAGCTGTGATCTGGGATCGCTGGTTGAACGAGAAACCACATGGTTCTTTTCTAGCACTTCGTTGTTTATGGGCATCACTTGACTGACCGAATACACTATTTTTTCTAAGGGCGATCCATTCCCCGACGCCAGCTTTTGATCCTGACGCTTCTCTCGTGCTTTTTGTAATGCTTTATGAATACGTGACATAAATTAACCTACAGCATATTTATTTTGGTAAGCAACTTGAACCAGACTATGTCTAGGCTCATAAAAAAGTAGTGCCCGATAACTACCGCAATAAGCGCCAAGACTACGGAAATAGTAATCAGGGTTTTTCTGGCTTTATTGATCTTTTTATAGTCGTTAGCGGTGAGCATCATTGGAATAATCGCTAAGGGTTCGCGGCCAGTTATTCGGGTGACATCTTTAACGCTGCGTATTGAGGGATCTAGCATTTCGGCAAGAAACGCCAATCCAAAGCTCGCTGCTCCAGCAAGAAATAGGCCCATCATTAGTAGCTTGGGTCGATTCGGTTTTACTGCCTCGGTGGGCCTTAGAGGCGGTTCGATTAAAGTGAAGCTTTCTGCTTTGTTTTCGGACTCAAGATTCTGTGCCACATCGGCTTCTAATTGCTTAGCCCGTAACTCTTGGTATTTTTTCTTGGTGTTTTCGTAGTCCCGGGTTAAGTCGTCGTAGCTTCGCTTTACTTCATGGGTACGCAGCACTCGCTGATTGTAGTCAGCTACTTCGGCTTCCATATTTTTTCGTGATTTTTTAAGACGTGCTAACTCTTTCTCGGAGACGTCTATTTTTATCTTTATCTGACGGTAAAGAGGATTAGAAATCTCATCGATATTCTCTTCTGGCTGAAATAGCGCATCTGCCGCTACCTGTTTCTCTAAGGCGGCAATTTCTCGAGTGATGCGTTTTATATCTGGGTGGGACTCTGAGTATTTGTTTTTCATACTGCTCAGTTCATTTCTAAACTGTGCGAGTCGCACTGGGGCACTTAGGGTATTTACACCATCGCTGCTGGCTACATAGGGATCCATACTGGCAAGCTCTAAGCTTAAGAAGTGAATCTGATCACCAAGGCGTACTGAGTCGGTTTGGTAGGCGCGTATTTTCTCTTCCAGGCTATTGATCATGGACAGGTTAAATTGCAGCAGCTCCGGAAGGCTATCGCCATATTCCAGCTTGAAGCCGGCTATTTTTCCTTCGAGTTCCTGTACTGTCTTCTGAATTTTGTCGGCTTCGTCGGTTAAAAAATCGAGAGTTTCAGCGGCTTTACTGGTTCTGGTTTTAATATTTTCATCGAGAAATAGGGTTACTAGTTCATTAGCTACTTTCTGTGCAATGTTTGGGGATTCATCCATAAATGACACTTTGAAAGCAATACTAGCGCGCTGTGCCCTGCCCCGAGTGGGATCGATTACATTCGCATTGATCATACTGATCTGCACATTGCTGCGAAATTTCTCTACCAATAGGGAAATAGTGTGTGACTCGCGCTCGTCGGCATACACGTCATATTTGTCGACAGTTTCAAGAATTCTCGAAGTGGTAAGAATTCGCTGCTTAATTACCTGTATCTGCTGCTCAGCGTAGCTTGTGACTGTTGACCGCACTAGGTCCCGGGGAATCTCCTGACTTTCAATCAGAATGACACCTTCGGACTGGTAAATCGGAGGTAGCATAAAGGTGATTGCTGCACTGATGGCCAACAATACTGGGAAGGTAATTATGATGTATAGCTTACGTCTGCGTAGAATTTCTAGATAATCTAGCAGTGACTTTTCAGTTTCATCCATAAACTCTTTTACTTCCTTTTCTTATCCCGTTTAACCCTAATTCCCGCTACCTACTTTTCCCTGCCTCTTTGCCCTACCTTTTTTACCTATGCGCTTTACACAGGTGCTTTATAAGCTTTATTTATAGAGGCTATTTTTTAAAGGCTATACCGCTAGTTTTTAAAAGCTATACCGCAAGCCTGCCTTAACCTTATTAGATTCAACATTGCCGGTATTGCGATCATAGGCACGAAAACTATAGGACGTATCCAGCTTTAGTCGCGGGGTAATGCTGTATCTATAGAAAGGCTCGATATTACTGTGTTCCCTTGGATTGGTCGTAGAGGACGTGTCGCTCCAAGACGTAAGTACACCCGCTGAGCTGCGTCCACTCAGGCGGCGTTCATAAGAGAGGCTGAAAGAGTCGCGCTCTTCAACTTCACCGCGACTGGAGGGATACAGACCCTTTGATACATTAACCGACCAGGTGTTTTTTTCTTGATCGTAGGCCAGCGCAATAGTGGCCAAGGAGCCGGAGTTTTCCTCGTCGGTAATCACTTGAGCGGGCCCCACAAACACAATTTGGTGCCGATCACTGGTAAAACGGCCTGCGCTGGCTTGGATGCTCATGGCGGGTGAGTACTGGTAAATAATACCCACGGTGACATTGTCGTAGTCAGTCTCACTCGAATCTATAGCAGGACGTTGGGCCTTATATTTTGAGACGGTGGCATTCACTGTGGTGGTCCAGCGTTGATTTATTTTATGCTGCCAGCCAAGATTCACCGATTGATTTTCGTTGTCAGAAAAGTCACCCGTATCGTAGTCTCGTTCAATGTGGCTAAGGCCCAGTGAAACACTGTCTTTTTCTGTGAGCTGGTAACTGACACCAGGGTCTACATTTATGGTTTCGACAAGACTATTGGAATTGAATTCACCAGTATCTAGCTCAGCAGAATCCCTTTGTGAGTTTTCTGCATATCCAAAATCTAATGTCCAGGTTGCTCGCTGAGTCTTAAAGCTATTGTCCCAGCTGAACGAGGGATCTTCGGAGTCAAACCCGCTGAATTCTGAATACCGCTTAACCGCCCACTTGGCATCCATTGAAGATTCCACGGATGGCGTTAGGTACTTTAAGGAGAGTTCAGGTCTTACTGAATATTCCCAAGTACTCTGTTCATCGTCCGACATGAAAAAATTATCATCATAGTTGACGCTTGAACCAATGCCCCAGGTTGGCACCCAGGTGCCCGCATAAGAGGCCACAGCCGGTATTAGTATCGAGGCTGCGCTTATCGTAATTAGCTTACATATCTTTTTCATAATTTCACCCCGTCCGGTTTATGGAACAACAATTACGTCGCCAGCTTCTAGCCGATGGTTACTGGAAAGGTCACTGCCCTTTTCAAGATCTGAATAGCGGACCTTGAGGAGCGTTTCCTGCTCGCCTGTACTGCGAATGATTTTGATGGAATTGGCAGAGGCAAATTCATTGAGCCCACCCGCCATGGCAAGAGCCTGCATAACGGTCGTTGCCTGCACCATTACAATAGGGCCCGGCTTGAGTACCTTACCAACCACATAGCTCACATTACCGCGAGTATTGGTGACGGTTACGTTGACTTCGGGGTCGGCGATAAAGGCGTCTAGTTTGGCGGTTATCTTGTCTTCCAAAACGGAGGCGGTTTCACCCGCAGCGGTTAGATGGCCAACAAGAGGAAAGGAAATTTTTCCATCGGGAAGTACAGTGATGGTTCGCTCTAGAGACTCTTCGTTCCATACAGAGACCATCAACTGGTCGCCGGGATTTAAGAGGTACGCTTCTAGGGCGGGCGCTGCGTTCGCAACTGCCGCTACTGTGCTGGTGAGTATTAGAAATACACTTAAAGCTATTGGTTTAATGCCTGCTGTCTTGATGTCCATGATCACTGTTCCTTTGCAATCTTATTAAGTTAATCCGTTACCGCTAATTGTAGACCTGAATATTGGTCTGTGACGGCTGTCCTTTCTAAAGTCTCCTCATCAGAAAGCATTCTTGTTGGTAAAACCAACGAACACTGTCATAACAATGAGTTTTATATCCAACCACAGTGACCAGCTGCGAATATATTCTAGGTCGTATTTTATTCGGCCTTCCATTTTTTCTAATGTATCTGTCGCACCGCGATAGCCCTTAACCTGTGCCAGCCCTGTGATCCCCGGTTTTACTTTGTGCCTGAGCATATAGCCATGAATGGCCGAGCGATAAAATTCATTGTGGGTAACAGCATGGGGGCGCGGTCCTACAATCGACATGGTTCCGGCCATCACATTAAAAAACTGGGGCAGCTCGTCAAGTGAGGTTTTACGTAAAAAACGGCCCAACTTGGTAATTCGACTATCGGATCTGCAGGCCTGCTTTACTTCGCCATCGCCGGCATCCGTTGAGGTCATGGTGCGAAACTTCCATACATGGATTGATTCACCACCGATGCCATAGCGCAGCTGGCGAAATATCACTGGGCCTTTGGAGGTCAGTCTAATACTCAGTGCGATGGCTAGCATGGGTACTGCTATAAGGCCCAATATAAGGGTGCTAAACACTAAATCAAGACAGCGCTTGGTAATGTTATCGAGGCCGGTATGGGGGGATTCAAAGATACTCACTGCGGGCATACCCTGCACGTCGAGCCAGCTGGCATTCAGCAAATCGAAACTAAATAGATCCAGCATCATGTAGGCAGACACAGTGGTATCGGAAAGCTCATCAAGCAATGACTTGATGCGGTTTTCTGCAGCTAGGGGTAAGGTGATAAATATGGTGTCGACGGTACCTGCGCGGGCCTGATCAATCAGGTCTTGGGAGCCGCCCTTAATCTGGCTCTGATCGGAAATAAAGCGTCGCGTGCCATTGGTTTTTCGGTCGTCAAAGAAGCCTACAAAGTTGTAACCGGCCCAGGGCATTGACTGGATTCGCGTCTCTAGGCCACTACCAAGCTCTGTTGCCCCATAAATGGCCACTGTTTGCGCGCTAACGCCTGTATAGCGGAAAAAGCGCAGTGCCATGCGCATAATGGAATGCCATGAGATAAGCTCTATAGGGGTCAATATGAACCAGTACAGAACAATCTCGCGGTTATAGAGATCGACGGGCTGTAAGGTTGCTTGAATAGCGACAAAGACAATCACAACAACGAGCCAGTTGCTGCCCACGGCCATAATTTCGTCACTGATGCTGATGTCTCGCCAGGATTTATAGGAGCGACTGGATTCAGTCAAAAAGCTGAATAATACGATGGCCGAGAGCAATAGCCAGCTGTAGCTTGGAAGCCAGTCTAATTTTAGAACGGAAACCAGAGCAACTAGGGTGCTACCAATGATCCCCGCATCAATAAGACGCGAGAACGCATTTATTTTCGCGTCCTTAGAACGCACCATCCTTGATAAGTTATCTTCCATAGATTACATCAGACACCAAGCGTTAATATCTTGGAAAAGAGTGTAGCGATAGTTGTTTATTATGCGAATCTCTTATCAGTGAAAATGCGACCTAGTTAACATTAAATATAGAACTATGGTGCCGCTCAGGGCTGTGGTACCGCTCAGAGCTGCCTTACTGCTTTGGGCCGTCTTACTGCTCAGGCCGTTTTATTGACCCGAGCAGCGTTATTCGCCAAGGTGGTTTTGCTAGCAATGTCTATTCAGTGCTGCCGCGCTTGCGAATACCGGCTAACCCAACCAGACCCGTTATAAAAAACCAGGCTGCTGCAGGGAGCGGTACTTCTGACATTCCCCATTCGGCATAGTGAGATATATCGTGCCACCCACCATCTAGCGCGTTGCCAATAGTGATGCCGACACCATTGCTATCCATATCCTCAACATAATAAAGCCAAACTGAACCTGAGGCTTTGACGGTAATATAGCCCGAAAAATCGACTGTTGAAGTTAGGCTCTTAGTGCTTGCCGGATTACTTTCCAATGTCTTCACTAAGTCACCTATGACAATGCCCTCAAACGCCAGCATATTTTTCATATCAGGTGTTGGGTGATCGTTGGCCACGCCTCCCTGCCAAAACTCTTTAGAGGTAATCATGCTGAGATCGCCGGTGTTCACTTCACAATTAGGCACGATGCAAGTGCCGTAACCCATATCGATACTGCTATCACCATCTACATCTACACCACCAAGATCATTTTTTTTATCGGCTTTCCAGATACTTAACAAATCAACTGTATCGGCACTCGCTGGTAGCGCCATTAATGAATACAGCGCAACGACTACTATTAAAAATACCTTTTTCATATCCCACTCCCTGTAAATCTCTCCATGACGGGTGCCAAGAATTTATATACTCTGGCACTCAGAACCGCTCTAGCTGTAAAACGTGACGTAGTTCACATTTTCACTACTGGCAAAATTAAGAATAGACCATGGATGGCCACAGTCAAGAAATGGACTAGAAATGATATTAGACGTAGATAGAACCTAACTAAGGGTGAAAAATTGGCAATAAAAAAGGCGACCCTAAGGATCGCCTTTTCTGATACTGCGCTAGCAATCGATGATTGCTCAGCCCAACTTCTCTTTGATACGTGCAGATCGACCTGAACGTTCGCGCAAATAGTACAGCTTGGCACGACGAACAGCACCGCGACGCTTAACTTCAATGCTATCAACTAATGGGCTGTAAGTTTGGAAGGTACGCTCTACGCCAATACCGTTAGATATTTTGCGTACAGTGAATGCTGAGTTCAGCTGGCGGTTACGCTTAGCTAGAACTACACCTTCAAAGGCCTGAAGACGCTCGCGAGCTCCCTCTTTTACCTTAACCTGAACAACCACTGTGTCACCGGGGCTGAAATCAGGGATTTCTTTAGTCATCTGCTCTTTTTCAAGCTCAGCGATGATAGATACTTTGTTCGACATTTCTTGCTCCTCAATTTTCATTGGTTGGTGGCACTGCCACCTGATTTAGAGCTCTGTACAGAGAGGATAAGTTATCCGTTCTTATCATCTGCCAGCGCAGTACTCGCTTCCTTGAGTAGAGCCTGTTGCTCTTTATTGAGCTTCAGGCGGTCCAGTAAATCTGGTCTTCTTTGTTGTGTTCGCACTAATGATTGCTGCAAACGCCAACGTCGTATTTTTTCGTGGTCACCGGAGAGTAAAACCTCGGGTACCATTTGCCCATGCTGTTGCTCGGGCCGCGTGTAGTGCGGGCAGTCGAGCAGGCCATTGGCAAATGAATCCTGATCTGCTGAGTCTTGATGTCCCAATGCTCCGGGTATCTGACGTATCAGCGCATCGATAAGAACCATCGCTGGAAGCTCTCCACCACTGAGAACGTAGTCACCTATGGACCATTCCTCATCGACTTCCATCTGAATCAGTCGTTCGTCGATACCTTCGTAGCGACCCGCAATCAAAATAAGTGACTGCTGTGTGGCGAAACCATTAACGGCTGCCTGGTTTAACACCTTGCCCTGGGGGGATAAATACACCACCAATGGGTCTTCGTCTGTCCAATCTTTGGCTGCTGATATCGCCCTACGTAGAGGTTCGATCATCATTACCATACCTGGGCCACCCCCGTAGGGTCTGGCATCGACCGTCTGATGACGATCTTCGGTAAAATCTCTTGGGTTGTAGCTGGTTATCTCCAGCAATCCGTCTTTCACAGCTCTGCTACTTATACCGTAGTCAGTGACTGCCGCAAACATTTCCGGAAACAGGGTTATCAATGCAATTTTCATTCATTTCACCTCTGTGACCCGAACTGTTGCTTAAAACTCTGGATCCCAAATCACGTCGATCGTTTTAGTGGCCAAATCTATCTTGGTCACAAACTGATCAACGTAGGGAACTAACCGCTCTTCCCTATCGATACTGTCGGTGTCGCCTGCGATTACCAGCACATCATTAGCGCCAGTCTCTAACAGGGACTTAACCACTCCAAGCCGTATCTGCTGGCCTTCAAAGTGACTAACCACCGCAAGACCTTCCAGCTGATACCAATAGAACTCTTCGCGATGTAAATCGGGAAGCTGGCTCTTATCAATTGAAATGTCTTGGTTACACCAGGCGCGAGCAATATCTCTATCGTCTACGCCTTTGATGTGTACTACCAAACAATCGGTGTGCCGCTTCCAGTCATCAACAATAATTTGCTGTCGACCCGTTGGGGTATCAATCCACCAGGGTTGGTAGTCGAACAAGGTCTCTATCTGCTCTGTATACGAGAATATTTTTACCCATCCACGCACACCAAAGACTGTTGTTATCCGGCCTACAACAAGTGTTTCCGGCTTAGTTAGAGAGCTACTCACGCTGCAGTGCCTATAATTAGGCTGCTACTAGCTTGGCAGCCTCTTTCAACAATGCAGAAACACGTTCGCTAACCTGTGCGCCTTGACCCTGCCAATATGTGGCACGCTCAAGATCTACACGCAGACGCTCTTCGGCACCGCGGGCAACTGGGTTAAAAAAGCCAATACGCTCAATGTAACGAGCATCACGAGCGTTACGCGAGTCAGAGACTGTGATGTGGTAAAAGGGACGTTTCTTTGCGCCGCCACGAGCCAATCTAATTGTTACCATTTACTGAAATCCTGTGTTCAAGCGGCATTATCGCCAAACTTGATGCTTAATTAAGTACCTAACCATGTGCCACGCAACAATAATAAACAACATAGCGGGACCCCCACGAGAGGCGCGGTATGTTACGTCAAAAGGAAATGAAAGGAAACCACTTTAAAGGAAAATACCCAGCTTTTATGCAGTGGGATTTTCTATCCAAAAGCCTGTAACAACAGGCCTTTGGCTCTAACCTAGCGGCGCGGGAACATACCGGGAGGCAAACCACCCCCAGAAGGCGCCATGCCGCCCATGCCACGCATCATATTTTGCATGCCTTTGCCCTTCATTTTTTTCATCATCTTGCCCATTTGCTTGTGCTGTTTTAGCAGACGGTTAAGATCCTGAATACTGGTGCCAGAGCCAACGGTAATGCGACGCTTGCGCGAGCCATTGAGAATATCGGGGTTGCGGCGCTCTTTTGGCGTCATGGAATCGATAATATGTTCCATGCGGCCAAATTGACTGGTCATATCCGGCTGCTGGGCCATCTGCGCCATATTGCCCATACCCGGCAGCTTATCCATCAAACCGGCCATACCACCCATGTTTTTCATTTGCTGAAGCTGATCACGGAGGTCTTCAAGGTCAAAGCTCTTGCCCTTGGCGACTTTCTGGGCCAGTTTTTCGGCTTTTTTCTTATCAACGTTGCGCTCAACATCTTCAATAAGACTGAGCACATCACCCATACCCAGTATGCGCGACGCAATACGTTCGGGATGGAAGGGTTCGAGGGCATCTACTTTTTCGCCCACGCCGAGGAATTTAATTGGCTTGCCAGTAATGTGCCTGACAGAAAGCGCAGCACCACCGCGAGCATCGCCATCGACCTTGGTCAAAATCACACCGGTCAGTGGCAGCGCCTCATTAAAGGCTTTGGCCGTATTCACGGCATCCTGGCCAATCATGGCGTCGATAACAAATAAAGTCTCAACCGGATTGGCGACCTTATGAACCTCTTTAATCTCGGCCATCATTTCATTATCGATAGCCAGACGACCGGCGGTATCAATAATAAGTACATCAACAAAGCTTGTTTTGGCCGCCGCAATAGCCGCCTTAACAATGGCTACTGGCTTTTCGCTGGGATCGCTGGGAAAAAATACCGCGCCAACTTCAGCAGCCAGGGTTTTAAGCTGCTCTATGGCCGCTGGACGATACACATCCGCAGAGACCACCATGACCTTTTTCTTTTCACGCTCGCTCAGATAGCGAGATAGCTTGGCAACAGAGGTAGTTTTACCCGCACCCTGCAAACCGGCCATTAAAATTATTGCTGGGGGCTGCTGAGCTAGATTAAGGGATTCATTTTTCTCCCCCATCACACGCTCGAGCTCGGCCTGAACGATCTTCAGGAATTGCTGACCTGGGTTAAGGCTACTATTAACCTCTTTACCCAGCGCGCGCTCTTTAACCAACTCAACAAAGTCTTTGACGACAGGAAGCGCGACGTCTGCCTCAAGCAGCGCCATGCGCACTTCGCGCAATGTTTCTTCTATATTGGCTTCACTGAGACTGGCTTTACCAGAGATTTTCTTAAGGCTCTGGGAGAGGCGATCACTTAAATTTTCAAACATGGCCATGCTGTTAACTTCCGGCGGTTCATTTTAGGGCGGCATTATAGCAATAATTTTGCCCTGCTCTTCACCCTGTGTCTTGAATATGCCACACTCATTGAAATTAATTAGCGAATTTATCAGATGACAGGCTCCATACTGGGTTTTGCTGCAATTGCTGCGTACATGATTGGGTTGGTTTACCACCTTATGCAGCTGCGCAAAGACCCCCACTTTAATCCAATCTCATTACAGACGATCACTGGCATCGGTATCTGTCTGCATGGGCTGGCAATAGCCGGGCTGTTATTGGTTGAAGGTGGTCTGGATCTAAGCCTATTCAAGATACTTGCTCTGCTGGCACTGGTGATCAATGTCTTAGTGTTCGTCAGCGGCCTTAAAAAGCCACTACACAGTCTATACCTGGTCCTATTGCCGCTCTCCGCTCTGTGCCTACTGGCGGCGCTAGTTAGCCCCAGCAGTAAGCCTCCTGCACTCATGTCTGGCCCTATGCAGGCCCATGTACTTATTTCTATTCTCGCCTACAGCCTACTGGCCATCGCCGCATTGCAGGCGCTACTGGCTGGTTACCAAGACTGGCAACTCAAACATAAGCACCAGAATATTCTGATGCGCACCCTGCCCCCTGTTCAAACCATGGAGACACTGTTGTTTGAGTTGATTTGGGCTGGAGAAATATTGCTGACGCTGTCATTAATCAGCGGCTTTCTGTTCTTTGATGACCTATTTGCTCAGCAGCTTGTGCACAAGGTGACCTTTAGTATTGTGGCCTGGGCTGTCTATGCCATCCTTCTATGGGGTCGTCATAATCGTGGCTGGCGGGGCAACAAGGCCATTCGCTGGACCTGGGCGGGTTTTATCGCGATTTTGGTTGGCTATATTGGCAGTAAGATCGTCTTAGAATTTATTCTCACCCAGTAAAAACTCCTGTTGCTAAAGCGCGCAAACTACTTCAACATATTCTGCCGAAACTATAGAGGTTCCTATCCTTGGACGGTTCCCACCCCTGGGTGTTGTGGTTAACACTCCTAGCACTACTTGCTGTATCCGCTTTTTTCTCTGGCTCCGAAACCGGCATGATGTCATTAAACCGATATCGGCTTCGTCACCAACGTAAAAAAAGTGCTGGCGCGCGCAGAGCTGCCAAGCTGCTTGCCATGCCGGATCGCCTTATTGGTCTTATTCTGATTGGCAATAACGCCGTCAATATTTTCGCGGCAATTATCGCCAATATGCTGGCCATTATTTATGTCGGTGAAGCCGCTGCTCCCTGGGTAGCCACAGCCTCATTGACCATCGCCGTACTGGTATTCTCTGAAGTCACCCCAAAAACCATTGCCGCACAGAATCCCGAATGGTTTGCCTTTAAAGCCAGCCATATTTTAAAACCCATGCTGCAACTGCTAACACCGCTGGTGTGGGCGGTTAACAGCCTGACCAACGCGCTTATCTCTCTGCTGGGCTTTGACCCCAAGAAAGATCGCGATGATGCATTGGATAATGAAGAGCTAAAGTCTCTGGTAGATATCTCTGGGCACAAGCTCTCTGGCGACAACCAGGGCATGCTTAGAGCCATCCTTGATCTAGAAAATGTTACCGTCGAAGACATCATGATTCCCCGCAATGAAGTGAAGGGTCTGGATCTGGAAGACAGCATTGATGATCTATTGAGTAATATTCTGTCCTCTGAATATACCCGACAGCCACTCTACGAAGGCGACATTAACAATATCGTTGGTATCTTCCACGCCCGTAAAGCCAATCATTTACTGCGCTCTGAGACAGTCACCACCAACGCGATTAAGCGCTTTGCCGAAGAAGCCTACTTTATTCCTGAGAGCACAACCCTAACCACACAGCTGCTGAATTTTAAAAAGACCCGCAAACGTTTTGCCGTGGTAGTAGATGAATACGGGGAAGTGCAGGGTCTGGTAACGCTAGAAGATATTCTTGAGGAAATTGTCGGCGACTTTACCACCAACACCGCAGACGATATTGAAGAAGTAATCGCACGAGACGATGGCAGTTATGTGATTGATGGCGCAGCCACCATCCGAGAAATTAATAAGGCAACTGGCTGGGAACTGCCGACGGATGGCCCTAAAACATTAAATGGTCTTGCACTCGAGCAGCTCCAGAGTATTCCAGATGGCAATGTAAGCTTTACAGTTGCGGGTTATCGATTCGAGACGGAAGAGATCAACGGCACCATGATCAAAAAACTTGCAGTGATTAGTCTCCGACCTAAGAAGGTACCTGAGGAATAAGACACTCTTTTATACTCTCCAACACCCTAGCCAGTCTTACGCAGAGGGCCTGCAACAAACGTCAAAGGAAATGACACATGAAAGTATCTGTTTACATTGCAACCAGCTTAGATGGATTTATCGCCAGAAAAGAAGGTGAGCTGGACTGGCTGCCTGGCAGCGATGGTGAGCCAGTGTTCGACAGCGAAGGAGATGACTTTGGTTACAGTGCATTTATGGCATCAGTTGACGCATTGGTCATGGGCCGCAACACTTTTGAAACCGTACTGTCATTCGGAGAATGGCCCTACGAAAAACGCGTCATTGTGCTAAGCCGCTCCTTGCAACAACTGCCTGATAATTTGCCAAATACCGTAGAACTCAGATGCTGTGACCCACAGGAAATAACTGATGAACTCAGGGAGTCCGGAGTAAGCGGGCTATATATTGACGGAGGCAACACGATCCAGCAATTTCTTAACGCCGGCCTTATCGATGAGCTAATTATTTCACAGGTACCTGTGTTAATCGGGTCTGGCATTCCTTTGTTTGGGCCGTTGAGCAAGGACGTTAAGCTGAGCCACGTGGAAACCACATCATTTAAAAATGGTTTTGTTCAGAGCACATACCAAGTTATTAAATAATCAGTAGCTTTAATAGAACGGATTATTCTTCTGCGCTCGCTCACCACAGAGCACCAGCACCTCAAGGCGCTGGTAATTATCTAAGTAACTCCAATCACGAATTTCTGTATTGGTTCTAAAGCAGCCTATACAGATGTCTTCATCATTCAGCGAGCAAATTGAATTGCACGGCGAGGCGACGGGTTTGTCAGACATTAGCGCTTTACCTCTACCAACTTGGTCTTCATCTTATCGGCTTCATGAACATAGTGCGCTGCAGAGCCCAGCAAGAACTGCCTGGTTTGCTCGTCCGTTTCGCGAATAACCTTGCCCGGAGAACCAACGACCATTGACCCATCGGGAATCACTGCACCGGCTTTAACCAACGCATTGGCACCAATAATACAGTCGCTGCCTACTTTGGCACCGTCGAGAATAACCGCGTTAATACCAATCAATGTGCGGTCGCCCACTTCCAAGCAGTGAATCATGGCGTTATGACCAACGGTGACATCTTCGCCGATTTTTAACGGCTGGCCCACATCGCAATGGAGTACTGCACCATCTTGGATATTACTGCGCGCGCCGACTTCAATCACATCGCAGTCACCGCGAATCACCGCGTTAAACCAAACACTGGAATCTTGTTTAAGAATCACCTTGCCCATTACATCGGCGCTGGCCGCTACAAATACTGAGTCATGGATCTCTGGGCTGTCGTCGCCAATTTGGTAAATCATTGTTGTCCTCTTTTGCGTAATTCTTCTATGTAGGCATCGCTGGGGTATTTTAAATCAATCCCCGCATCTAGGGTGGCATTAAGCATATCCACCAATACTTTTAAGGTAAACCCCCAGATCTTATAACCCTTATACGTTAGATAGGGGAAGCTGAGTGAACCCACGGGGCTTTTCATTTCAAAATACTGATACTGATCTGTATCCATGAAAGTACTGAGCGGCGCATCAAATATGGAAGCTATTTCAGAGACCTCCGCTTTTAACTCGAGAGGACTGTGGGCGATGCCAACAAAAGGCGTAACCAGAAGGCTACGACGCTTAGGGGACGCCACTGGCAACATCGCGATAGGCTCCACAAGATGGGGAGCCACACCAATCTCTTCATGGGTTTCTCGCAGTGCTGTGTGCAATAAGTTTTCGTCAGTCTTGTCCCACATGCCACCAGGAAAGGCGACTTCGCCCGCATGGTTATTAAGGTGCATGGCACGCTGGGTGAGCACTACCTGCGGATCAGCTGGGTCACCATGAAGTAACAGGAGTACCGCAGCGGTATCACCAAACACTTGAGGGCCAGACTGAGACCGATCAAGAGGAAAGTTTTTTAACTGATTTTTAATGGTTTCTAGCATTTGTGCATTATACTCAGCTCTCATCACATTCTGAGCTTTTCATGAAATTTTGTTCAAGTTGCGGCAATTCTGTCAGCCTAAAAATACCCGAAGATGATAATCGTGAACGCCATGTGTGCGACCACTGTGAAATCATCCACTATCAAAACCCAAAAGTTATCGCGGGTATTTTGCCTGTTTATGGTGACAAGATACTGTTATGCAAACGGGCTATCGAACCGCGCCATGGGTTCTGGACCTTACCGGCGGGCTTTTTAGAAAACGGTGAATCCTCATTGCAGGGCGGCTTGCGAGAATGTATGGAAGAAGCCAATGCCACCGTGGTGAATCCAGCGCTGTATGCCCTTTTTGATATTCCACAGATTAATCAGGTCTATGTTTTTTATCGTGCCCATTTAGAAGAGCCCGTATTTGGACCCAGCTCAGAGTCCTCTGAGGTTGCCCTGTTTGATGAAGCCGACATCCCCTGGTCTGAACTCGCGTTCCCAGTGGTCGAACTGGCGCTGGATTATTTTCTTGAAGATCGTAAGACGGGTGATTTTGCGGTTAAACACGATGAGATAAAACGACCCTGGAAAAGCCGCCGCGTTATCTCTTAGTGGTTTGTAACGATTAGACTATAAAAAATAAACCGAATTAAAAGCGCAGTTGCAGGGCAAAGTAATAACCTTGAAATGTGGCATCTGCCTGCAGGTCGTCGAGATCATCCAGCTCGACCAGCATTGAGCGATAACCCAGAATCAGGCCCGCATCCAAGGCGGGCAACAGATCAAATTCATACATAATCTCTGCCGCCCAATCGATTAATCTAAACTCATCCACATTAATCCAATTAGCCAACATATGGGCTGAAAGGCCAGTCAGCGGCATATCCACACCCACACGCCCATAGAGCAGTGGCCCTACAGCATCCAAATCAATGGCTTCCTGCTGCGTAGCGCCTATCAAGCTAGCTTCGCCACCAAATGATCGTGCGGTAATACCCAGATCCAAGTCAACCACATTGTCGAGAATCTCATAATAAAGAGTAGCATCGGTATGGGTTAGATCTAGAGATACAGCAACCTGCTCACTTGAAACAAAGGGGGTGCCATTCAGGTCGGTGCCCGCGGCAACGAGTGCGTCGCCATTCCATTCCATCTCGCTGTGTTGTAAGCGAATATTAGGTAGAAGAGGAATTGGGTGTTCTATAGAAACAAACACAAACTGATTATTTTCCTCATCCAGATTAAGGGTCGATTCGAGATTAATATCGGTGCGCCCGATATCACCTTCTGGACTGGCTTGCCAGGAACCACCCCCAACTGAAACACCTAAAACGTCAGCTAGAACTGGTATTGGGGTAAGAATTATTGCGGCAACGAACATACTACGAAGGGAAATCATTGGTCTTCCTTGGACAATTGAATTAACGATCATGATAATAATTAATGCCGGATATTAGTGTGATAGACACACGCTGCCAGCCTCGACGAGTTGGCAAAAAAAACCCGCACCTAATAGGCGCGGGCTCTTTTAACTGCAGTGGAGCGCTGACTAATTAAAGCTTGCCGGCGTGCTCTGCTAGGTACTCAGCAACACCAGCGGTGGTGTCTTTCATACCTGCGTCGCCTTTAGTCCAACCAGCTGGGCATACTTCGCCATGCTCTTCGTGGAAGCTAAGGGCATCAACCATACGCAACATCTCATCAACGTTACGGCCAAGTGGCAGGTCGTTAACTACCTGGTGACGAACCATACCGGCTTCATCAACTAGGAATGATGCGCGGAATGCGATACCGGCTTCTGGATGCTCAACATCGTAGGCGTTGCAGATTTCGTGCTTAACATCAGCAACCAATGTGTACTTTACCTGGCCAATGCCGCCATCGTTAATTGCGGTGTTGCGCCATGCGTTGTGAGAGAACTGAGAATCAATTGACACACCAATGACTTCCACGCCGCGGCTTTGGAATTCTGCATAACGGTGATCAAATGCGATCAATTCTGAGGGACAGACAAAGGTGAAATCCAAAGGGTAAAAGAAGATAACTGCTTTTTTGCCTTTGATGCTCTCTGCCAAGTTAAAGTTTTCAATAATTTCGCCGCTTCCAGTTACTGCTGCTGCGGTAAAGTCAGGGGCTGACCGGCCAACTAATACACCCATGAGAATTCTCCTATAATTTGCTTAAAGTGGATTGTGATTGCTTGAGTATAGTCACACAGCCCCCTGCTATCAGCCAATAAAAAGATTTTATGGCCCTGATAGAAGGATAAAAGCAGGCAGTGAACAATAGATTTCTTGATTGCCGGTACATAGCTGAAAAGATAGCTAAAACGATAGCAACATACCGGCGGGCAATTAGGCGTCGCTATCTGCTTCGGAAGCTGCCTGATCACCGAGTGCTTCATCGATCATTGGCTTTAACTCGCCCTTCTCATGCATCTCAGTAATGATGTCGCAGCCGCCAACAAGCTCGCCGCCAACCCACAGCTGTGGGAAGGTAGGCCAGTTGCCATAAGCTGGCAAATTGGCACGAATCTCTGGATTAGACAGAATATCTACATAAGCAAAACGCTGACCACAACCCATAAGCGCCTGTACCGTGCGCGAGGAGAAACCACATTGCGGCTGGTTAGGAGAGCCCTTCATATAAAGTAGTACTGAGTTGTTTTCCACTTGATCGCGGATTGTTTCCATGATTTCCATTGTTTCAGACCTCTAAAATCTTGTTGCTGAGTATGACGAGATGTTACCTGTTTACGCCCCGCTCTGACAGAGCTGCGGATTATTTATTTACGAAAACCCATCAAATTGATCCACAAACCCTTTATTCACGTAATGCAAATGAGAACGATTTGCATTTGCGTTTAAAAATTATTATAGTGACGCCCTCAAAGCAACAGCCAAATAGTGACACTTAGTTTTTAGGAGAATAGTTAATGAATAAAAAGCTTCTTGCCCTCGTTGTTGGCATGACTCTATCAACGGCAGCTACGGCAGCAGAAACCCCGAACCTTGAGCAGCTATGGAACATGGTTCAGCAACAGCAGGCTGAAATAGCTGCCCTCAAAGATCAACTCGGCGAAAGTAATGCCCGCCTGCAGGAAACCGAGATCGTAGCCGAAGCCACGGTTACCGCGATAGAGCAGTTTGCTCTCGCTCCTATGGCGTCGAAGAAGACCACCTTTGGTGGCTACGGTGAACTTCATTACAATAATTTGGAAACAGATGACGCATCTGGCACTAAAGACGCTATTGATTTCCATCGCTTCGTAATGTTCACCGGTCACCAGTTTACAGACAGCATCCGCTTCTTCTCTGAATTAGAATTAGAGCACAGTCTTTCTGGAAACGGCCATCCAGGAGAGATGGAGCTTGAACAGGCCTATATAGAATGGGATGCCACTGAAAACCTTACTGCTAAAGCAGGCCTATTTTTGATGCCCATCGGTATCATCAATGAGACTCATGAGCCAAATACGTTTTATGGCACTGAGCGAAACAATGTAGAGAAAAACATTATTCCTGCAACCTGGTGGGAAGCGGGCGCTGCTATAAAGGGTGAAATCACTCAAGGCCTTAGCTATGACCTAGCGGCTCACTCTGGGCTATATATTGCGGAAGGTGACCACAAACCACGAGATGGCCGTCAGAAAGTGGCCAAAGCAAAGGCGGATGACATGGCCTTTACTGGACGCATTAAATACACCGCCATTCCGGGACTGGAACTAGCTGCCTCGTTCCAGCATCAAGCAGATGTGCGCCAGGGTGAAGGGGTAGCCATCGATGGCACACTTTTCGAAACCCACATAGCCTGGCAGCGAGACAGCTTTCAACTGCGAGCTCTCTACGCCCAATGGGATTTTGACGATGCCATTAACACCACCAAAATGGGTGCTGATGAACAGACAGGTATGTATATTGAGCCGTCCTTTAAGCTAAATGATAAGTTGGGACTGTTTGCACGCTACAGCTCTTGGGATAACACTGCCGGTAGCAGCACAGACTCTGAAATTACCCAGATTGATTTAGGTGTTAACTACTGGTTGCACCCCAATGTTGTGTTTAAGTTTGACTACCAAAATCAGGATGCACCTGGTGAGTCAGGCTACGATGGTATCAATATGGGTGTAGGCTACTCTTTTTAAACGAAGGGTGCGTATAACCAAACAAATTTGTTAACTTTACGAGTAGGAATGTTAAAACCAACGTTAAAAGCCCTGCTATTAATAGGCACTGTACTACTAACCTCTTTGTCCTCACCCCTAGTGAGTGCCAAAGGGGTTTATCAGTCTGGCCCAGATTTTATTGCCGAGGCATTTAACCAGCCCCCTAATAAAGCCACACTCTGGCTAACCAATGATATTCGTGAGCAGGCCGCCGAAATTCTTGGCCATCCCTTAGCCGGGTTGCGCGTGCGTTACCATCAACTCGACAATAAAACTGCCTGGATTCTCGAAGAGATTGGCAAAGAGATGCCCATTACCATTGGCGTAGTAGTGGCTGAGGGTAAAATTGAACAGGTTAAAATTCTTGCCTACCGCGAAAGTCGTGGTGGCGAAGTACGCTACCCTGCCTACACCCGACAGTATCTCGGCGCGTCCCTCACCCATAATAATAACCTCGATCAATCTATCGACGGAATTACCGGCGCCACGCTGTCGGTATGGGCGGTAAATAAGGTAGCCGCTCTAGCTTTGTATTATCATGGACAGGTAATCAACAGTAGAGACCCGTCTTGAAACTCAAAAAATCCATTGGTTTAAATATTCGCTGGCATCGCCGAATTGGCCTGTCACTATTTTTTATGATCATTTTTTTAGCGCTCAGCGGTTTTGCGTTAAATCATTCCCTCGGTTTAAAACTCAGCAATACCAAACTGTCCAGTGACTGGCTACTGTCTTGGTATGGCTTAGAGCAAGCGGCCAGCGATGGCTTCGAGTTGAATTCAGGTGATTGGTTGTATCAGGCTGGAGACAACCAACTCTTATTAAACCAGCAAAAAGTCGCCCAATGTCAGCCGCCGCTACTCTCTGTGGTTGAAATAGAACAACAACTATTGGCCCTGTGTAACGACGCTCTGGTTATTCTCACGGCCAAGGGCGAGCTGATAGAAAGCTTTACCCAGCTGCAGGGTTTGCCTGCAGATCTCACCGGACTTATCGCCCAGAACAACCAGCTCTATCTGCGCGGTGAATCTGGCGTACAGACATTTGATACCGACAGCCTGGCCCTAGCGCCCAGCAACATTAGCCTGCTACCGGTCAATAGTGCCCCTACAGCCCTTCCAGAGTCTATTAAAGACCATTTAAAAGAACAGGAGATCAGCAGCAGTATCTCAATAGAAACCCTGATTCTGGACCTCCACAGCGGCCGATTCTTTGGCAGTGCCGGTGTGCTATTTATTGATATCGTTGGCCTGTTACTCTGTATTCTTTCTATTACCGGCCTCTGGGCCTGGGTTAATAATCAGCGATATCGCAAAGAATAAGACGAGAACCGGCCTGCAACTTGCGGGCCCACTCAAGTCAGTGGTTGCCAGCTCAAATAAAGCGCGATATTATTTAGTCTTGAACATTCAAAAGGGCAGCATAGCTGCCTTTTTTTATTCTGTTGAAAACCGTTTTTGCTTGAAGCTATAACTTGAAGTGATAAACAGAAGCTTGGCACTAAAACACGGATAGAAAGGAAGCGCGCAGCCTATGTCGACCGACCAGTTAATGAACACCTATGGCACCAGAGCCGCCACCCTCGTTAAAGGCGAAGGCGCTTGGCTATGGGATGCCGACGGCCATAAATACCTAGATGCCTTATCCGGTATTGCCGTATGCGGTCTTGGGCATTCACATCCTGCCGTCGCCAAAGCAGTGGCCGAGCAGGCAACAGTGCTCACCCACTGCTCCAACTTTTTTGCCATTCCCAATCAAGAGGCACTCGCCGATAAACTCTGTGCTGCCTCTGGAATGAGTAATGTATTTTTTGGTAATTCCGGTGCCGAAGCCAATGAAGCAGCTATCAAAATGGCGCGCCTGCATGGCCACAAAAAAGGCATCAAACTGCCTACCGTACTGGTAATGGATAATGCGTTTCACGGTCGCACACTTGCCACATTAAGTGCTTCTGGTGGCCGTCGAGTGCAGGCCGGTTTTGAACCGCTAGTGCGAGGCTTTGCCCGCGCTGCATTTAACGATATGGAGTCCCTAACTACCGTCGCCGACAACAACCCTAGTATCTGTGCGCTCTTCATAGAGCCCATTCAGGGTGAAGGCGGTATTCATATGGCCAGCTCTGAGTATCTGCAGCAGCTGCGTGAGTTTTGTGATCAGCGCGGCTGGTTACTAATGCTCGATGAAGTACAGACCGGCAATGGGCGTACTGGCAAATACTTTTATTTCCAACACAGCGGCATTACACCCGACGTGGTGACCACCTCAAAAGGCCTCGCCAATGGTGTGCCCATTGGCGCCTGCCTAGCCCATGGCGAAGCCGCCCAGCTAATGCAGCCCGGCAATCACGGCTCAACCTTTGGTGGCAACCCGCTAGCCTGTGCCGCGGCGCTGGCCACTATTAATACATTGCAAGATGAACATCTCAGTGAAAGAGCCGCAGTATTGGGCGACAGAATAATGGCAGGCTTTAAGACAGCACTGGCCGGTGTCGAGCATGTAGTCGAGATTCGCGGCAAAGGCTGCATGATTGGTATTGAACTCAACAAACCCTGCAAATCATTATTTCCCGCAGCCATGGCTGCAGGCTTAATTATTAATGTCACGGCTGATACGGTGATCAGGTTATTACCGCCGTTTATTATGACCGACGACGAAGCCGACCAAGTGGTGGCTATTCTTGCACCGCTGATTAAAGACTTTAAACAGGACTAACCGATTATGGCGATTAGACATTTCTTATCATTGCGCGATCTGAGCCCTGGGGAATTAGCCCAGGTAATCGACCTAGCCATAGAAATGAAAGCAGCCAAACGTGAAGGCCGCCAAGAACCCTTTTTTAAAGGCAAAGTACTGGGCATGATTTTTGAAAAGTCATCCACCAGAACTCGAGTATCCTTTGAAGCGGGCATGGCACAGCTAGGGGGTCACGCAATATTCCTGTCGTCCAATGACACGCAGTTAGGCCGTGGCGAACCCGTTGAAGATTCCGCTAGAGTCATCTCACGCATGGTCGACATAGTGATGATCCGTACCCATGGTCAAGAGATTGTCGAACGCTTTGCGGCAAATTCTAAAGTGCCAGTAATCAACGCACTCACCGATGAATACCACCCCTGCCAGCTCTTGGCCGACGTGCAGACATTTGTCGAACATCGTGGCTCAATCAAAGGCAAAACTGTTGCCTGGATTGGTGACGGCAACAACATGTGCAGCTCATGGATCAATGCCGCCATTCAGTTTGATTTCAAATTACAGATAGCTACGCCGGCTGGCTACGAACCCAATGCCACCTTAGTCGCAGAAGCGGGTGATCGTGTAAGCACCTCCAACGATCCCGTCAAAGCCGCAACAGGCGCAGACCTAGTCACCACAGATGTGTTTGCCTCAATGGGGCAGGAAGCAGAGCAAGAGGAGCGCCTAAAGCACTTTGCCGGCTTCCAAGTGAACCATACACTCATGGCCCATGCCGCAGATAACGCCTTGTTTATGCATTGTCTGCCCGCCCATAGAGATGAAGAAGTCTCTGGCGAGTTAATGGAAGATGAGAATATTTCGGTGGTTTGGGACGAAGCAGAGAATCGCTTGCATGCGCAGAAAGCGCTGATGGTATTTTTACTGGAAGCCAGCAACTAGCAGTAACCCTATCGCTTAGGCAGCATTGATATTGAAGTCATTATGAAGCTTGCGCCAATGGCTTCTCAGGGCATCTTTATGGGCTTCATCCATAGGCAGTGTGTTTAGCGCTTCAGGCCAATACTCTCTTGCCTTGCTTAACGTGTCATCCAAATGTGGCTTTATTGCCCGCCAGGGGATCCCCGACCGCTCTGCCCAGGATTCAAAGTTCCGCATTGAGAGTTCATACCATGCTTTTGTCCCACCTAAGTTCAACGCATACTTAGTTTCGTTTTCGATATAAACCTTGGTGGTGACAATATCGTACGCAGGAGAAAGTCGAGGCGTAAATCGGTCAGGGTAAATGAGGCTCCAGTTCTTAAGGTGTGCGTCTCCATTCGCCAAGAGAATATTTACTAGTAGTCGCCTAGCGAACTGTTGAGCATCCGCCAAGCCATCTCCAGAAAAATCATAAATAACCTTACCTATGTTTTCATAATTTGCAGCTGTATATTTTTCGTGCGGGTATTTCACCAGAATCTGCGCGAAGTCTTCCATATGAATGCGCTGTTCACCGTTGCGATCAAACCGTTTGATCGCGAACGCTTTTTTCTCGTTAGGTAGGTTAATCGACGGTAAATCATCAAGCTGTGCCATCTCAACGAGTTTAATCTCAGGGATCTCAACACCAGCAAGCTCTGCTAGCGACATGGCAGTGTATTCATTAAGTGGTACAAATTTATGTTTGGTTGATGGAGTCTTGATAATCCAGTCTCCCAGCTCATCGCCCTTTGATAAATTATAGCGACCGTCTTTTTCCTTCATGGAAAACTTCATCTGGACGCCAGCCAGAGAAAACTTGTTTTCCTGATTCACCTTATCGAACTTAACCGCCTTGGTATTTGCCTTCCCCTGAATACTCAACAGGTAATCAGGGACATCTTCAGGATCCATTGAGGCGGCCTTGATTGCGCCAGGTAAATCGTCACCGAGGTAGGAGAGAATGTGAAATTCATTATCAACATGCACCTTTAGACCCTGTGCAAATAACTCACGTAAAGAGCCTTCTGGCAGTAAGTTTGAAAGTACGGGATGCAACCTTTGATTCCTAGACCAGGGTTCAGCCATTAGCTTGGTCACATTGGGAAAGTTGGGGTGTGTAATTAAACTAAATGTCGGGCGATCAGGATTACTTTTAAATTCCTCTGCAATACTCAATACATTGCGGCCATCCCTGAAACCTATTAGATGGCCCACGAGTGCGCCGTGTATTGTCAGCCTTAATACATTCACTTCATTAGCGTTGTCTGTACTCATTTTCCATCTCCTAGCAATCCTTGCCATGGGTCATCCGCTAACGATTTCTTATGGCCCTTGACCTTGAACCCTGACTCAGCAGACTTAGCGGTATCGTCCGCAAGCAGTGCACGCACGGCATTTAATTTTTCTTGTGGTACAAAGAGTAGTTCGCTTTTAAGCCCCTTCGCGATTAACTCAAGGGTATCAAGCCGTGGATTGCCTTTAGATTCCAAGCGCTGATATTGCTGACGCGATATTCCAACACGCAGCATCATGTCGTGCTGCTTGAGGGCCAGCGCTAAACGGCGCTTTTTAATCTGTTCGAGTACTGATTGCATAATGAAACATATCCATTGCTATTTTTCAATAAGAAGCATTTTAGTTGCTATTATTAAATTTAGCAATATATTTGATTCTTTATGGGTCGTTGTGGCTAAGTCTGGGAAACAGCGTCTTATATGTCTCTATTGTGGGGGCTAGCAGGATATTTCAGTGGTATAGGATGAAGCAGGGACTGGCTTACAGTATTGATGCTGTTATTGATGGAAGCCGCAGTTAGCTGGTTTCAAACTGCAACCCAGCCGCTCTCGTTCTTTAGCACTGCTAACTTCACCGGTTAATTCGAGTCTAACCCTAATTATTCAGAAAAGCGTTTAATAACCATACAGGCCTGGCTATCGCTGCCCCAATTACAAGTGCCATTCCCAATATCAGCATGGAGGTCGTTCTGTCCAACGGCCAAACAACCGAAGGTGCTGTGCTTGTGTATCAATTGAAATCTCTGGACTTTAAACAACGGCAGGTGGAGTTTATTGAAAAGGCCTCAACTGAACCGATTAGCCAGGTGACTACGCTGGCTAAGGTTATTATTCAGTAACAATATAGTTTGTAT
>Ga0209223_10000690_pt1 | contig 38529 bp, 31 predicted proteins | sample COG_06_FD_184750 | JGI IMG/M metagenome (GOLD analysis project Ga0209223, IMG submission 184750) | Pelagic Microbial community sample from North Sea - COGITO 998_met_06 (SPAdes) (version 2) | ecosystem: Environmental > Aquatic > Marine > Neritic zone/Coastal water | place: Helgoland, sampling...
GAATGCGCTGGTTTGCTAAACCGGTGAGGGGCTAATAGTCCCTCCACGGGTTCGAATCCCGTTCTCTCCGCCAATTTAATTTAGGTTTTAATCACTATAAAGCCTCCTAAATCTTAATTCTTTGGCAATTTTCCAATGTTGCCCTTAATCATATTGTTTATTTACAGTAGATAATGAAATTTTTGATTTATCCTTTTTTTGTTTTCACTTGTCTACTTGTCGTTGGATCTTGTACGCAGGTTGAATACACCCGTTCGGTGGGTAATCAATCTAGAGAAAACATTGCGGAACCCCAAGCAGTCCAATTGGAAAAGCCAGAGTATAAGGTTGTCTATCGAAAAAGTAATTTGGAGGCTTTATCTTTAGGGAGAAATAGAATTGAAATTCAGGAACTAATGGGAGAACCGGACGGTAAAAGCTTAGATGGAGGAAATGGTTATCTTTGGGATTATCGAAGACCAGTATTTGATGAAACAACCGACGAAGTGTATGGGTGGAGTTTAATTTCCTTTAAGTTTCTCAAAGGACTTTGTGCTTATGTAAATATTAGACTAGAGCAATTGCCTCCTGAGCTTTTACAGGAACAAAACACCAAGAAAATATTTAAATTTTGATTTCCGAAAAATTAATCAATCAAGTTGAATTCTTGTTCGAGCAATTTTAATTAAGGCAGGCGAATTATTGTAATTCCTTTTTTTAAACCTGCTGGTTTAAAGAGTTTGCCCTTAGGGTCGGTAATCTTAAGCGACTCCCCTGATGAACATGTGATAGTGAGTGGACCATTATGATTTATGGGGATTTTGTCCCCTGCCATTAAGCTTACCCATTGTAACTCATTACCGAATTTATCTTGTATTAAAACCCAAATAGTACCAATCGCTTCAATGCTATAAAGATTGTCATAGGGGCGAGACTGCTTTGAGGCTGAATTCTTTTTTGAGTAGTCCCGAGCTCTTGTTTTTTCTCTATTTTCGTAGTTTCTACCGTACGGGTCTGGCGAAGGTGGTGGGGAATAAGTACCAGTTTGACTTCCTTGTGGAAACGGTGAGTCCGGATAGGGTGGGGGAGCATCAGGCAATGCAGTGGGGGAACTTCCCCAGCAACCTAGTAACAAGAAAAAAATAAAAGGAAGTCCAAAAACAGATACGAATTGTAAGCAAACTTTTGTTTTCACTGTAGTAAAATTATTTGAGCAAAGATTGGGCAATGATTAATAGGTATCACTTGCAAATCTCGATACAACCTTAAAATAAATTTTCGATTTTATGAAGTTAATCAAACCAAGATTCGACTTGGTTAAATACTTTATATTCAGGACTACTCAAAGCAGGAGGAATAGTGGTAGGATAAATGAGCAATTCATTCGTTTTAAGCTTTGCTACGATAAGGCTTCCGTCGGGTGAAAATGCGCAATCAACAAACGGAGAAATAAGTTGATCTCCAAGAGTAGAGATCCACTGACCCGTTTCAAAACACCACAATCGCAGGGCTCCATCAAGTGTTGTCAGTACGAGCTTTTTATCGGGGGAAAGTCGATATCCTTTTTTTGAAAAGTCAGGTTCAACAGGAGCGTCAAGATCTGTGAGGAAGTCTGGCAGTTGTTTTGAATAGGGCTCAGTTTTATCGGCTAAAGCAAAGAAGAAATCGGGAGATTTTTTGAATCCTTTCGTTTCGTCCTGAATACAAATATTATTAATGATGGGAGTCTTTCTAACTGAACAAATTCCTTCACTTGTCGAGAAAATGATTTTTTTTCCATAGGGGGAGAATGAAAAATCAATAATGTTTTTCAGGTTTAATTTTACAATCTGATAAACCAGTCCGCGGCTAGTTTCGGTAAACAGCAACATTCCCGATTGCGTGACAGAGACAAAAGATTCCTCATTCGGAAAAAATCGGCTTTTCACGCATCCAATATACGGAAATGGGTTTAACTTAATTTCCTTTCCGTTATGAGCATTAAATAATTTGGGAAGCACGCCCAACCCGGATGTCAGAATTCTCGACCCATCAGAATTGTATTCGAGGAAATCGAAACTGGTATTGTGATCGGTTCCGTAGACCGACCATTTTTTATCTGCTTTGGGCAGGCGGTAAGTATGCAATTTACCATCCAACCCAGAAGTCGAAAAACTCCGACCGTTCGGAGCAAATACCGAACTGGTTACCGCGAAGGTATGCTGCGTGAGCTTATGTTTTAATTTCAGTGATTTTCCATCAAACAAGTACACCTCTCCATTTGCACACCCCGCAAGGATCCACTGCTTATCTGTGGTTGCATCAATACTGGTAATCGATGAATTGAGGTCGGCAATTTGCTCCAACGGTCGACCTGAAAAATCGGTAATTCCTACTACTCCATCACTCGAACCGGTAATGAATTCATTTCCAAATGCCCGGGTGATTGCCTTGGGTGAGGATAGCATACCCGGACTTCCCATCAAAAAAGTTTTTGGTAAAATAGGGAGAAGAGTAAGTTTGAATTGATCGAAGCCTATAGTCTTATTGGAAAATTCATTTCTGGTTGAATTTCCTTCGTAATTAAGAATCGGACCTAGAACGATACGGAATCCACGGTCACCCTGTACAATTGAAGGTGCATTCGCTCCCCGATAAGCTGAACGACAACGGTCAGCCTTTACATCGTAACAACCGCCGCGTAAGGTTTTCCAATTTCCGGTGGTAGAGAAAGGATTAATTTCCCCCGAAACTCGTTGTTCAAGCATATTTACCTTTTCACTCTGTGTTGAGTCGAGACACCATTCCCAAACATTTCCATGCATGTCATAAAGTCCAAGTGAATTTGGAAGCTTTTGTTTAACTGGATGAATCTTATTTCCGGAATTACCGGCAAACCAGCCGTATTGATCAAGGTGTTTTTCACTGAGTTCCACATCGTGGTTCATTGGTCCTACTATACTTTCACAGTAGGGGCCATCGCTGCCGGCACGGCAGGCATGTTCCCACTCGGTCTCTGTGGGCAATCTCCAAATATACCCCGTGGGCGGTTTTTGTTGTTTATTTAATTCTTTGCAAAATTTTTGTGCGTCGAACCATGAACATACCACGGGGAATGAACTATTTTTGTCGAGACTTGGATTTTTAGATGTGACAATTTCGTATTGTTCCTGAGTGATTTCTGTTTGCCCGATCCAGTAGGGATTCGAGAGAGTAACGGCGCGTTGTGCCTCATTGGAAAAACGACCCACTTCATTGGGGAACTTCGCGGGATCGGAGAAAGAACCTGAAGCCAACTTTGCATGCCCGCTCCACAAGGCATATTCTCCTTCTTTACACAGAGTAAGAACCGTATCTTCATTACCTGCGAAGGATGCGGAAAAAAGCCCTTTCTCTGGATGTGGGGAAAAACTTAGGATTTCTTTGGACTGCATGCATTTGGCGAGAAACGAAAGTCTTGACCAATACCAGGATCGTAAGTCTTTGGGTTGGGAATCCAGAATGGAAAGGGCAAGTTCCGGGTTTTGTTTATTGAGGGCTTTTTGGGCTTCATCAATTTTACCTAAGTAGTTACGCAGTCTAAGTAAATGTTGATTACATTTCATTTGTTGAACAGTATCCAGAGAAATCTTGAATTTTCCAAAATCTGGATGAACAGCATGTAAAGTCTCCTTTGAAATGGATAAAATATTACAACTTATCTGACCGAGAGATTGAGTAAGCAAAATTTGCTCTTTCGATTTTTCGGCTTGGGGCAGGAGAGATTCCTTATTGAAATGAACACTTTGAACACGGCTTAAGGGAAGACTGAATACCCCTCTTTTTGTACCGAGAGAAAAGGCATTTTCTTCTCCTGAAATTGAATTCAAAATCGTGGAGTCACCGTTCGTGAAGACAATATAATTTGAATTTTTGGGAGCAGGCATCTCCTTTTCCTTTGAAGGGAAAAAGGAACCATTCCAACCGGCAATATTTACTTCCTTTAGCCGGATATATGAATTTCCACCCTGATTGATAAAAAGAATCCCATCTCCATCGGGTTGGAAATCTTCAGTTGAATCCTTCCAATGGGCCACCTGTTTCCCATTGATGAAAATGATAAATTCTTTTTTTCCACGGTGTGCCAGTAATGAAATGTTTACTTTCTTTTGATTAATCATTTCCTGGACTATTAATGAGCCTAACGTTTCTCTGATTATTCGGCCTTTTATCCTCTTGTTTGCCTGTAGATTAATCCTGTTATTTGAAAAAGAGAGATGGTAGCCAACATTTCCATAACTTGACCCATCAGAATCGGAAAAAATTCTCAAGGCTAGATAAAAAGACCGTTCCCATTCCGCATCAAATTCGATTTCGATGACATCTTTTCTGGGTAGTGACTTGCCGGTACTACCTGAAAATATGGATACAAAATCCCCATCTTCATAGGACCATGATTTACTATTACTTTTCTTCCATTTTTCCATTCCCATTGAAGGATCGAAAAGAGATTCATGGGTAGTGGGAAGAAATTCCAATTTTTGAATAGCATCAATTGGGGCCTTGATCGGATCGGAGAACCCCGTCTCTACTAGCAGGTGATTTTTGGTTAATTCAATAAAATTACATTTCAACTTATCTCCGTTTTTGAAGTATAACCGTAGTGCCTTTTCTTTTTTGGATATCACTTTTTTAGGAGGACTAGACCGATTAAAAAAAATGTTTGAAACTGATTTATAATCAAAATTAATTTCTCCCGAAATCGATTTATTTTGCCAAAATAAATTTTGCTCGGCATCGAGTCTAATTAAATATCCAGTGAGCTCGGAATCATCAGAGAGGCGAATTTTTTCTTCTCCAATTCGATTGATCTTTTTTTGTTCTGTTTGATTGGAGTCAGTAGGTAAAAGGAAGTGGTCCGAGGTAACTGGGTCGAGTGCAAATAATTGAACGATTCCAATCCAAAAACAAAAAATTAAAAAAGGAGTGATCTGCAGGTTCATCTTTCGTAAATGGGAAGATAGCGATAATTCAAGGCGAGGGAAAGAAGTGCTGCGGTAGTGGCGAATGTCTTTCCGTAATTCCCATTCCATGAACCGTTCTCTGTTTGTGTGGACTGAAGCAGTTTGAAGTTTTGAGAATTCCATGAGTTCCACATGGATGGGCTCGCCCTGAACATTGCTTGTGAGGTGTAATAAAGGCTGTAGTATTTGTGACCCTGGTCCCCGAACGGTGAATTTTTCTTGAGGTAATCGACCGAATTGCGGTATGCAACCGTATTGGTGTCCTTGGCCAAGGATAAAATGAGTGAGCCAATGGCTGATCGGGGCAGATTGGCCCCACTTGCAGTCGTGTATCCAAAGCCACCGTTTGAATCCTGACAGGAGAGCAGGAAGGCCTTCCCCTTATCAATGGACTCTTCGGGTACTTTTATTCCTGCATTTCGGGCCGCAAATAAAGCTACCAACTGAGCACCCGAAACGGTAGTGTCTGCATCCTGGCTTTCAGGACTGTATCTCCAGCCTCCTTTTGAGTTAGATTTTTGAGAGGAAATGATTAACTTGGTCGCTTTTTCGAGAGCAGGTCCAAGCCTGAGATCATTGGTGAGCCCATAAGCTTCCGCCAATGCAAGAGTGGCAAATCCGTGATTATACATGGAGTTGCCTATGTAACCAGTTTTCTGATTCTGATCTTTGAGTAGGGCATCCATGGCTCTTTTGACATGAATGCGGTAGGGTCCAAACTCCGGATCATCACCGCGGGCTAGAAAGGCGAGGATCGCCATTCCTACCACTCCTGGTTGGGAACCATAGGAACTGTCCGTCCAGTAACCTCTCTCTTCTTGGCTTTCGGCTAGAAACTCAAGACCTTTTCGGTATGTTTCGTCAATCTCTCGAACGAGTAAATCATTTGATTGTTCGAAAAGGTCCTGTCCGACCAGTGGGCAGAACAGCGAGGAATAAATGAGTAGTAAAAGCGAAAGTTTTCTCTTCATTCTTCTATACTCCTAAAATAATTTTCCATAATTTTTTTGAACTCAGGGGGAGGGGATTGGGACATCCCACCGCTTTTCTTAGATTTCCGGGAGTCTTTAGGTAAGTTTAGGACTTCACCTGCGTTTTCACCAAGTTCGCGGTCACTCGTTCCTCCTTGGTTCGAACCTCCTCCTGATTTTCCGGCCGTCATGACCGGGGCTTTTCCTTCACCTCCCTGTCCTAGTTGCTGCATTAGGAACTGCATCGCCGTTATGCTGAGTCCCTGAGTACTCGATTGTGGGGAGTTGTTCGTCTCCAAAATTAGGTTGATTAGGTCGGTTATGATCTCCTTGGATTGAGTTTGGGCTTTTTGTGTTACTTCTCCTGCTTCGCCTTTTTTTAACCCGATAGCCGATTCGGACATTGCGGTATGGGTATCGTCAAATAGGGGATTGAGACTTTCCTCGGCGAGCTCGATTTGAACATCGGTCAGATCAAGCATGAGTTCTAGCTGTTGATCGTTGAGGGTATTTGTCCAGTTTTCACGCTTTGCTTTAAAGTTACCGCTGTCAACGACTTGAGTCTTCTTAATAATATCTCCTTGACCATCGCGGATTCTCAAAAGAGCGAGGATTTGTTCTGTGATTTCTTTTCCCATTCCCTCTCCTTGGCCTTGCCCCGAGCCGCTCCCCGACGGAGAGATTTGTGCATCGAGCATGTCTGCCCACACTTTGAATTTCTCTTCCCATAATTCGAGGGCGTCCATAGCCTCGAAAGCTACATTGCGTTCAATTTTGTGCGAAACCATCAGTAATCCACTTTCTGTCTTTTCTTTGTCCATCAGTTTGCTTACTTCTCCATAAACCTCCGTGCCCGTTCTTTCATGAAACCGGCTAATTTCCTTTTGAATTTCTCCCGCTTCCAAATGGGTGTCGAATTGGAGCATTTCCATCCGGTCTTTTTCTTTTGAAACCTTTGGTGTTAGTAGTTCAATATTTGCTCCAATGGATGCGGGTAGAATTTTGAGTATTCCCTTGGTCAAGTTCTTTTCGGTCTGTTCCACCTTTCGAAGGCGTTGGGCAAAATTGAGTGCTTCGAGCCTGTCGAGTTGTTCCGAACTGTCAGCCAGTATTTCCTGAAGTTCGCTAATCGCTTCGCGTTCGAGTTGTTCGGCTTCGGCGAGTGATTCCGAGGCCGAGGAGGGATTGGATACTTGGGCCAGGTTCATTTTTGAACTGGCGGGACTCATCTTACTGGAGGCGACGCCTTTCATCTTTTCAAGAGTTTCTCCAAAATCCTCCAGGGCTTCCTGATCAAAGACCGGATTTCTTGCTGCCTCCTCTAGCACCTTCATTCCTTCTTCCGCATTATTTCTTAGGTTGCGTGAATTCGTTCTTTGCATGTCGGCCAATTTTGAAAGTTTTTGCTCCGTCTTCGGATCGAGTGATTCTTTACTGTCTTCCACCAACTCTTCGATTTCGATTGTTTCCATCAGTAGGCTTTCCTGTTCACGAGCAATTTCGGAAGTGCGTGAAATAATTGCCTCCATATTTTCCCGAATGAGTTGGGCATGCTTTTCGGGACCTACGACGAAAAACCTTACTGTTCGGGACGAGCTCAATTCCCGACCTGGCATCCGGTCGAGGACTTGCGCACTGAATTCTGCGATATCTCCGTCTTGGAGTGTAAAGAGTCTTGGATCGAAGGGGAAATTAAAGTTGGTTACGGTAAGGTTACTTTCTTTTTCAGTTTGGACATAAAGTGTGCTTTCGATGAGGAGGTCATTCCCACGGATGGCTTTCATTTTTAGGCGACTCTCGGCTACCCCGAAGTCGTCCTTTGCCATGATCTCCAGGGTCTTGGTCTCGAACAGGAGGATGGAAGATTCGGGTGGTAATTTACTGATATTAACGGTTGGAGGAGCATCTGGCAGAGCAAGTAAATCAATGAAGTGATTTTGTTTTGGTTTGAGACCAAACTGATCAATGAAGCCAATTTCCACCGATTGGTCCTCCTCCACATCGTTCAATCGAATGAGGAACGAATCCTTACTTTTTTCCGAGTCAAGCGGACCGGTGTCGGAGGAAGCAGTGACATTCGAGAGTTCCCGGTCCGTTTGACCTTTGATAATCAAATCGGAACCAATGGGGAAGGAGACTAATTTCGTAAATGCATCGGTTCTATAATCGGAGAGGGCGAGGTATTGAGGATAAGAAACTGTTGCCTGGGATACTACTATGCTTGGCCGTGCAAGAGGAACCAAGGTTATTTCACCTCTGTAGTCTCCGGCCGTGAGTTTTAATCTCCTCGTTTTTTGCTGGCCCGGTATGAGGAATTTATAAAGATTATCCTTCCTGTCGGCCTTGAGGATAAGAGCATTGGCACCATTCAGTTGAATTTCCTCGGGTTTTTTTTCTGAATCATCGGCCAAGGTAAGCCGAAGGGTGCTTGTTTCACCTTTTGCGATATAAAGAGTTGAGGGAACCTCGGAAAATCGAGTGAGGGTCTTACGCTGGAGGTTTGACCAGGGAGAGGCCCATCGCATTGAGGCGTTTAGGGCTAGTCCGGGGTAAGTATAGAAGCAGGCGAGTGTGGCGAACAGGCAAAGTATTGCCGCAACGCCGGCACGTCTAACTGGCTGTCGGTCAAAGGTCTCCGAAAGGGATAGGTGCGAGATCTCTTTTTCGACCCGTTGAAGGGCGGCTTTATAAAGAGATTCGGAATAGTGGGGGGAATCTGTATTCCTTTTTTCCGCCAATTCAATGATCCCTAAAAAACGATCGCCCGGTCCACCGAACTTCGCTCTCACTTGCCTCGCGAGCCATTGGGGGGAAGTGGATTTCAAAAAGGCATTTCTACGGATCATCCAGGCGAATAAAATCGCCCCAAGCCATCCCGAACAACTTACTAGTAATCGAACCCCAATGGGGGTATCCCATAACCGGTCTGAAATAAAAAGACCCAACCAGGATATGCAGAGAGAAACCAGTAAAAGAGATCCGAACTTGATCGAAAAGATTTTACGGGAGAGCTTTTTCAGGTTGGTAAGAGATTCAATCAGGGATGAGGGCAGGGAGTCATCTCTCATTGCTTGAGGTAATTCTCTACTTTGTCTGTTCAATTCATTCATCTTGTTAAATCATCCCTGCCAGTTTGCGCCCCGTCCAGTAAATTACTAGTAATCCAAAGAGAAAAAGTCCCCACGCGGTATCGGTACGAAGCCTATGGATTTGAATTACGGCTTGGGGGGCGGGAAGAAAGGAAAGTGCTTGGGTTACCTCCTCATACTCTTGATAGTTTACAGATTTCCCTCCCGTTAATCGGGCTAGCTGGAGTAAGTCGCGTGAGACTACCGGTTGACCTAGTTTCTCTTTCATTTGCCTTTCAACTTTAAGGGTCATGCCTAACTCTCTTTCTGCAGGGAAAGTCTTGACCTCCATGCGAAGATCTCCTGGTTCCCGGGCCTTGAAGGAGGTGAGATATACGCCCGGTCCTTCTTCGTCAGCTGTGAAGCGAAGGCTTTCTCTTTGTCCCCTTGGATGAATAATTACACCGTCTACCTCACCATCCTCCAAAGGAAAACCGGCTTTATCCAAGACAATACAGCGGACAAAAACATTTTCTCCGGACTTTGGCCTCTCCGGATCGGGGATCAAACGAATGCCTTCTTTTTCTGCCAAATATCTCCCGTGGGCCATCCAACGTACGACTTGGCTCCAGAAACGGTAGTGGTATTTGTCTTCGACTCCCCGTCTCCATCGCCACGCTCCGTCACTGCCGAGAAAGAGAGTTTTTCCGGCTCCAGCATAGCGGATGGCCAGGGTGGGCATACGTCCCCAGTCGTTACGGAAATTGGAATGAACGGCCAACACCTCGGAGCCTGGTCTACTTTTACTTACTATGGCAGACCAATGAAAACCGGGAAGTCTATCCCAAAATTGCCGGTCCGGTTCTCCAGCTCCTCGGAGGTTGGTTAGCCAGTGATCTTTGCCGCGTGCCGTCAGCTCCAACTTCGATTGGTTCGAGGTTCCGAGACCAGTGGGTTTTTGAGGGTCGTACACGATGGGCAAAAGATCGGATATCGGAGAATTAGTGAGGGTCAATTGCCTTCCTCTGCGCCCAGGAAGGAAAACCAATCCGGAAGCTTGTAGACGAATGAGTTCGTCCAGGTTTTGACATTGTTCCTCGCTAAGTTCGTTTTCACCCAGTCCCACATCGCCGAGAAAAACGACATCGAATGAAGCGAGTTCATCTTTGGTGTTCGGGAAACCGGGGAGATATCCCTTTCCTTCTCCCGGGGCAATACCGGGATGAAAAAGAACGCATTTCATGTCAATCCCTGGATCTCTGTCCAGAGCGTTGCGTAAAAAACGATATTCCCAACGGGGGAAAGAATCTACGATAAGAGCTTTGATTATCTTGTTTTCAACCCGAGTGGAAAGTATCCTTTCGTTATTTCCCGGTAAGCTTTCACCTTGAACCTCTTGCACTGAGACTTTTAGCTCATAATTTCCTTCGTTTGGAGGCATCCACGAAATGCTCCCGGCGGTGTCTTCGGAAGCACGGATTAGCAAGGGTTTCTGAGTTACCAGTTTGTCGTTTGCGAACAGCCTGAGGATTGTTTCACGTCGATTTTCGAAGGTGTTGCTGACTCGATAATTAATGGTAATTTTTTCATCCTGCAAGGCAAAGGAGGGGGCAAATGCATCATCAAGTGAAAGATCGGGTAGCGGTTTGGGAGCACCGATTTGTATACTGTATACCGGAACCGAAGCCGCCCGGCATTTTCCGGCCAACGAAAGAATGGAGGGCCCGGTATTTGAGTCTCCATCCGAAAGAAAAAGAATCGCCTTAAGGTGATCACCGTCTTCTAAGGATTCTTCAAGTGCGAGGGCGAGATCAGTAGCACCGGTACCTTCTCCAGATGAAAATGGGGTTAGGGTTACGGTTGCGTTCTGCTCGAGACTTTTTCTCCATTTTGAATCAATGGCTTTGCGTGCCCATTCAATCCGCGATCCTATGGAACCGTTTGAGTCTATGGTGTCGAGGGTACTCATACTTTCCGATACATCGAGCAGGCAGATGATTTCAGGAGGGTCCTGCTTTTCCTGTTTATTCACTTTTTCAGGGTTGAACAGGGTAATTAGGATCAGGGCCACGATCAAGAAACGAAAGATTTCAAGAGCCAGAATACTTTTCTTTTTTCCAGAACGATTCCAAGTACGCCAAGACAGAAATATGCTGAGAGACAAGACAAATAGAACGAGCAAAAGGTCGAACCAATCCCAAGTAAGTCGCCAGTCCAAAAATTCAAGCATTGATCGAAATGGCCTTGTTTTCATGGGCCAATGCCGGTTGACCTAACAATGCCTCCCCCAAAAGCAGGATGAGGCAAAGGGTCAGAAAAAAGGACCAGGCTTCCGACCGGTCATTTGAAGCGGAGGAAGACTCGTCCTCTAACAGGCGGGGGGAAATATTCGGGAGTTTCTCGAGGATTTGTTCTACTGTCAGGAATAAGGTGTCATTTTCGCTCTTGGGACGGTTGATCGCAGTGAGCCTTCCATTAACCCTGTAGATTCCCGCATGGAGATAGGGAACCTTGTCTTTTGCATCTCCAATCGGTTCAAATAAAATAGATTCTTTAGATTCCTTCTCTCCGCAGAACCACGATTGGATAAAGGAGTTGGAGGAGGAGGACTCCTCGATCAGTCGCTGTAGGGCAGGGACGAGGACATAGCCATCGGACATACTCGACCAACTATCTAGAGGAAGGGTTGAAAAGAAATAGACAATCCCTTTCCCGAGAGTCAGACAGGAGAGGAAAGGCTTGCCATCGGAATAGTAGGCCAGGGTCTCTCCTTGTTGGGGAGTTCTGCGTCTTTTGATTGCAAGGCGGTCGAGGGGTAGCCGGTTGCCGTCCGATGAATTGGTAAGGAGTCCAGAATCTTCCCTCCAGTTGCTGACTTGAAAAATTTCATCTTCCAACTTTTCCTCCAGGGAATTCCAGGAAAGTAATTTGGAACCATCCGAACTTGTTACCTCGGGTGGAAAAAGAACAAGGCTTCCTCCCTTAATGACAAATTCCTCGAGTACTGTCTCCACCTTCGAATTGATTTCCCCTTGATGAATGAGAATCTTTCTGGAAAGTAAGTCCTTCTCTCCGAAACCGCTTAAGGGGAGAGGATCAGGGAGTTCACCTTGTTCGGTTTGAGATGCCGAACGAAGAATTAGGCTGGTTCTTGGATTGGAAGCCCGTACCGCAACCTGCGGTGGTTCGGTAGAGCCATAGGTGAGATAGCAGATGTTGTCAGATTGGCAAAAATCGTCTGGACTGAGGATTGAAATCCATCCTTCCTCCGGTTCATTTTTAAGGTCAAAGGTAGGGCGCCACAGTACGCTTTGGGATACCAATTCAACTTCCAGTAGATCGGATTTACCATTCATTCGGGTAGTCAATCGAACTTCCTCTTTTCCTCGTCCTTTTTTCCGCAAGTTCAAGACTGGTTCAACCTTGTTGGGCATTCGATTAACTTGATCTACTGTCACACTGAAGTTGTAGGGTGGTGGGTCTGCCATGTTCAGAAAAGTCAGTTTCCAAAAATCCTTCTTTTCAGAAAGTGTCCGATTTATTTTTCTCATGATATCGGCATTCCGCTCAAGCTCCCAGTTACTGCTTTGCATGTCGGAGACTACGAGAATCTCGGCTGTTCCAACTCCTGATTCCTTTAACCAATCCAAGGTCTTCGAGAGGGTACCGGGCAGATCGGCCGCTGTATCGGTCGGTCCAAAAAACCGCTGGAGGGCTTCGTCTTTGAAGGAATCAGCACGATCAATAAAAAAAGGTTCCTCCAGTGCGGAGTCGAGAACCACAAGGCGGCTTTCTGTCCATGGTCTTGCGAAGGATTGAAAGGCTTCGAGTGCTTTCTGTCTTTTGGTCAGGGAATCTTTATCCGTAGTTGTTTCCATACTCGCGGATCTGTCGAGAACTAGGACAAGTACTTCCGGGCTGCCATTGGAAAGGGAGAAAAGGGAGTCACCTCCCGTCATAGGTCGAGCGATCATGAAAGCGAGGGCTGCTAAGGCCAGTACTCTTACAAGAAGGATGAGCCATCTTTTCAGTTTCGATAGACGCGAAGAACTCTTTCGGGCTTGGAAAAGGAAGCGGGTGGCTGCCCAAGGCACGGTTCGGTGTCTGAGAAGATTCAGGAGATGAATGATTATCGGGGCGAAAGCCAATAAGAGCCCAAGGAGGGCAATTGGTTGAAGGAAAGTCATGCTGTCTTGCCACTAATACGGTGGGCCGAAAAATTATCAATTACTGTAACCATTGGACTGTCCGTGTGAACTTGGTGATAGCGGGCCTGAGATTCCAGGCAACCCTTTTCAAGTTGATCGACATGAGCGTTTAAACGGGCGAGATATTCCTCCCGGATAACAGTCGGTTCGGTAATAAGGGAACCTCCTCCCTCCATGTCCACAAATCGGGTGGGTCGGTCAAAGGTAAAGTTAAGTTCCTGGGGATCGAATACATGAAAGAGCACTACCTCGTGCTTGCGGTCTCGAAGATGGAGGACAGCATCGATAATTTCTTCTGGTTCATCAAGCATATCGGAAACCACGAAGATCGTGGCACGCATTCGTACGGTCTCGGCAATCTCATGAAGTGATGCAGCCAGGCGAGTTTCGCCTTTTGGTTTGAGGGGACCAATAATTTCCAGGATTTCCTGAATTTGAGAAGGGTTTCTTTTGGCGGGTAAAACCTGGGTTTTTCGGTCTCGGATAGTGTGTAGTCCCACCGCATCTCCCTGACCGACATAAAGGTATGCGAGTGTGCTTAGCAGTTTTTTTGAAAATTCAAATTTGCTTATGCTATCCCCGAAATTCATCGAACCGCTGCAGTCGAGAGCAAAGTGAGCTCTCAGGTTTGTTTCGGCTTCGTACTCCTTGAGATAATAACGATCGGTCCTGGCAAACACCCGCCAGTCCATCCTTTTTGGATCCTCTCCCTCGGTGTACTCCCGATACTCTGCAAATTCTACGCTGGATCCTTTATGGGGACTTCGATGGTGTCCGGATATACTTCCCTCCATGGAGAAGGGCGTAAGTAGTGGTTCTCCGGAAATTCGGGAGAGAGAATCTTGATCGACATAATGAGAGTAGCTCTTTTTGCGTCTTCCCATCCTTTATCTTTGTTCTTTTCTTGCGTCTTCGATTAATCGGGCCACTACTTCTGTACTGTTCATACCTTCGGAACGGGCATGGAAATTAGTAAGAATCCGGTGAGAAAGAACGGGGTTGGCCACTTTTTCGACATCCTCCATGGAGGTCATATAATTGCCCTCGAGGACGGCCCGTGCCTTTGCTCCCTTTACTAGATACTGAACGGCTCGTGGTCCGGCACCCCATTGAACCAACTTCTTTAACCAGGCTGGAGATTCATCGGAGTTGGGTCTCGTTCTGCGAACCAAGTCGACTGCCAGTTCGTGGACATGATCGGGTACGGGGACGCGCTCAACAAGTTGCTGGAATTCCTTGAGTTTCTTACCAGAAATGATCTTCTTAAGTTTGGGTAGGGACCCAATAGTGGTGTGCTTGGCGATTGCTATTTCTTCATTTCTAGTCGGGTAATCCATTTGAATAAGAAACATGAAACGGTCCAATTGGGCTTCGGGAAGTGGGTATGTTCCTTCTTGTTCGATTGGGTTTTGGGTGGCGAGAACGAAGAAGGGTTCTTGGAGTTGATGATTGGTTCCCGCAACGGTAACTCTTTTCTCCTGCATTGCCTCCAGTAAAGCAGACTGAGTCTTGGGGGGCGTTCTGTTAATCTCGTCCGCGAGGATTACATTGGCAAAAATGGGACCCTTGATGAATGCAAATTCCCTTCCTTCTCCCTCTTTTTTATTTTGTAGAATCTCGGTGCCGGTAACATCAGAGGGCATAAGGTCGGGAGTAAATTGAATCCGTCCAAAAGATAATGAAGTTACCTGGGCAATGGAATTAACGAGAAGGGTTTTGGCTAAACCGGGCACTCCCATAAGAAGTGAATGTCCCTTGGAAAGCATGCAAAGAAAGATCCGTTCAATAGCATCTTCTTGCCCAATAATGACTTTACCAAGCTCGTTTTTGATTGCAGAGAAAGTATCTTTTAGGTCGCTGATTGATTGAACATCATTTTCAGAAAGTACCTCAGTTTTTTTATTGGGTGGAGTTTTGCTTACCATAGATTTGTTTTTTTCATGTGCCTAATTGAAGATTAATTCTCTGGGTCAAAAGTAATGACAATATTTGATTATTTGTAGATTTGTATGATTTGGATTCAAATTATTAAAACTATGATCTAAAAGCTATTCGATTCAATAGGTATTGATCAACAGGAATGGTCAGTTTTACATAGATAAATTTCTTTTGTTAAAAATGATAAATGTATCGTAATTGGGAATCAATATATGAGAATGAACTCGTTCAATTTGCCGTGTAACCTACAAAATTCATATTGATTTGGGCCGCCCGTGTTCGATCTTTGCAATGATAGTCTAGTCAGAACGACAAAATACCTTAAATTTTTCGACTGTTAGCATTCAATATAAAACCAACCTGTTTTCAAAAAAAGGATTGATCCTAATGACAACTTTTAGAAATGTTTGAGTAAGACCAATGATGAATACTTTTTCGTCAATGAGGCTAAATTAAACAACTCAATAAAATGATAACAGTTCAAAGGAAGTACAAAGTAATTAAAGCATCTTCGGCAAAAGAATTAAGTGAGGTTGTAAATGATAGTATTCAAAAGGAATATAAAGATACCGAAGGATTTATTTTCAGATCATCGGCTCGTTGGCAATGCCTAGGGGGACCAATCAAAGAAGAAGGTCTTTGGTACCAAGCGGTTGTCTTTATTCAAGAAGAGGAAGAATAAATTTCTACAGAATACATACGGATAAACTACACTCTTGATCAAGGTACCTGCTACTAAGTGAGCCAATTTCGATATTCTCTTTCCATATTCTAACTCCTATTGAAGATAACTTGGTTACTTTAGGTGGTTTTTGCCCCGCAGTGCTAAGTTATTCCGCTCTTATTAAATTGGTATTATCTCCATATAGCCTAATTGGTATACTATTCTATTAAATCTTAATGTACCTGACATTGAAGTAGTTTTAATACTAAAAAAACTAAAAAGATAACTTTTCCTTTTGATCTAGCTGGGGTTTTCATTCATGTTAATTGTAAGCACGGATTAATTGGGCGATACGCTCAATTATAAAATTGGCCGTCGACTTGGGCAAGGTCGACGGCTTTTTTTGGTTCATTGCCTGCCGCTTGATTCATCCTACGGCTTCAGTCAGCCCATCTAAGCTTAAAAATTTTACAACTAAGGTTGAATGTTTGTTACTTTAATTCTAGATACATTAGGAATGAAACAATTATTAAAATGTATTCTTATACCCTGTATTGCATTGTGCGGAACTTACTTTCATGTAGCGGGGCAATCTTCTCCACCTGCACTTTCGCCTTCCATAAGGCCAAGCTTACCAATGAATATTCCCCCTCCGCCCAGCTTTGCTTCTCTTTCAAGTAAGAGTGGAAAATACCAGATTGTAAGTGCTGAGTATTATTCTGAAGATGCGAAACCATTTTTATATAAACGGCTGGTCAAGTTCGATACCACAACTGGAGAAGCTTGGGTTTTGGCCTCTAAAATTGGATCGAACGGTGAGCAGAGAAAATGGGTACCGTTAGAAACCCAAAAACCTGCCTCTCGATAGGAGTAAATTTTTTAATTCTAATTAGTTTTAATAGAATCTAATTTCTTTTTTAATTGTTGAAACTTGAGATCCATCGCTTCCGTTTTTTTAAGAAGTTTTTTATTTTGGAGCCCAAAGTGTCCAATTAGAAGGAGGATACCAAAGCCAATCAGTGCAATTCGACCAAATTGTATATCCCCCCAACTTTTATTCCAGGCAACATAAAATGCGGCTGTACCCATAATACCAAGTGACAGGATCAAGCCTATATTCCATATAACTCGCCCTAATCCTTTGGGTCTTTCTCTCCCTAATACCTTTTTACTGTTAATCAACAAAAAGAAACTGAGATACGCTACAGGTATTAGAGTAAATCCGAGGATTGATGTCGGAACCGCGAGCCAAAAAGCAGCGTCGCTCCAAACAAAGGGACCTAGTACTCCGATCCCGGCAATGTATGCTCCTCCTAAAAATACAGGTCCCTTATGAGGTTTTCCTAATACTTCGCAGATCGCATGACCATTGATTGTCATTAGAATAATAATAGTGGACAGAGCCATACCGACTACTCCGATTCCAAAAATAATTTGGGACAAGGTATCATTTGCCGTTAATGATTTCAGGGATTCAGCCAAGTCACGGGCATCTCGTTTTACGAGCATCGCAGCAATTTGTTTGTCGGATTCTGGGATGGTTGAGCCCAGTTCCTTTTTTTGAACAGGAGCTAAGCTTGCAAATTTTTCTTCGCCTAATTCTAGTTCGAGCCTTTCGGTAATAAATGCATTATATCCCTTGGCCAAATTAGAGCGCAGTACTCTGTTTTCATAATCTTCGTAGGCAGACTCTGGTTTTCCGTTAAACTGTGTGCCGGCTGCAATCACAACGCAGGAGGTTGCTACCACATAGGGAATAAGAAGGGCAGTCCATAAATCAAATTTAGCAAGGCCTCTATGTTCTCTTCCCCATTTTCGGCTAAGAAGAACAAAAGGCATAAAGAATGTCATGTTGATTCCTACTGCAGTTGCAGCTGCTGCAATCATCACATCTTTTTGTAAATTTATGATTTTATTTTCCCAAAAGGAACGAAATTCGCCAGTCCCTTCTAGAAAAGGAGAGTAGACTTCCGCAGGTTCATAAAAAAGCGAGAAGTTTGGAATAAAGCCCGCCGCAATTTCGTTCCAAGGTAATTCGCCTGCGACACCCATGCTGATTACTACTCCAAAAAAGGAAAGAACCACGAGTGCAACCATGATTTTAAGAATTAAATCAAATAGTTTAACTCCTTTGCTTCCTCGATCGTAAGCCCAGATGATTATGCATGCCGTGATGAGGATGGATAAAACTACGAGCACTTTCCCTCCTGTGTTATCAAGAATAGGGAAGAGGTTTTGCGTCACTGCTGCAGTTCCCAATGAAAATTGCGGTAAACACCAGACAATATTTGCCAGGATGGTTGCGATTGCCCACCCCCAACCTAGTACAGGGTTGATTTCGTTATTAATCGAAACAAATGGGCTTTGTCCGGTTGAAAGGGTTACATGACTAATCGCACACAGCATGATGATACCCAATATAATCGCGATAGGCTGGAGCCATAGCAGTGAGTATCCAGCTAAAACTCCCAAGAATAAACTGGATGCAAGTGATCCACCTCCAAGTGTTATTGCACTTTGGAGCCATCCTGGCCCGGAAAGTTTAGTATATGTTGCTAGGCACGAGTAAAGCCCTTTGGCTTCAGCATCTTTAAGTAATTTTTTCTCTTGTTCGATCGACATACCCTTGGTATCTCGTTCCTGGACTAAATTGTCAAGAAGTCAATAATGGGCAAATAACTTAAAAAAACTGAAAGTATCGGTTATTTGACTGTCATAGTACCCCGCATCATCGCGAAGTGACCGGGGAAAGTACAAACATACTCATATGCACCTTTTTCTTTGGGAGCAGTGAAAGAAACAACATCTTGTTCACCGGGGCCTAATAATTTTGTGCTGGCAATCACATCACCTTTGAGAGAATCGGGAAGGGGATTTACTGCGTTCGCACCAGCACCCAATGCTTTTTGACCAAAAGCAATTGCGGAAACACCTTTTTTGAGGAGTACCAAGTTGTGTCCCATCGCAATTTTCGGAAGTTGACCCGAATTTTTAAAAATAATTTTTACTTTTTCCCCTGCGGTAACATTAAAATTTTTGACATCAAATTGCATGGTGTCATTTCCTGAAATAGTAATTTCCTTCTCCGCTTTTTTCTCGGCAAATGCGAAACCGAAGGCGTGAAAGAATAGGAGAGTTGATAGGAACAATCTTTTCATAAAAGTTTATATATACAGCAACTCCTTACTATGCAAGTTGGGAGAGTGAAATTAGTTAGGATTAACTCAATAATCGCTATACCTTTGTGGTAGGCATGTAGCGATAATAGACTTCGAGCATTAGGATTGCCATGGTTGTACGGTAAATCTCAGTATCTCCATGAAAGTGGGCTCCATGTTTCCAATGACCGTCGTCCGCTTGGTTAGAGCAAACGGTTTTCTGAAAATCTTTGTTCCAGGCTTTCCAAAATTTGGAACCTCCTGATATTCCGGTTGCCTGAAAGCAAGCCTGTGCATGGTAGTACCAACCGTAAACATTAATGCTACTCCAATCTTTTTTAATTGCTTCATTTTGGACAATCCATTCAAGCCCTTTTTTGGCTTCTTCTGACTTCGCATTTTTCCAAATTTGAAGCGAGAGGATACCAGTTCCGGTGAGACTCGATTTACCTGTTTTGCCTCTTTGATAGGCAAATCTACCTGTTTTATCCTGACATTCCTTAACATATTTGATTGCCTTATCCATTGCCTCATCTAATCCGCTAATTTCAATTCCGGTATAAGCAGCTGCTTTTAGAGCTTGGATATTCCACCCCGCTACAGATAAATCTGTGTGAGCCGCTGGGCCTTTTCCGTAACTGTAAGCCCAACCCCCATTTTCATTTTGTCCATTGATAATATGTATGGTCGCTCTCTTCGCAAACTCTTCGAGTCTCTTGATCTTAGTCATGGTGTAAGCTTCGCACAGAGCATAAGTGCGGATTGGATGAGAATAAGACCCCCTTTGATCAATCTTGGGTTCGGGGGTGGTGGAGGTGATGAACTTGATTGCTTTTTGAACGGTTTCCCCATAATCGGGAGAATCCTGCAACTCGCAGTGTCCGAGGTAGCATAATAAAGCCATTCCGGTCATCGCATTTTTATCTGAAGGTTTTGGGTTTCCTTTCTCATCCTTATCTTTTCCTCCCCATGACCCTTCGGGGTCTTGAGTTGTTTGCAACCATTTTAGACCTTTCACAATAGCCGTTTCGGTCATTGTTTTCCCGCCTCCCGATTTTAATCGAGCGATTCGTTTCTTGGGGTCACAACGTTGTTGCATCGTTTTGGGCAAAGCTAATCCAATACCCGCCATCGCTTTTGTCATTTTATCGTTATTCATGCCTGCGGCGGACATCGTGGGGGCAGCGGCTTCGACCACTGGGGCTAAATCCTTCACATCCAATTCATTAAAGTCGGGTAGTGTAATGTCAGAAATGGCGGTGGTTCGAAAAGTTTGCTGGGTAGTGGGTTGTGCTTTTTTCTGTCTTTGCATCAGTTTGACCACTTTTTGTTTTTCCTGTTTTTGTGCGGCAGGTGCTGTACCTCCGTCGGAAAAGTCGGAACTCCCTTCCCCGCTCAGTGCGAGTCCCATCATCATTCCCCAAATGGATGACATTATAATGGTCAGCATAAGCAAAGAAACAAGGAGGCTATTGAGTAAGCGATACTCGCGCATGTACTTACTAAAAGCACCTTCGAGGGGAGGTGCAACCGTAACGGATTGATGATCCTCTAAATAATCTTCTTGGGGAGTTTGGTTTTCTTCGGGGTAAACTTCTTCTTGGTCCATGAAACCAAGTAATCAAAACCGTAATTAGTTTACAATAAGAATTTAAACTTTCGTCGTGGGCATGTACCGATAGTAAACTTCAAGCATCAAAATAGCCATGGTTGTTCGGTATACATCCGAGTCACCATGAAAATGGTTACCATGGGGCCAATGTCCGTCTGCTGCTTGGTTGGAAGTAACTGTTTTTTGAAAATCCTTATTCCACGCTTTCCAGAATTTGGAACCTCCTGATACGCCGGTTGCTTGGAAACAGGCTTGTGCGTTGTAATACCAGCCATACACATCGACCTTACTCCATTCTGTAATCACCGCTTCATTCTGTACAATCCATTCAAGACCTTTTTCGGCTTCTTCTGACTTGGCATTTTTCCATATTTGCAGGGAAAGGACTCCCGTTCCGGTAAGACTGGCTTTTCCTCCCTTTCCTCTTTGATAAGCAAACTTACCCGCCTTGTCCTGGCATTCTTTGACATATTTAATCGCTTTATCCATCGCCTCATCTAATCCACTGATTTCAATTCCGGTGTATGCCGCTGCTTTGAGTGCTTGGATATTCCATCCCGCAACAGATAAATCTGTGTGAGCCGCTGGGCCTTTTCCGTATGCATAGGCCCACCCACCATTTTCATTTTGTCCCTTAATTACAAGTTCGGCAGCCCGTTTTGCATAAATTTCCAATTTTTTAATCTTGGTCATCGTGTAAGCTTCGCACAGAGCATAGGTACGAATAGGGTGCGAATAGGAACCACGGTTTCCTGCTCCCACGGGTTCGTCGGGAGGCATGGAGGTAATATATTTTATCGCCTTTTGTACGGTGGGGCCAAAGTCGGGGGAATCTTGAAGCTCACAATGACCGAGGTAACAAAGAAGAGCCATTCCTGTCATTGCTTTTTTGTGATGAGCGTCCGCCTTGATGGGCTTTCCTGCTTCATCTTTATCTTTTGCTCCCCAAGAACCATCTTCGCTCTGTGTTGCCTTAAGCCAGTTGAGGCCTTTGACAATTGCGGTTTCCGTCATTGTTTTCCCGCCCCCCGATTTTAATCGGGCGATTCGTTTCTTGGGGTCACAACGTTGTTGCATCGTTTTGGGCAAAGCCAATCCAATACCCGCCATCGCTTTTGTCATTTTATCGTTATTCATGCCTGCGGCGGACATCGTGGGGGCAGCGGCTTCAACCACTGGGGCTAAATCCTTCACATCCAATTCATTAAAGTCGGGTAGTGTAATGTCAGAAATGGCGGTGGTTCGAAAAGTTTGCTGGGTAGTGGGTTGTGCTTTTTTCTGTCTTTGCATCAGTTTGACCACTTTTTGTTTTTCCTGTTTTTGTGCGGCAGGAGCCGTACCTCCGTCGGAAAAATCGGAATTCCCTTCCCCACTGAGTGCGAGTCCCATCATCATCCCCCAAATGGAAGACATTATAATGGTCAGCATAAGTAAAGAAACGAGGAGGCTATTGAGTAGTCGATACTCGCGCATGTACTTGCTAAAAGCTCCTTCAAGGGGAGGTGCAACCGAAACAGTTTGTTGTTCCTCGAGATACTCTTCTTGAGGGATTTGGTTTTCTTCGGGGTAAACTTCTTCTTGGTCCATAATTGTAAAAATATATAAAAAAGAGCATTTTCAACATGAAACATGAATGGGATAAGGTCAAGTATGCAGGAATATTTATTTCTATTAAATTCTTTCCTTTTGAACCGAGCACACTTAAATTATGTTGTTAGCAAGATGGTAACACTTTTTTCAAACTTTAGTTTTGGTAGAAATTTTTTAATTACTATTTTATTTTTTACAGTGGCTTCTTCGAATTCATTAATTGCGGAGGATAATGCCAGTAATTTACCGTCGATCAAAAAAGTAAAAGAGGGAATTTATGATTTCGGCGGAATTATAATTGATCGTAAATCCAATTCCGTTTCAATTCCTGCAATTTCAAATCAAGTCAATGGACTGGTAGAGTATGGGGTGGTTCATGAAGATGGAAAGATTCATGAATCCCTCTTTCGTACTTCAGTAAGACCGCAAATTTTTCACACCTCGCTCTTGCTTCTCAAGTTCAAGCCCGTCGAAGGCTTCTTTCAGAATTTATGGAGTGATGATCCAAAATCCATCGATTATTCTGAGAATTGCTTTGAAATTTTAGTTTCGTGGGAAATAAACGGAACAAATTATGAAAAAGAAATAGAGAAATTATCGATTAACCAGAATAGAAATGGACCGATAGAAAAGAAATCATTTATTTTTACCGGTTCCAAAATGATAGAAGGAACTTTTTTGGCGGAATCTTCGGGTTCTATTCTTGCGATCTACGCCGATGAAAGTGCCGTTATGAATAACAGTGACTACGATAGCTCGAATGACGATGTATGGATCGCAAATAAGCAAGAGATGCCTCCTTTGGAATTGCCTGTTTTGATTCGCTTCCACTTGCCTCAATAAAGGTTTTGAGTTATTTTTAGAAGATAAATTATGAATACAATAAAAGGTTTTTTTCGAGTAAGTTTATTTTTCTTTGCCTGCGGGTTTACTCCTTTACTTGCCGATCAATCTACCTCGATAAAATTAGAGATTGAGCGGGCCATTGGAAAGGGAGTGAAGTGGCTTAACCAGGAACAAAACGGGAGTTCAGGTCATTGGGGAGAAGCAGATTACCCTGCTTTAACTGCTCTCGCACTTCGTGCAACTATGGGGCATCCAGATGAGTTGGTTGTGGCCCAATATTCTGCCAATCAAATGAAAGGCTTTTCATTTTTACTCTCAAAGGTTCAATCCGATGGAGGAATATACGGAAAGGGCTTGGCTTGTTATAATACCTCCATTTGCATGATGGCATTATTACAGTCTAAGAATCCCGAATATGAGAAAATTATTCAAACCGCGAGGCGTTTTCTTATCAATCAACAATCAGATTTTGATCAAAAAGGGGTGGAGGATAATACATTCGATGGAGGAGTAGGGTACGGATCCCGTTGGGCACATTCCGATCTTTCCAATACCCATCTGGCGATGGAAGCTCTTTTTTATGCCAAAAAATCACTCCAACCTAAAGAGGGTGAGAATCTCGACTTAGATTGGGATGCCGCGATTTCTTTTGTGAGTAAATGTCAAAACTTATCCGCTACGAATAAAGAAAAATGGGTGAGCGAACATGCTGAAGATAAAGGGGGGTTCGTTTATTTCCCAGGAAGCAGTATGGCAGGGGAAAGAGAGGGGGAGAATGGTTCAGTAGCATTACGCTCTTATGGCAGCATGAGTTACGCGGGATTGCTTAGCTTTATTTACGCCGAAATGGACACTTCTGATCCTCGCTTACAAGCGGTTCGGAAATGGTTGGAGGAAAATTACGATATAACAGAAAACCCTGGGATGGGGCAGCAAGGTTTATATTATTATTACCATACAATGGCGAAAGCTCTTTCTTTGAGCGGAGTCGAGACTGTGTTAGATAAGGAAGGAAAAAAGAAAGATTGGCGAAAAGAATTGGCTTTAGAGTTATTGAATAAACAGAATCCTGCTGGATACTGGTTGAATGAAAATGGAAGATGGTGGGAAAGAGACCCAATTTTGGTTTCCTCCTATGCATTACTTGCTTTGGAAAGAGTTTATTACAGCCTCTAATTACTCCCTTTCTTCTGTTATTACACTCATTGTACGATGAAAGCTTGGTTTTTTTTACTTTGTTTTTTATTAGAACTAATTCCTTTGCTTGGGGGCGTTAAAGACCTTCCTCAATTTGCAAAATTGGATACGGATTTTGTTTATTTTAGTTTAAAAAAAGAGGATTCTCGCGAAGTTGTTATGAAAAAGCTTCGAGAGGGAGGCTTTTTACAAATTTACGAGGAACGGGATAAGGAATTGGTTAAATGCACACTTCGATTGAATAATTTCCGATATTCACTCGCGGCAAAATTAAAAAAAGATAAGCTCAAGTTTTGTTTGATTGAAGGGCAGAAAGGTTGGCAATTTTCATTTTATGAAGATGTGGTTCAGCCTCAATGGGAAAACCTCAGGGAAATGGTAATAAAAACATACGGAGTAAAGAGAGAACATCGAGATTTCCCCAATTTGAATGATGTTCCCCTAAATGACGAAGGAGGTTATCTGACTGACACATGGGATCTGAGTGATCGTTTAATCATACTGACAATTCAACTTTTTGAAGTGAAGGACTGTTGCACTAATCAAATGGTGGAGTATTCTTGCTGCACCCTGCTCATACAGCCCAAATAAAACACAAACGAATGGGAATTTTTTCAAAATTTAAAAAAGGGTTTAAAAAAGGGGCTTCTCTTATACATGGTGCTTTTGATACCCTTTCAGGGAAGGGTAGAGTCGATGAAGATAGCTTGCTTGAAATTGAAGAGGCATTTTATGGGAGTGATTTTGGGGTCGAGACAACAGAAGAGATTTTAGACTCTATCCGAGAAGCTCATCGAACTGACAGAGAACTCAGAGCAGAAGGAGTCGGGGAGATTGCCCGTAAGGTTTTGCGTACCACTTTGGAGGGGGCAGAGGGGGTTGATAATTTAGGCAACTCGGTCAACAAACCTGAGGTTCTTTGTTTAATTGGAGTCAATGGTTCCGGTAAAACTACCACTTGCGCAAAATTGGGCTATCAATTAAAGACGGCAGGGAGGAAGGTAATTCTCGGAGCCTGTGATACTTTTCGTGCTGCTGCGACCGAGCAATTAAAGGCATGGGCAGACCGTTTGGAGTTAGAGGTTGTTTCCGGTCATCATGGTGCAGACTCTGCCGCGGTTGCATTTGATGCTTATTCTGCAGGCGAATCTCGTGGGTATGACTTAGTTATTATTGATACCGCTGGCCGGCTTCATGTGAAAGAAGGCTTAATGGATGAATTAGCCAAGATGAAGAGAGTGCTTGGAAAACGAAATGAGCAGGCACCCCATCATTCTTGGTTGGTTGTGGATGGATCAACGGGAATAAATGGAATTGAACAAGCCCGTGTCTTTAATGAAAAATTTGGTATTACTGGTTTAGTAGTAACTAAGCTAGATGGATCTTCAAAAGGGGGGGCATTAGTGGCAATTTACCGAGAGCTTAAAATTCCAATATTTTATGTTGGACTGGGTGAGTCTGCCGATGATTTGCAACCCTTTTCAATAGAGCAGTATTTAGACTCCATCTTACCTGATGTAAAAATGGAATCCGTCAATTAATCTTTCCTTTGATTAGAATAACAAAGCAATAATGAGTGAAAATGTACTCAAGACTTTAAATGTAGGGCTTGGTGAACGGTCCTACCCGATTTATATTGGTCGGGATTTAGGATCCTTGATTAACCAGGCATCCAGTAAATACTTGGGCCAAGGTAAAAAAGTGGTTTCAATAACGGATAGTGGATTAATAAAAAAAGCACCTTTATTTGCCAGCGAATTTCTTAATTCCGTTCCTCATTTAAATTTACCGAGTGGAGAAACGACCAAGTCAATCGAGCATTTGTCCAATATTTGGAATTTTCTTGCCGATCAAGGGATCGATCGATCGGGAATCCTGTTCGCACTTGGTGGTGGAGTAACTGGAGACCTTGCGGGGTTCGCCGCCGCTTCTTATTTGAGAGGAATTGATTTTTATCAAGTACCCTCTACCTTACTGGCAATGGTGGATAGTTCAGTCGGAGGGAAAACGGGGATCAATTTAAAAGCGGGTAAGAATTTAGTTGGAGCATTTCATCAACCCAAGGCTGTTTTTATTGACCTGGACTGTTTGAAGTCGTTACCAAATCGAGAATTTTCTGCTGGTATGGCGGAGGTTATTAAATATGGACTTCTTGGAAATAAGGAACTTTTTACTCGCCTTCTTTCCTTTTCCTCACCCCTTCACTCGGAATCAGAAGAACTGCCAGGAATTATAGAATCCTGTTGCTTGGACAAAGCCAGAATTGTTGAAGATGATGAACGTGAAACGGATGGTGCGCAGGGGGGACGTGCACTGCTCAACCTTGGCCATACTTTTGCCCATGCAATCGAAGCAGTGTCGGGGTACGGGAAATATCTTCACGGGGAAGCGGTTTCCATTGGTTTAGTCTGTGCCCTTCGTTTATCGAGACGGAGAGATTATTGTACCAGTCAGGACGAGTCATCTTTGGAATCTCTACTTCAATCTTATCAATTACCAATTCAGCTTAATTCAAGTTTAGCAATTTCTGAGCTTATGAATGCTATGCAATCAGATAAAAAAGTATCGGCAGGGAAAATTCGTTTTGTTATGCTTAAGAAATTGGGTGATTCATCTGTTACTTCCGATATATCTGATGCTGATGTAGTTGAAGTTTGGAAGTCGGTGGGGGCGACTTAACCTTTTTTATTTCAATGGATATTGAACACGACTTGATGGAAGCTTACTTCGAAAGTAATGGCTTTCTGGTTCGCCAAGCAGGTCGAGTGGAGTCCGTTACAGTACGAAAAAAACCGGAATCTGTAATGACTCTGGCTATTTTTAATCCTGCTGTTTCAGAAAATTCTGCTTCTCTTGGCCTTCGTTTATACACCGGTGACCTCATTAAAATTCGATCCGCGTTAGTTTCTTCAATTGGGTGGGGGAATTCAGAATTTGTAAATGGAATGCTTGATAATGATGGATTATTAGTAAAGTTTTTTAAAAAAGAGGTAAAAGAAAATAGGATTCAGTCTGCTTTTAATCCAGGCCCTGAACTTGCAGAAAGTGGAATGGGGGCATTTTCTCGTCTCTTGATTGTTCCAGCACTCCCTCGAAATGAAGCTAAATTAAGTGACGTTCTTACCATGCTCCAGGGAATTGGCGTGGATGGTGTGTTGACATTACGATCTATGCTTGAAAATTTACTTAGACAATCCGAACCGGGTAAGAGTTATCCGGGAAAACCATTTTTTCAGGTCTTAAAATTATTAAAAGCCTACGAACTTACTAAAGAACCGCAGCTTGAAATGTTTTAATAACTAATGACAAATTCTATTCATCCAACCTCCATTGTGGATCCTCTTGCAAAGCTTGGGGAAGGTTGCACGGTAGGCCCGTATGCAATTATTGAGGAAGGAGTAGAAATGGGAAGCAATTGTGAGATTGAAGCCCATGCCATTATCAAAAAGTGGACAATTTTAGGAAAAGAGATCAAGATTGGTCATTTTGCAGTAATTGGTGGCGACCCCCAGCATCTAAGCTTTGATTCTTCAATCCAATCTCACGTTCAGGTGGGAGATAATGTTCGGGTGGGAGAAGGAGTTACGATTCATCGTTCGATCTATGCAGGCGGAGTAACTCACATTGGGTCAAAATCATACTTAATGGGATATTCTCATATAGGACATGATGGAAATCTTGGTGAGGAGGTAATCTTAGCAAATGGAGCATTGATTGGAGGTCATGTATCCATTGGTGATCATACATTTATCGGCGGTGGTGCGGGTGTTCATCAATTTGTGCGAATTGGGCAGGGAGTAATGATTGGCGGATTGGCAGAGATTTCTAAGGATGTTCCTCCCCATCTTACTATTTCTGGGCGTAATTTAGCCTATGGCCTCAATTTAATTGGTATGAAAAGAAGACAGATTTCGAATGAAGATACAAAAGCCTTAAAGCATGCTTACCGATCGGTTTTATTGAAAAGGGGAAACCCATCACTTAGTGCCAAAAATTGCCTGGAGGACAGTGTTATTTCTTCCAGTACTCTGGCAAAAGAGTTTGTTGAATTCTTTTTACTGGAGGGGCGCGGCTTTGTGAAAAGCAAATCCCAGGCATAGCAATCTAAACATGTTGTACTTTATCTCTTCTCCTATTATAGATTAGTTATGCGATCTGCTTTGGAATTACCTTCAGGGGTGAGAGAAGGAAATGAAAAACTTGTAAAAGTATCTCCTTCCGCGTCCACAAAAATTTTTCAGTTAATTGAAAGGGAAGGGAAGGGCGACTATTTACGCATTCGAATCACAGGAGGAGGGTGTAATGGACTGTCCTATAAAATGAAGTTTATTGCGGAGTCTAAAGAAGGAGATATTTATGTACTCAGTGAGGGAGTTCAACTATTAGTTGATTCCAAAACAGCGTTATACTTGAGGGGAACAACTTTAGAATACTCCGATAAAATGGTAGCCGGAGGGTTTAAATTTTCTAACCCTAATGCAAAAGCAAGTTGTAGTTGTGGTGAAAGCTTCAATCTTTAGTGAGTAAATGAAGAATAGGCTTGCTTAAAAGGGGTTAATCTTATCAATTTAAAACTTTATATTCTATTATCATTAATTTGTAACTCTTGACAATTTCTAATCGCAGCTAGCCCACATGGTTAAAAAACCAAGTGGAAAAAATAAAAAACGGTATCAAAACCGTGATTACATTCGAAAGAATGATAAGATTCGAGCAAGAGAGATTCGGGTCATTGGTCCTGATGGTGGAATGTTAGGCGTTATGCCCCCAGAGGAGGCACTTAAAATTGCCAAGTCTCACCATCTTGATTTAGTCGAAGTTGCCTCGAAGGCTATGCCTCCAGTTTGCCGAATCCTTGAATTTGGTAAATACAAGTACGAATTAAGTAAGCAAAAGAGAAATAAAGAAAAAACTTCCAAGCGAGTGAAGGAAGCCAAGTTTAGACCAAGGATTGAAGAACACGACTACATTACAAAACTTCGTCGATCTGAAAAATTTCTTCACCAAGGAAACAAGCTTAAAATTACTTTGATGTTTCGTGGTAGAGAAATGGAACATAAAGACCTTGGGATGAACCTGGTCAAACAAGCGATAAAAGATTTAGTGGGGGTCGGTAAGGCGGATGATACCCCCAAGCTTAACGGTAGATTTATTATTGTGAGCTTGTCACCTCTTCCTCAGCACCAAAGAGTCCTGAAATACAACTCACTTGATGAGATTGATGGTGAGGACGAAGAAGATGATTCCAGCGAAGACTTTGAAGAAGAGGAGTCAGAAGAGACTTCAGATTCTGAAAAGTAGTCCACACCTTCCTGATTTACCCCCTCCAAAACAATGGATTGGAAATTCTTCCTGCTTGTGGCCAGCGGAGGAGCCATTGGTTCAGTTCTTCGTGGATTAATTTCCTATTTCTGTCGGTCATGGTTACCATGGCCAACCATACTGGTCAACGTACTGGGGGCTTTTTTAATTGGCATTTGTATCAAGCACTGGGAGCAAAACAGTGAAAGCGAACTGTTTCGTGCATTTTGGATTATTGGTTTGTGTGGAGGCTTTACCACATTTTCAACCTTTGGCCTTGATGCACTCAATTTTTTAAAGTCTGCCCAATGGGGGAACGCTTTTATTTATATTATATTAAATTTTTTGGGTACACTGTTGGCAATTTACTTAGGATTCCGTCTCTACTCCTGGGCTAGTTCTTAACGCTCTTGTCCCTTGCTTCAGGAGATTCTTTATGGCAGATTGGTAAGAGTGATTATTAGAACCATATGGATAGCTTTTTTGTGCAGCTCCTTGATTTATGGATCGGTTGCACCTAATCCATTTTTGAGACCTGGTTCAAACCGTAAACCTCCTCCCCCAGTGCAACCAGTGTTTAAACCCAAGAAAATTATCAGACCAAACTTTGCCCAGGAGGTTGAATTTAAAGGTTATTTTATTCTTAAAGGCCAAGTTTACTTTTCTGTCTTCAATAAAAAAGTGAATCATGGCGAATGGATTACCATTAATGAAAAAACCTACGAAGATTTTTTGGCTCAAGAATTTGATATAGAATCGGAAACGCTCACTATTTCCTATGAGGGACAGTCTTTTGAACTGAAACTGCTCGAGTCAAAATCTGGGTCAAGCCTTCCGCCTTCAAGTAATAGAAGTCCAGTGCTACCTAAATCTATTCCTAAGGTTAGCCAATCTAGTTCACCCAAAGTGATGCCCCCTAAGCCAAGATCTAATCCTGTCATTCCCTCTTTTTTAGTTAATAAACCTATCGGTAATCGGTTTCCCGGTGCGCGGGTAGGGCCATCATCGGGTGGTTCAGGTAGTAGTTCCCGGGCGATGCTTCCAGGTCTTCCTTATCCTGGATTTGTGCCACGGAGGACAATATCTGCAAATCCTAGTTCGCCCATTTCTAATCTCCCTTCTAATCAAGCAAACACTTCTAGTGCGGGCGGTTCTGGTTATAACTCTCGCACCTCAACGAATTCAGGTAATCCAGAGAGTTCTTCTGGCGGGTCGGGCAACCCATCCATTTCCAGTGATACTGGGCAAGGTGGAAATATTGATAATGGTATTGATTTGGATAGTCTTCCACCACCACCTCCGCCACCCAATATTCTACCACCTAGTCCGCCGCCCAACCTTCTTCCTGCCCGTGAAGATTAAAAGAATCGTATCATTCTACTTTTTATTTTTTTTAATTCTTTCTTCTTTTGCGAAAGAAAGAAGGATTGGAAAGCTAAGTTCCTTGAATTGGGATAATTATTTTAATTTAGGGTCTAACACGAGTTCCTACTCAGCTAGTACAGGTTATCCTAGTTTTTCTTGTGTAGGAGCAGTTGTTTCAGATGACCTTTATGGTACTGGAACTTTGGTTGCTCCTAATATTGTGGTTACTGCCGCTCATGTTTTGAAAAACTATTGGTCAAGTCCAACACCCGTTCCAAGCGAATGGCAGTTTATTTTACATACCGATTATGAAAGTGCATCTAGTGCGGTTACTCACGATGTTGAATCTATTATTCTTCACCCCGGATGGAATAAACGGCTCAGTCAGAATAGTGGAAAAGGGGATGGAGATCGGTTAGGGGTTGATATTGCTTTATTAATACTAAAATCCTCTGTAGTGGGCGTCTTCCCGGCAAAATTACCTACAGGGGATTTGGAAGCTGTTGGTACACGCGCTGTACTTGCGGGATACGGAAGAATGGTAGATGGAAGTTCTGGGGTTGTGAATTCCAGTAATAGTATCCGGATTGGGGGTGAGAATTCTTTGGACCGCGTAGTTGCTGAAGTCGATGCTCCTGAAGTTGACTCTTCGAGTAAGGGTGGATTATTGGCGGTAGATTTCGATTCTCCTCAAAATAACCAAAATACTCTTTCTGATAGTTCGCCAACTATTGATTATCTGGGATCAGGTACAAGTTCAGCATCTCCACTCTCATTGGAGGCAAGTTCTGCTATTGGAGATAGTGGTGGGCCGGCTTTTATTTACGATAACCGAGGATGGCGCTCGGTAGGCGTAGTTTCATACGGAACATCAGACTCCACTTATGGAGATATTACGGTATACACTCGGGTGGCGAATCATTTAGATTGGATTCAAGCTTATTTACCAAACTGGGCACAGGCAAGGCAGAGCGCTTATTCAGGTTGGCTTGAACTGGACTGGTTTGGATCATTTTATGCCTTGCCCAATAAGTGGGTTTTTCACCCCGTGCATGGTTGGTTTCATTCCTCTAGTATTGATGGTGAATCTTTTTGGGGTTGGCAAGGCGACCACCTAGGGTGGTTTTGGACTGGCCTGGGAGTTTATCCTTATTTGTATTCCACCGGCTTGGGGAAATGGATTTATGTAAATATTTCTAAATCTACCCCGGATCTACTTCAATATTATGATTATGATCTCGCAATATGGGTTGATCATAATAGATCGCAATGAAATGTTACTCGATCTTTTAGCGAAACGATTTATGTACAATATTCTTCATGGAACCCATTTTAAGCATATTTAAAAAAAGAGAACTGCTCTGGCAGTTTTTATTGCGTAATGTGAAGCAACGGCATCGTGGGAGCGTCCTTGGTGCATTATGGTTGATTGCCAATCCTTTACTGATGCTCGCACTATATGTGTTTGCATTCGGGGTTGTTTTTGGAGGGCGCTTTACTGATTCGTCCGATGAATCAACCCTAGATTATGCACTGGGGATCTTTTTAGGTCTGAGCGTGTTAGGACTGGTTTCCGGGATTATTGGGGTTTCACCAAGCATTATCGTGAGCCAGCCTAATTTCGTGAAAAAAGTGGTTTTCCCTTTAGAAATTCTGCCAACTGCAATGGTTGGGGCATTGAGCTATGATTTAATCATTGGATTAAGCTTATGTTTAACTGGGATTACTTTTCTCGGTTCAGGAATTTCCCAGAGTTTTTTATTGATACCAATTATTATCGGACCAGTATTTTTGATCGCCTTAGGCTTATCATGGTTTTTTTCGGCGCTGGGTGTGTTCATTCGCGATGTGAGTCACCTTGGCTCTTTTCTTGGATTAGCAATGCTATATGCAAGTGGAGTTTTCTATTCAGCAGATAAAGCAAAAGCTGCGGCTCCTGAAATTTGGAAATTTTTACAGTGGAATCCACTTTTGCAAATTATAGATTCTTTAAGAAAAGTAACTATATGGGGCGGTCAGCCAGATTGGGGATCTATTGCCTATGCCTGGATTTTTGGAATTGTTGTTTTACTTATTGGATCTTGGTTTTTTAATCGACTAAGGACTGCCTTTGCGGATGTTCTGTAATCATTCTTGGTAGAGAGCCTTTGCGACTGATTTCCATGAATGTGCATTAGCCCACTCTTTGCCCGCATCTCCTAATTGCGCCCTGAGAGTCTCATCCACGAGCAAAGTTTTTAAAGCTTTTTCTAACTCTTCGGGTTTTTCTGGATTAGTTAAAATTCCAGTTTCCCCATCTTTAATTGCATCCTCCACTCCCCCAATTCGGTGGGCAAGAATGGGCAAACCATGAGAGGATGCTTCCAAATATACAAAGCCAAACCCTTCCACGCTATTTGCACGTGGCATAGAAGGAAGAATGAAAATGTCGGAGGATTGGTAAACGGATTTTAATTCTCGGTCTTCTAGGTCACCTAAAAATGTAACAGTGCAACCAATCTTCATCGCTCGCGTTCGAAGTTTTTCATAAAAGCTCTTTTTCACCACAGGACCAACAAATAAACACTCGAGGTTCTTTTTTAGATTGCTAGGGAGATTTTCAATTGCCTTCAAAACTTGATCCTGGCCCTTTCTAGGGTGAATTCGAGCCACGCAAAGCAGTTTGGTCACCTGATTATCGGAATTTTCTGTTTTTGCATCATTACCGGCTAAATTCCGAGCCGGCGCACCAGGACAGAGTAGTATTCTGTCTTTTGTTTCATGACAGATTTCTTGAAGTTCTATTTGATTATAACGGGATAAAACGTGAATTTTTTTTGCTCTTTTTAACATTTTTCTAAAAAGTATTTTTTCAAGCGGGTTTTTACAAAACCTGATAAGTTCGGTTCCATGAATTGTAACTATAAAAGATGGAATTTTTTTGAATAGCCACCCAAACCTGGTCATTGCCCGTAAGCTACCCGGTTCAGCAAAATGAAGTAGAGTCGAAGAAGTGAAAGAAGGGGAACTTTTCAAGATTTTTCTAAACAAACAATAACTACATATCCAACCCTGGGAACCCTTGAGATTGTGAATTCGAAGTTCTTTCTCTGCGTAATGGGGAACCCACGCTTCGATAGAAATTTTTATTTTCCTTGCTGCAAAGACTAATTCTTCGCAATACACCCCTGCTCCTCCCCGCTTTGGGGGGTATTCATGAGTGAGAAGAATAATCTTTTTATTGTCCATCTGATTGAGTTGTTTATTCTCTTATGGATTAGCATATCTGCAAATACCAAATTTCTTAAGTTGTGTAGTAGTAAATGAAATTAAAAAAAGCATTAGTCACAGGTGGTACCTCCGGGATCGGACTGGCATTATGTGAAAAGTTATTAGCTATGGACTATGAGGTTTATTCTGTTTCACGAAATCCTAACAAAATTAAATCTCGTACAAACTTTCATTTATTATCGCTCGATTTATCAGACTTAGACTCTGTTTCTCGGTTCGGAGACAAATTTATTGAACAATATGGAATCCCCGACTTAGTAATAAATAATGCAGGGTATGGTGCCTTTTATGAATGGAAAGAATTCCCCCGTACGGAGATTGAGAAGCAAATCTCGGTTCTATTTACCGCCCCCATACTGCTTTGTAAATCCTTTGCTCCATTAATGGAAAGTGAAAAGAAAGGTACCATTATAAATATTACTTCCCTTGCCACCCTTTATCCTTTGCCTTACATGACCCTTTATAACTCGTGTAAATCTGCCCTGTCCTCCTTCACAAAATCAATGATGCTCGAGTACAAAACTCTCAAATGGATCGATTTTCGACTTGGTGATATTCGAACAAGCTTTAATAAATCTGCTCCCAAACAAGCTGAAGATTCCCAAAGTGATTCGATGAAGCGTGCATGGACGCAAATTGAAAAACAACTTAACGAATCACCTCTTCCACAAGTGGCAGCAAAGCAGATTCTTAGATCTTTAAAAAAAGGTAGGGTTGGAACGATTTATGGAGGTGGTTTTTTTCAAGCACATCTAGCACCTTTTTTTTACAGATTCTTACAAAATAAATTACTCTACAAAATTTTGATACACAGGTATAGTTAGTCTCGAAATTATTCACTTGTAAAATCAACTAAAATGTATTCGGTTAATTAAACATTTAATCGACTACAACTCTTTCTACATCAAACATATTACAATTTGACAATCCCCAATTACCCCTTAATTTTATGTAGTAAGATATGAAATCGTATACATCATTAATATTTTCATTTGTTTTCTTTCTTTGTTGTGGATCATTTATTCAAGGACAACCTACTAGCTATTCTAACACCGCAAGCTATAATGTAGGCGATCTTGTAGTTTCGGGAAGTGCTACCTACATAGCCATTGCGGGAAATTCTGGGCAAACCCCACCAAATACTACATTTTGGACTGATTTATCAGTTGCAGCGACTGCTTTAAATATCCCAGTTGAGTTAGTTCCCTCGATTGATGTAACTACTATACTTGCTTCTCTGCCAAATGCAGCCCCTGATGTAAATTCGTCGAGTGGGGGGGGGAGTTCTAGTACATCTAAATTTGAAGGAATTTCTTGTCGAGGTTTAGTTTCATCTAATCAACCAATGTTTGGGGGATTTACTATCAAGGGAACTGAAAATAAGAAAGTCGCCTTTATGGGGAAAGGTAAAACGATGGGTGTTCCAGGTTACGCAACTGATACTATTCTTGAAATTCATAACTCTTCAGGAATGTTATCTGTTAATGATAATTGGCAAACAATAACCGATTCTAATGAAAACCTTTCGACAGTTAGTTCTGAGATTAATGGTCCCGAAGATAGCTTGGAGTCAGGCATGGTTATGACTTTATCTCCAGGTAATTATTCCTTTGTTTTAAAGTCGAAATCTGGCGCACTTGGCGGTGCAATGGTTGAGGCTTATGAGATAGATTCTTTATCTTCTAAGTTTGAGGGAATCTCCTGTCGAGGTTTAGTTTCATCTAATCAACCAATGTTTGGTGGTTTTACCATTGAAGGTGCTAATTTAAAAGTTGCTTTTATGGGCAAGGGTAAGACGATGGGTGTTCCAGACTACGCAATTGACACTATTCTTGAAATTCATAACTCTTCAGGAATGTTATCTGTTAATGATAATTGGCAATCAATAACCGATTCTAATGAAAATCTTTCGACAGTTAGTCCTCAAATTAACGGTCCGGAAGACAAATTAGAATCTGGCATGGTGATGACTTTATCCCCAGGTAATTACTCTTTTGTATTAAAATCAAAGTCTGGCTCAGTTGCTGGTGCTATGGTTGAAGCATATGAAGTTGAATAAGTTTAATATCTCAATTACATATACACAATTGCGTACTTAATTTCAAAATTTTTACCTCATGGGTGAAATGTTAGGAGATTTAACGGGAGATGATGTCTTAAAGCTGTTATCATCTTCTGAACAGGTTAATTTTAATATAGAATCTATCCATGAATTAAACGACGCTTCTGCTCTTTTTTATGAGTCAAGGATACTGATTAATAAAAAAAGGCATTTTAGGATAAAAACAGTTGATGATGAATGTTATCATTTGAGCTTTGGGTTTATTAATCCCAATGCATGGTATCAATTGAATTATGCTTTCTCGAATTTGAGATCAATGATTTGTCAACCAATTTCATTCGGAAACTTAGGTGATTATAGTTTTCTTATTCAAGAGTATTTTGACGGTATTCCTATTGATCATGCTTTGGAGCAAAACATAATTTCAGAAAAAGATGTTGTAAATACATTAAGTTCAATTTCAGGTGTCTTAGACAAACTTGTGACAAAATCGTCACGGGAAAAAATTCATCAAGAACTCCAACTTGTTAGAAAAGATATTGAAAATATTTTGGTATTCTCTGATGTCGATATGACTATCATAGATTATATTTTTAATTGTCTTGAAAAAGAAATAAACAAAGAGGAAGCATTTTTCGAAAGGTGGACTCCAGGGGACTTAGCAGGTAGAAATATTTTGATTTCTAAAAATAGTAAATTTAAACTAATTGATTTTGAGTGGGGGGGGATTTCCCATTTCTACTCTCAGGACTGGATTAGATTGTACATTTTCTCAAACCAAGCTTTGAGGGGAAATTTATTCGTAGGCAACCAAAAGAAAAAATTAAAAAAATTCGACCATATGTTTTTTTGGCTTAAGCAGCTAGTGTTAGATAATACGAAGTATAAAAATACTGATCAAAGAAAATATATTAATTCTAATTTAGGACATGCGTTATTGAGTCTTTATAGACTGGAAAATGGGGAGAATAATGTTAATTATTCTTGGTTTCTTGAATCTTGCGCTGAGCGATTGGAAAATTTAGAAAGATTTCAGTTTGTAAATAGTTTCCTTCATAAAACCAATGAAACTGATATAATAAATTTTAAAAGTAAAATTAATCGGATGCAGGAATCATTTTCTTGGAAGGTTACTGCTCCTCTCCGTTTTCTTCGTAGAAGATTTTTGGATTGTCATAAATTAGAAAGAAGAGGGCAATATTGCGTAAGTAAAAAGCACTACAGAAATTGGATACGAAAATTTGATAAATTGGGATTTTTAAAAAAGAGAGCTTACAGGCATAAAATTAAAAGTTTTGATTATCAACCACTCGTATCAATTATTCTTCCAGTATTTGATCCTGAAAAATGTTTCTTAGACCAAACTTTATCATCTGTATTTAATCAATTATATCAAAATTGGGAATTATGTATATGTAACGATGGATCCAAGAACCCTCAGATTCAAAGTGCAATAGATGAAATTGTTTTAAAAGACGATCGTATTAAGTATGTTACGCTAAATTCAAATATGCATATATCCCATTCATCAAATCGTGCTGTGGATTTAGCTAAAGGGGATTACCTTACATTTTTAGACCACGATGACCTGTTACGTCCTCATTCTCTTTACAAATTCATAGAGAGGCTTAATAAGAACAGTGAACTTAAATTCGTTTATTCTGACGAAGATAAAATTGACGAGTTAAATCAACGTTATGATCACTATTTTAAGCCAGATTGGAATCCGGATTTGCTTCTGTCTCAAAACTATATTTGCCACATGGTATTCTGTAGGACCCAGGACTTTAGGGAAGTAGGAGGTTTCCGAGAAGGATTTGAAGGAAGTCAGGATTGGGATCTTTTTCTACGAATTACTGAAAAGCTGAAGACAGAGGAAATCGGACATGTTCCCGGGGTCCTGTACCATTGGCGTTCAACAAAAAATTCAACCGCAACTTCATTAAGCACCAAAAATTACGTGATTCCCAGATCCTTGCGTTCTGTGAATGATGCGTTAAAAAGGAGAAAAGTAAATGCAACTGCAACGGTTGCGGACCGAACAAACGGTTATCTTCGAGTGCACTTTCACATTCCTAAAAAAACACCAAGAGTCTCCATTCTTATTCCAACAAAAGACCACTTTGAACTTATCACAAGATGTGTTGAGAGTATCCTGTCGAAGACTCATTATAGCAATTACGAACTTATATTGTTGGATAACGATACAACTTGTAAAAGAACCTTACAGTACTTTTCGAAAATTGAATCTATTAATAATATTTCAATAAGAAAAATATCCTGTCCTTTTAATTATTCGTATATTAATAATCTCGGAG
>Ga0209223_10000692_pt1 | contig 38475 bp, 28 predicted proteins | sample COG_06_FD_184750 | JGI IMG/M metagenome (GOLD analysis project Ga0209223, IMG submission 184750) | Pelagic Microbial community sample from North Sea - COGITO 998_met_06 (SPAdes) (version 2) | ecosystem: Environmental > Aquatic > Marine > Neritic zone/Coastal water | place: Helgoland, sampling...
GATGGTCAAAGTCTATTGTATCTTTTGGGTCCATCAGAATGGCATCAAATCCGCGGATTTTATACGGCACGTTAGAATAGACGAATAGGTCCGATCCTAGAAATTCATTCAACTTTGAGGGATGAAACTTTTTTGAAAGTTCCAAGAGCTTCAGTAAATAAATGATTTGATGGTCGCCCCAATATCCTATGAATGACCATGGATCATCTTCTTCAATTCTTTCCCAATCAATGCCATCTCTAGTTATTCGATACGGATTGTACCCATCGATGGTCGAAACGTTGACAAACCTCGATATCATTCCTTCAATAAACTCCGGAAACGAACATGCTAGTGCCTCCCAGTTCTGAAATATATCGCGCCAATTTCCTTCATAATTGCGGACGGGGTCTCCGTTTTCGTCGACAGTCTCAATATTAAATTCATTCCAAGGGCGGCTCGGGTCTCCATGTCGGCGACTAAAAGAAAGCGGCAAATACTCCATGAACAAACGCCTTAAATCAACATCGTTGTTTGTTGTAACTCGCTGTCTTAAGTCTCCTAGGAGTATGGATGCCGGCAGCCCCTCAAAAAACCTCTGAGAGCGTTCAAAAACGTATTTATTTTGGCCTCTGACATATCGAATCCAATCCACTCGATCTATTTCATACTGATCTTCAAAAGCTCCACCTCTCATGATGTTGAACAGAACGTTTGAGAAATGTCTTCCTATGGTAAGTTCGTCATCCGAGAGTTGGATACCGTCGGATTGACCTACTTTTTTACGAATTGAATCCGTGCCCGCTTCAACCTCTTGGGAAAGGACGTTGAACATATTCGAGTTTTCTTCCAGCGCGTGCTGAAGACCAATGACCGCCGATGGGCTCTGATTAACATCGCATACAATGCGCCATTCTTGAGACTGATCTGCGTCAAGTAAAAACGATGCATTTACAAAATAGGCACCCTTTTCAGCCTTGATCTCAGTTTCCGTTGAAATTTCATCGCCTAAACAGAACTGTTCTATCTGAAGGGTTGAAAGCAAATATTTTGCGTTTTCAAATCCGCAACTCCACGCAACAGTGGCTTTTAACGACTCGCTAGGTTCTGCCTTATCAACGATCATGGAACTCAAAGAGAACAATCCGATTCCCGTCTCTTCTAGCAATTCGTTCTTTTTGTAGGCATCAACAAGCGTCGATCGAATGTCTTGTAGATTGCGTTCGACACCAAATGGCAAAACGTTTTGGATCCCGTCTAATATTTCAAGGCTGACCCTGGACTCATTCAAATTTCTTAAGCTAGAAGAGCGCACAAATCCGAATTTTTCGGACGTGCTCCACTCATAGGAAAACACAAGGTTTAAAGAACGATTAATTTCTTGAAAAATGATTCGATTACCGACGCCATTTTTATAAAGTTTACGCTCAACATGGTACATCCCCTTCATCGATTCATGGAAGGGTTCCCATAAAAATATTTTCTCGTTTTCAATTAATCTAACAATCGTTCGGCTCCCTGTATTCTGAGCATTGTCAACAATCTTATCATCTGTATAATAAGGGAAAATGGCATTGTCGGGGTTCTTGCGTCCGGCCGTTAATCCACCATTGCTGGCAATAAAAAGCCAATGATCATATGCCGAAATTATCGTCATAAAGAACGGAAGCATGGTGTCGTAATTGGAGATTCGATAGAACTTCTCTCCTCCTACTTCCACGAATTCACCTTTGACTTCCTTCTCCCCTTTATTAATTGGCGTATTGCCTATAAAAACTTGCTTCCCCACCTATTCTTTGTCTCTATTAATTCAATCAATAACTATGGTCTGTATGGCCTGACCGTCGATGATATGATACGATATTTCGCCATTAATATTTATCGCAAATTCTTGCTTTTCACTGGGCTGGTTCAATACCACGCAAGCTATAGAACCATTTTCATTCTTTACGGCTGCGACCAGTAGTTCGCCTTGTTGATCAACGGACAAAACTTTGGCGCCTGGCCGAATATACTTGCTAAAATGACTCATGATAAAGTATAATGGCGTATAATAAACTTCGTCGCTCGCAGTATCCACAATTACAGGAGCTATACACCAATTATCAGCAAGATTAGGGCCTCCAGTGCGATCCAGCACCATGTTCCAATCCACCCAACCTTCGACCCAGTTATTCAAACATCCGATCATATCTCGTGCATAACGATATGTTGGTACATATTTGGGATGATCCACTTTATCTTCTTCAGGAGCCCAGTCGAATCCCCAGTCTGTTGCATTCTTTGACCAGTACCAAGCATCGTCTTTCCAGTGCGGAACTTCAGCATCGATACAACCTTCCGTATGGATGATGTGTTTTTCTGGGGCTACTTCATGCGTTTCAGTGAGCGATTCTCCCATCCAATCAATTGTACTCGTATACCAGTGCACAGCGGTACCGTATATAAATGGCTCTAGTTCTTTGTCTTCTAGCAAAACTTTTGACCATTCTACGAGCTCCTCTCCTCGATTTTGATCATAGACTAAAATGTGTGCATCAACATCGTTTTCATTAAATGTTGGACCGAGGTCGTTCTTTATAAATGCTCCCATGCTCTCCGGTGTATAATGCATGCTCTCCCAATTCGAATCATTTCCCAGTGGCTCATTCTCAACGGTATATGCCCAAATGTCAATGCCCATCTTGGCGTAAGCCTCATCGTATCGAACAAAGAAGTCTGCCCAGGTACTCGAAAACTCAGGCAGCAACTGTCCTCCATACCAATCCCCGTTATCCTTCATCCAAGGTGGCGCTGTCCAAGGCGACGCGATGATTCTAAACCCGCTTTTTGACGCTTGCTGCGCCAATTGAATCATGGGAACGATGTCGTCTAAATCTGGTTGTATTGAAAAACTGTCCAGGAACGTATCACCTGCTATTGGCGCGTAGGAGTAATGATCCAGCGAAAAGTCACAACTGTTCATATGCGTGCGACACAACGAATAATTAGCTCCTGATTCATCAAAATATTTGTTGACAACATCGAGCCTTTTTTCGGGGGACAGATTAAAAAGAAGATGGGCGCTCGATTCGGTGAATGCACCTCCAAATCCAGAAACTCTTTGTTTCGTGTCTGATGTATCAAGTTCAAATACATAGGCTGGACTTCCCTCCAACCGGGACTCTAAAGGTTTTAATTGATCACCGCTCGCTGAAGTCTGAACGATCTGGATCTGCCTCGAATCTGAATTCTGACAACTCTGAAGATGTAAAACAAATAGGATAGGAATTAAGGCAAAGGAACTTCTCATTTCAAACTATAAACCCTAACATAATCTAAAACAAATTGATGGTTCACGTAACTGTCATCAATTCCTTTTGCACCTCCCCAACCGCCCCCAACGGCTAAGTTTAGAATAATGTTTTGAGGTGTATTAAATGGCCACTCAAGGTCGTTGGCGTTTTTATCATATGTATAGTATCGTTCTCCATCAATCAATCCATAAATGACGTCTGGGTACCATTCTACAGCATAGGTGTGAAACTTGGTATTCATAGAATCCAACTCAACTTCACTTCCAATCTGATTGCCTTGTTTGAAATAATAGGCCCGCGTATGGCAGGTGGCGTGATTAACACCATGCCCTGTGCTGTCGTCGATTTCGTATCCGACGCATTCCAAGACGTCAATTTCGCCGCAGTAAGGCCAAGACAGCTCATCGACATACGAATCTCCAAGTAGCCATCCGGCAGCCCATGTTCCGCGACCAACGGGCACTTTTGCTCTAAACTCAATTTTACCATACTTAAATGAAACCTTAGATTGGGTTGTTAATCGTGCTGACGTCCATGGCTGATCGAGATCGTTTTTGTGCGCTTCAATGATCAGATTTCCATTCTCGATCCTTGAATTTTCAACTCTGTCCGCGGTGTAGTATTGAGGTTCTTTATTACCCCAGCCCCAGTTGCCAACATTGTACGACCATTTGGTTGTATCCGGAAGCTGACCCTTATCAAATTCATCAGACCAGACCAATTCCCAATTGGTGCCTTCACCCATCGATTGCGTCAAAATGGTTTTCGTAGGTTGTTGCTCAAACATCAAGCTAAACTTCAAACTATCGATACTTCCTTCTCCTGTGGAATGTAATTTCATTTTATGAAGACCTGCCGCCAAAGGCGCCCCATCCTTTCTGGCGTACCCATTTGAGTCAAAAATCACGTCCCCGGTAATGTTATACGATCGATCGTCAGTATTGTCAACGTAGTCTTCCAGCCAACTTACATAGCCATTCTGATTCGAACCAAAAATTTCTATTCGGTATCGACCCGACTGTTTTATAGCAACTTTAAAATTGGAGGAGGATTCGTTGTCATTATCAACTGTCCATTCGAAGTTACGAGCCGTCAACTCCATGATCGGAGACGGCCCGTTTTCGGTTACAGATTGATCCGTTGCTGATCTTTCTTGACCACATCCGAATGAAAGCGCACAAACGAATACAAGCGGGATTAAGCGTAGCGTCATGTTAGTTTTTTTTCACGAGTATTTCTTCCAATTCTTCCAGCGATTTGCCTTTGGTCTCTGGAATTACCTTTAAAACGAAAATCAATCCAACGGCTGCAAACAGTCCATATATGAGAAATGTAGTAGCGCTTCCCAAGACTTCAAGCTCCCAGGGGAATACCCACTGAACAATGAAACTTACGGCCGAATTGATTAGCCCGACAAAGGATATTGCCACGCCCCTTATGTTATTTGGAAATAGTTCAGAAAAAAGGACCCACATCACCGGGCCAATTGATATTGCAAAAGAGGCCACAAATCCCAGTATTGCGAATAAAATCATGGTCGCATCCATTTTAATACTCGCCGAAATAATTTCCGATTTGTGCAACCCAAGCTCCTCGCTACCGATGAGACCGTCTATAGCCAGTAAAAATTCTTTTTCACTTTGATAAACCATACCCTCGTCAATAGCAGGAGATTCACTTATACCTTGATCTACCATCGCAATCGAATCTTGGGTGAAAACATATGTAGCAGAATAAAATTCGTAGGCCAAAAGGAACATACAAACGACTATTCCCGCTACTCCGGCACTTAGCAAAGGTTTACGACCAATTTTGTCTATGAAGAGAATCGCAAGTATGGTAAACGCCAGGTTGACCAACCCAACCAATATTGCTTGCACAAAGGATGCATCAGTGCCGATGCCGGACTGCTCAAAAATCATCGGAGCATAGAAAAACACGGAGTTAATTCCAGTTATCTGCTGAAGGATAGCAACCACCACGCCGATCGTCAGCACAAGTCGAAGTTCCGGTTTTAATAAATCTTTAGGTGACCCAGACTTTTCAGATTTATCATTCTTCGAATCCAAAATTGCCTGAATGGCCTCCTCCGCCTCTTCTTTGCTTGTCAACCTGGTCATGACCTGTTTTGCCTCGTCAAATCGACCCTTTAGAATAAGCCATCGTGGGCTTTGTGGCACAAAAAACAATCCCAAATAGTATAGAATTGCGGGCAACGCTTCCAGACCCAACATCCAACGCCAATTGTGCTCATCAAACTTCAACCAGACTGCCCACGAGGCATCGCTGTCGCCCAGTCGCAGAATTAAATAATTGGTAAAAAAAGCGAGGGAAATACCGATAACGATGTTAAGCTGATTAAACGAAACCATTCTACCTCTTAAGGAAGGAGGTGCCATTTCAGCTATGTACATAGGTGCCAAGATCAACGAGGCGCCTACGCCAAATCCGCCAACCATTCGCGCAACAACTAAAAACCAAAAACTTGTAGCCAATGCAGAACCCACGGCCGAAATGGCATACAAAATGGCCGCATATCTTAAGACTGTTCTTCTTCCTATTCGGTCACTGAGGGGACCTGCTGTCATCATGGCTAAAGTTGCCGTCAGGGTTAACGACGCAACCGACCAACCTAACTCGAGTTTGGTCAAATCGAACTCAGGTTCTATAAACCGAACTACCCCGGATATGACTGAAGCATCGAATCCCATTAAAAGCCCCCCTAGCGCCACAATTAGGGCGATCATCATTATTATGTATCTCTTCGACTTCATGGGTTTTGGGGATATTGGTTATGATTAAATTTTCTCGATCAGGGCGCTTCTGTGTTCTCATGAAATTGTCCTCAAGAGGCTAACTTTTGATTTGTGATAGTCGACAAGGCTCTCTATGGGACCACGTATAATTCGACCTATACGACAACCGTGCTTCTCTAATTCTTGTTTGATAATGTCTTGAAATAAAAATGCTATGGATCCAACAAAACCAATTGGTACATCTCTGTATTTAGGATATGAAGCAACATGAATGGAGATAAATGAGCGGATGGATTTTACGACTAACTGACGTACATAATCCGAATCTCGCCATTCATAAATGAAGGGCATGTAAGCGGATAAATAGACATTGGCGTGGACAGAATTGTAGACTTCCGGACGGATATCAGACCACGTGAGGTTGTATCGACCTTCAAAATCTTCGTGTATGTCAGCTGGAAGTCTTTTGTAGAGATAATCAGTTATAAATTGTTTCCCCATATGACAACCACTTGCCTCGTCGCCAAGAATAAATCCCAAAGCAGGAAGGGCTTCATGAATTTTGTCGCCATCATAAAAGCACGAATTTGAACCTGTTCCAAGAATGCAGCTAATTAAGGGTTCACCATCGTATAACGAATACGCTGCCGCAACTAAGTCATGATCGACACTAATTTGTGCCTTTGTAAAAACCTGTTCTAAACCACTGGCTATTTGCGCCTGTAATGCATCGGTTGAACAACCTGCACCATAGAAAAAGACATGAGTAACAGTGTTAGCGATACCTCTAAAGTCGTCCAATTCGGAAAGCGAATCAGCTACAAATGCGCTCGAATGAAAATATGGATTGAAGCCAATAGTCTTAATCCGGGTTTGCTCTGCTCCTTCTTTATTGAGAAATACCCAATCACACTTTGTTGACCCACTTTCAGCTATTGCAATCATAGAGTTTTGAATTCTTTTAATTCCATCGATGCCTCAATAGAAAGAAGATGGAATATGTGGATTACCGTGTTCAATTTAAGCACATTAGTTTCGATGGAATACAATAATAGTTGATCTTATGGTAATAATTACAATTAGTAGGTAGCCGCCCTTTTATCTGGGATAATTTGGCGATTTAAATGTCTTGCTGCCAGATGGTTAAGCTCTATTCTGAGTTTTGCTTGTTGGGAAATTCCTTTTGAAACCAGGAACCTCCGACGGCGAATACATTGGGTAAATTCAAATATTCAGAACTCGATTCTCTCGAAATCCCCCCTGTTGGACAAAACCTGATATCGGCAAATACGCTGGCATATGCTTTAAGGGCGATAGACCCACCGTTAACATTTGCCGGAAAAAATTTCAACCATTTGATACCCCAAGCGCGTGCGTTCATTATTTCAGTTGGGGTCGCAACTCCCGGAAGAAATGGAATCGACGCCTTTGTGGCAGCATCAAATAATTCCCTGATCAAACCCGGACAGACCAAAAAGTCGACCCCGATTTTCTTCAATTCCAAGATTTGATCCACATGAGTTACTGTGCCTGCACCAATGATCAAGCGATCGCCGTAAGCATTTTTTAAATTCCGAATTGCCTGCATTGCAAAGGGCGTTCTCAATGTAATCTCAATGCAGCTTACCCCCTGATCCAACAAGAAATCTGCAAAACGCTCAACGTCATCATTCTCGGTGAAGGTCACCACTGGAATATACTTTTGGCGCTTAAGCACCCGTTCCATATTTGCCATCTGTTCCATCAAATAATAAATGAAGCGCCAAGCTCACTTTGACTAATGAGTGGTCTGATTTGCGCAAAAAGTTCTCTTCCAACCCCTGACTGTCCAATGATGCTCTGTTTGTCGACAGTACGATCCGCAAATCCATCTTCAAGACAATTGAGCTGGCCTGTATCGGCATTGAGCTCTAATAAATCTCCCGATTGAATCTTCGCTATTGGCCCATTGTTCATCGACTCTGGAGTTAGGTGAATCGCAGCCGGAACCTTTCCAGATGCGCCAGACATCCGTCCATCTGTGACGAGCGCCACCTTATATCCTTGATTTTGAAGAATGCTCAGAGAAGGAGTCAACTTATGTAGCTCAGGCATTCCGTTTGCTTGTGGGCCTTGATTTTTCACAACAACAATTACGTCCTTGTTTAGTTCTTTTCGTTTGAATGCCTCGACGACTTCATTTTGATCGGAGAACACTTCAGCTCTGGCTCGAACAACATAATGCTCCTCTTTCACCGCAGAAATTTTCACCACGGATCTGCCCAAGTTTCCATCCAAAATTTTCAATCCACCAGTTGGACTGAATGCTTCGTCCACACTTCTCAATACTTCCTTGTCAAGCGATTCTTGAGGCGAGTCTTTCCAAACTAATTTATCGCCTTCGATACGAGGTTCTTTGGTATACGCTTCTAACCCCTCCCCCATGACGGTTTTAACATTCTCATTCAAGTATCCTCCATTGCGAAGTGTTTTGATTAAATAGCCCATGCCGCCGCACGCTTGAAAATGATTGATGTCTGCTGATCCATTTGGATACACGCGAACTATGGATGGAACAGCTTCAGACACATCATTGAAGTCTTGCCAATCAATGATAATACCAGCCGCTCTAGCAATCGCGATCAGATGAAGCGTATGGTTTGTAGAGCCTCCCGTCGATACTAGACCGACCAATGCGTTGACAATGGACTCAGCTGTTATCACCTTATAGAGCGGTGTGTATTCCTCTTTTTGGTTAATTATTTCTGTCAAACGTTGAACTGCAAATTCATTTAAAGCGTGTCTCAAAGGAGTGTTGGGTGTTACAAAAGATGAACCTGGAAGGTGTACTCCAAGCATTTCCATGAGCATCTGGTTGCTATTGGCTGTGCCATAAAACGTGCAGGTACCGGCCGAATGGTACGAAGCTGACTCAGCTTTTAAAAGCTCCTTTCTACCGATTTTACCCTGTGCGTAATCACGTCTGTGTTTGGCCTTTTCTTCATTTGATATTCCCGACTCCATAGGACCGCCTGGAATAAAAATAAACGGTAGATGTCCGAAGCGAAGCGAACCGATGAGCATTCCGGGGACGATTTTATCACAAATACCTAAGCAGAGCCCTCCATCAAACATTTTGTGCGACATACCAATGGCAGTTGAAAGCGCAATGATATCTCGGCTTAATAGTGAAAGTTCCATTCCGGCTTGCCCTTGCGTAACTCCGTCACACATAGCTGGAACACCTGAAGCAACCTGTGCTACAGCACCATGTTTCCGAGCTGCTTCGCGAAGCATCTTTGGATAATCCTCATACGTTTTATGGGCACTGAGCATGTCGTTATAGGAAGTTATTATTCCAAAATTTGGTTTTGACTCGCCACTCAAGGATAGTTTTTCATCATCAGAACAAGCCGCAAATGCATGCGCCAAATTCCCGCATGCCAATCCATTTCGCGTTACGCTTGAATGAGATTCGTCGGTCATAAGACCCACGTATTCAGATCTGACCTTTTGAGATCGTTCTTTGATCCGCTGTGTTACCGCTTTGATTTTATGATTCATATGTTTTATTCCGTCCAATAAACCTCTATTGGTGTTTTTGTTTGATTTAAAAATGCCGCAATCGGGTACGGCCTGGCGCCTTCTTGTTGACGAGCCTCATCAATAATCCGCCCTTTAATTACTCCGTAGCAATGCACAAAAATGTGCTTAGAATTTAGGAGCGCGTTCAAGGTAAATGTGATTCTCGAATAAGGTAATAATCTTGAATTGGTGACCATCAGGGCTTCACTCGTATAGACGGAAATGGCTCGTTCCATTTCTTCTGAATCCGGAAAAATCGAGGCTGTATGACCATCCTCACCCACACCCAAAATGACAATTGTGTAGGGCGGTGCAATGCTCTTTATCGCGGCACTCGCTTCTTTCAAACTTGCGTCTATATCATTTCCGCTTATAAGTGGAACAAATGAAGCGTTGGACGCGGCTTGCTGAAGCAGCAACTCCTTTACCATGGTTCCATTCTGATCGGGGTGATTATCTGCGACAAAACGATCGTCTACAAGCGAGATGGTGACATTATCCCAGGGAATTGCAAGCCCAGAAAGCTTTTCGAATAATCCCTTAGGTGTGCTTCCGCCAGATACTAAGAGCGAAGCCTTTCCATTCTTCTCAATTTCATCGTGAAGAATCTGACCAATTCTGTCTGCCAATCTTGCCTCCAGTTGCGCTCTCGTTTCCATGCCTATCGCGTTCGTGATTGTTTGGGGGGAGACACCCAATGTGCCCCCTCGGTCATTATTGAATCTCCAGGACCCCATGAGCCTGCTTCATAAAGCACATTTGTGATTTCTTCTGATTCCCAATTCCTAAGAATTGACTCGACCCATTCCCAAGATGCCCGCACTTCGTCTCTGCGCATGAAAAGCGTCTGATTACCCCGAACTACGTCCATCAACAAGCGTTCATAAGCCTCCGGAAACCTATCATCAAAATGATCGGCATAATCCAATTCCAATGCAAAAGGTTTGTAACGGTATCCTCCAGGTCCTGGGATTTTTACCATTTGTTTTAGCTCTATACGCTCTTCAGGTTGTAATCTAATCGTGAGCCGATTATTATCAATATCCTTTTTCTCCGGAAAAATGTTGTGGGGCACATCTTTAAAATTGATTACAATCTCAGAATACTTTTGTGCCATCCGTTTTCCAGAGCGCAAATAGATCGGTACTCCTCCCCATCTCCAGTTATCAATATATGTTTTAACGGCTACAAATGTTTCGGTTTCCGAATCATACTTTTCTATATCCTCAAGGTAGGAAGGAAGAGATCCCTCTCCCGTTTTACCTCGTGTATATTGACCTCTAATCGTATGCGATCTAATGGTTGTAGCGTCGTAAGGTCTAAGCGACTTTAATACTTTGAGCTTTTCATCTCGAACTTCATCGGCATCTAGAATCGCTGGTGGTTCCATAGCAATCAAACACAATAGCTGGAGTAGATGATTCTGCACCATGTCCCTTAGGGCGCCATATTGATCGTAAAAGGCGCCTCTGGTTCCTACACCAATGGACTCAGCAACGGTTATTTGTATATCCTCTATGTTACCTGCGTTCCAAGAACTTTCGAATATGTTATTTGCAAAACGCAGGACCATGAGGTTTTGAACCGTTTCTTTCCCCAAATAGTGATCAATTCGGTAGATCTGATCCTCTTTAAAATATTCTGCTACAAGATCGTTAACCCGTTCCGAAGACTCGAGATCAGTACCGAGTGGTTTTTCTAATACAACCCGTGATTGTTTGGAGATGTAACCCTTTTGATTGAGATATGAGGCAATGGGCCCAAAGGCCGCCGCTGGTGTTGCTAAATAGAAGACCCGCACCTCAAGCTGTGTATTTCTCAACCAACCGTCGACTACTTCGTTTTGTTCGTTTGTACCCGTATCGATCATTCCAATGGAAACCATTGAAAGAAGTTTCTTGAGCACTGTCTCATCGATATTTTTGACAAAAATTCGAAGATTTGATTCTAGTTGAACCAAAAATTCGTCATGTCCTTTTTCTTTTCGAGAAACAGCAAGAATTCTACTTCGTTCAGAAATTTGATGTTCATTTAGTCTATGATAAAGAGCAGGAAATATCTTTCTAAAAGAAAGATCTCCATCTCCGCCGAATATTACAAGATCAAAGTCTTCGAGTAATTGTTTTTGTTCCGTTGTCATCATTGATTGATTGTGCCAAATATACACTACTTATAGTAAATATTACCTTAAGTACCATCTTAACTAATCTCAATCTGAAGCGTTTCTGACTTTACTGCCTCACAAAGAACCGTGCTGAAAGGCCTCCAACACTTAATTTGAACCACCCCGATTCAACAGATTTGGATGTTTCGCCGGGATGCACAAATCCAAGATCATGAATATCAATATGGAAGGTTACCGATTTTCGTTGGGCTTCTTCTAATTCTATTTTCTGGAAATCTCGTAATCGCTTCACTGATGGAACAAGGCTAGCCACTTCATCGCTAATGTACACTTGAACAACCTCTTTCCCTGTTCTTAAGCCTTTATTTTCTAATTCCACCACAACAGTCAGTGTGTCATCTTTCGATACAGAATCCCTTCCTAAGGTTAGATTAGAATAGACGAATTCGCTATAACTTAAACCATGACCAAATTCCCATTGAGGATTGAAGCCATTGGCTCCATACATTGGATCAACTTCATCTGCATACGCATGATCGTACGTGCTAATTCCATGCTCATATCTGGGGTAAGTAAAGGGCAGCTTTCCAGCCGGGTTCACTTCTCCGTACAGAACATCGCCAACTGCCTTACCTCCCATTGATCCTGGTTGGTAGGCTAGTACAACCGCACTCGCTTTTTTCGCTATATCGCCGAGTAGTCTAGGTCTGTTCTGCACCAATACCACAACGATTGGAATCTCCAACTTGTGCAATCTGTTGAAATATTCCAACTGTGGGCCTGAAATTGCCAAGGAGGTGATATCAGCAGGTTTTTCGGTTGCTGGTTTTTCGCCCAAGCAAAGCACAATTACCTCAGATTTAGATGCCATTAGTAAGGCTGATTCAACATCTAGTTGAGTGTCCACTGTAATTCCCGACATTGTAGTCGACTCACCATGCACTTGAATCCCGTTGTAAATAGACATAATTGATTCGGATGTAACTATCGAATCCATCCCCTGCCATGTTCTTCCCCAAGCGCCGATTTGGAATCGAACGTCGTTAGCGGCTGGGCCAGTCACAAAAACCTTTGAATTTGTATCAAGCGGCAGTGTATTGTTTCTGTTTTTAAGAACGGTGATACTCTCTGAGGCCAGATCATAAGCAAGCTTTTGATGACTTTCTTGACCGACGCTTTTATTGAGTGAATAGTCTTGTTCATTAAACAGACCAAGCTTAGCTTTCATATCAACGATTCGACGTGTCGCCTGATTTATTCGATCCTCGGAAATCTCACCTGATCGGACCAAGTCGAGCAAGGTTTCATAAAAAACAAAATCTTCAGGGACCATGGCCATATCGACTCCAGCTGAGATCGCCGCTAAAATTGATTCTCTATAGTCAGTTGTAACACGGTGCGTTGTGTGCAATTTCTTAATGTCTGCCCAATCTGTAACCAATACTCCGCTAAATCTCAATTCATCTCGCAAAACATTCGTCAGTAAATACCTATTCGCATTCATCGGTATTCCATTTAAATCATGCGAGCCAATCATCACAGACATTACTCCGGCATCTATAGCAGCTTTAAATGGCGGGATGTGTAATTCCCTCAGAATATGATCCGAGATGTGAACAGTTGTGCGGTCCTTTCCATTTTTGGGCAATCCATACCCAACATAGTGTTTAGCACATCCAGCCACATTTAGGCCTTGCTCTTTGTTTTGCAATCCAGAAACAGATGCCACTGTCATACGTTCAGCAAGTAAAACATCCTCTCCATATGTTTCAAAAAACTGCCCCCACAGTGGTTGCCGTCCCAAATCAACTATAGGTGCAAACACCCATGGTATCCCAGACGCTCTGCATTCGAACGCCGTAATTTCTGAGGCTTGAAAAACCAACTTTTCATTCCATGAAGCTGCCTGACCTAATTGGTGCGGGAATATGACCGAACCCATGGTATAATTCGCTCCGTGCACGGCATCAATCCCATACAGAACTGGAACCACATCATTTTTTTCCGTGAAATAGCGTATTGTCTTTTGCAGATAATTCCATTCTTCTGTAGTTAGCGCTCGGCCAATCGTATTCATGAAGGAACCAATTCTTTGGTTTTTTAGAATAAGATCTAGGGCTTGGGAATCAACTTGAATTGGATTTTTCTCAGGTTCTAGAACTAACTTGATATTTAGTTGCGTCATCTGACCCACCTTATCCTCAATGCTCATGGCGTTTAAAATAGCATCCAATTTATTTTGCGAGTTCAAACCAGTCTCCTGGGCAATTAAAGGCACGACAAGAGCTATCGACAAAATCATGGTTAAGAATTTATCCCGGTTTCGCTCAATCATCTTCTTTACGCAAAAAATATCCATAAGCACAGGACTAAGAGCACAAGTCCAATAGACAGACCAACATTCAAGGAATTGAATGCCGTCTTCGATCTTGAGTAGGTGACCAATTCCAAATTACGCGGCTCCTTCAGCGGTTTCAAATAGCTAACGGCTATGAGAATAATGCTACATAGGAAAAAGAGCAAAAGCGCAAAATGCAAAAAGTTGATGTCCGCAAAATAGTAAAGGAAACCGCTCAATTGCGACTTGTTTAGTTCCAAAATCAAACGAAAAACACCCAGAACAGCACCAAATATTAAAGATGCCATTGCGCCATTGTAATTGAGTCGCTTCATGAACAATCCCAGCAGAAAAACGGCTGCGATTGGCGGAGCGATATAAGCTTGAATACTCTGCAGTTTCTGAAATAATCCACCTTCTATTAAATTCAACATTGGAATCCAAGCCAATCCCAATACAACCAAAACGACCGTCGCAAGCTGTCCAACGATTACCAATTTAGACTCGCTCGATTGGGGTCGGATTTTTTTGTAAATATCAATGGTAAAAAGCGTTGAACACGAGTTAAACACAGAACTTAATGAGCTCATTAACGCCGCCAAGAGACCAGCTAGGACCAATCCTTTTAGACCAGCAGGAAGCACATGTACAACCAAGAGCGGCAAAGCGGCATCGAATTGCTCCGCACCTTCTACAACAGGAAAACTAAAGAGTGGATCTGGTCCACTCGTAATTACATAGGCTACAACACCTGGAAGCACAAAAATGAACATGGGTAAGAGCTTCAAGTAACCTGCAAAAATGGTTCCTCGTCGGGCGTGAGACAGATCCTTCGCGGCAAGAACACGCTGGACGATAAATTGATCCGTGCACCAATACCAAACTCCTAAAATCGGTGCTCCGAATATGATTCCTGTCCAAGGAAATTCAGGATCGGACAAAGGGCGCCATATAGATAGATACTCTTCATCGGTTTTAGCCGCAAGTGCATCAATTCCTCCTATTTCATCAAGGCCATATACGGTAAGTGCTATGGCTCCACCAATTAGGATGAACATTTGCATCAAATCGGTATAGACGACCGCCTTTAAACCACCTAAAATGGTGTATGCCCCAGTGATTAGTACTATCAAAATAGCTCCAGCCCAGAAGTCTATTCCCAATAATGCAGTAAAGACAATCGCTCCGGCGGCTATTGTGACCGAAATTTTTGTTAGAACATAAGCAACAATAGACACCCAGCTGAGGTAATTTCTGGCTCCTGGCCCATAGCGCTTTTCAAGAAACTCTGGCATTGTATAAACACCAGACTTTAAATAAAATGGAACAAAAACCCAGCCCAAGAGAAGCAGCATAAGCGCCGCAAGAATTTCAAACTGCGCCGCGACGAAATCTCCAGATGCACCCTGGCCGGCTAAACCAACAAGATGTTCTGATCCTATATTCGAAGCAAACAAAGACGCTCCGATTGCGAACCAACCCAAATTTCGTCCACCTAGGAAATAGTCTTCGGTGTTTTCAAACGACTTAGCGGCGGCCTTTTTCCCTGCCCGTACAACCCGCCATGCAATTAAAATTACCAGGAAAAAATACGATCCAATTACAGCAAGGTCAATGGGCTGAATATGGCTTGGAATGTCTATCATGCTTGAATCACATAAGAATTACCCAATTCAAACACCCCAAATGAAAGTAATGTCGGATCGGACTTATAGTTCAAATGTGAATCCCTTTTGAATCAAGTTTTCGTAGGCCACCTTATCAAAGGTGAATAACCGCGCTGGCCGATGGGCAACCTCCGTCTGTATTTCCTTAGTGTCTTTCAACAATCCCATACTGAGCATACGTTTCCGAAAATTCGCTTTATCAAATTTAGTGTTGAGCAACGCCTCGTATAAAGACTGCATATCACCCAATGTGAACTTTTTGGGCAACAATTCAAAGCCAATTGGTTGGCTACGAACTCTCTCGCGCAGGATCCGCAGAGCATCACCCACAATCGATTTATGATCAAAAGCCAGATCTGGCAAGTCGTCTATATCAGCCCAAAGAACATTGCCAGCCCAAGAACTTGCGAGTGGACTATACTGATCGACATTAATTAAAGAATAGTAACCCACTGTAACAACTCGTCCAATCGGATGACGATCGACCTGACCGTAAGTGTTCGTTTGAATCATTGCTACATCGGTCAAACCGGTCAAATCAAGTAATACTCGTGAAGCCGCCAAATTGATATCTTCATTGGGATAAGCTAAATCACCTGGTAAAGCCATTTTGCCCAAATGAGGTTCTGCCCCGCGTTCTATTAAAAGAAGTTTCAATCTGTTTTCGTGGTAGCCAAGTATGATGCAATCCACAGAAAGCGCAAACTGAAAGAATTTTTCTATTGGAATTTTATAAAAGGCGGTGAATTGGTGCCCAATAACCTTTTCAGTTTTAGAGGATCTTTTGTTATTCATATTGCTTAATGTAGTGGTGGGGCGAATATAAGGTCTTATAGTTCGAAATACTAGAATACTCAAGATGAATCCCTAAACAATATCGCTGATTGCTAGTTATTCCAAGATGAATGGCAAAAAAACAACGTTCCCGATCAATTTATTGAAAAATAATATTACTATTACGACGTGTTTTGGTAAAATTAACCATAAGCTAACGACTTGTTAACGACCGACCTATGAAGCAAAATCTATTTCTACTATTTGTCATAAGTGCATTTGCAATAAGTGTGCAGGCCCAAAAAACAACAGTTAAGGGGCAAATAAAAGATGACACAGAATTCACTGTCCCGGGCGTAACTATAGTCGAAAAGGGTACATCAAATGGCACCATTACTGACATGGATGGAAACTACTCTCTCGAAGTAGAAGATGCGAATGAAGCGGTATTGGTATTCTCCTTTATGGGATTTGAAACACAGGAAATGGCAGTCGCTGGAAGATCGTCCTTAGACATCGAACTCGCGCCTAGTATATCAGCACTCGATGAGGTCGTAGTCGTGGGGTATGGAACTTCGACGAAAAAAGAAGTCACAGGCGCTACTGCCAAAGTAACAGGAGAAAACATTCAAAAGCTCAACATTCCAAGAATGGATCAAGCCTTACAGGGCCAGGTATCAGGGGTTGCAATTAATACAAATTCGGGTTCTCCGGGTGGATCGTCAAGCATTCGAATTAGAGGACTGTCAACATTCGGAGATAATGATCCATTGATACTTGTCGACGGGGTCGTATATGACTCCGAGGGATTAAATGCACTCAACCCTTCAGATATAGAATCGATCAATGTGCTCAAAGACGCCACGGCTGGTATTTACGGAGTGAGAGCTGCAAACGGAGTAATCATTATCGAGACAAAAAAGGGATCTGCTAACTCCAAACCTAGAGTTGAGGTGAGTGGTTATTATGGGATTCAGCAACCGGCTAAAAAACTGAGTCTATTAAATGCTCAAGAGTATGCCACTCTGAAAAATGAGGCATTTGGCACCTCAGGTGACGATGTTCCATTCGCAAATACTGATTTAGGAGAAGGTACAAATTGGCAGGATTCTGTTTTCCAAAACGCAGCTATCCAAAATTACAATGTTTCAATCTCTGGAGGATCAAAAAGCACGACCTACTCTTTAGGTGGATCCTATTTCAGTCAGGATGGAATCGTTGGAGGGGATAAGTCAAATTTCACACGATTCAACGGAAGGCTCAATTTAACCACCGACATCACCGAAAGGGTAAAGCTTACGAGTATCTTGTTGTACACCCACGAGGACCGAAAGACCCTACCTGAAAATGGCATTGGATCGGTGTTATACAATACAATAAACGCGTTCCCTACCGACCCGATCCGTTCAACTAATGGTAATTACACGTATCTAGAAGAGGTCAGCGATATTATTAATCCAATTGCGCAAATGGAGAATACGCACAACAATGCATGGGTAGATAAAATAGTGGGTAAAGAAGAACTTGCGATAAAAATAAATGACGATTTCACATTTACAAATAGAGCAGCCTACAACTATGCGCTGGTAGATTCAAAAACCTTCTCGCCACTTGTATGGTATGGCCCAGGGAAAGCTCAAAATTCAGCAATTAATGAAGACTTAGACCCTTCATTGGTAGAAATTGGCGATAGCGTCTTTATTGAGCGCGGGGCCAGTGTTTATGAATCAAGAGCAACCTATTTAGACTTAAATTTTGAGAGCTACCTCAACTACGCTCATACATTCAATACGCATCATTCTGTAAAGGCAACATTGGGCACATCTGTCTTTCAACGAAAAGGATCGGGGCTTAACGGCACAGCATTCAATATTCCAAACAATTCGATTGAGTATGCCGATATCTCAGCAAATCTTGCTCCGGGTGGTTATTTAAATAATGTCGGTTCGTTTCAGTACGAAGAGAGATTATTGTCAAGCTTTCTTCGAGCTGAATATGGGTATCGATACAAGTACCTTATCTCCGCAATTTTAAGACGAGACGGTTCAACAAAGTTTGGTCCAAATAGTAAATGGGGAATGTTCCCGACTGTTTCGTCGGCATGGGTTTTCTCAGAAGAAGACTTCTTTAATGTAGAAGCCATATCATTTGCCAAGCTTCGCGCCAGCTATGGCATATCTGGAAACGATCAAATTCAAAATTTCGCCTATCGTGCTCAACTAAATGGCGAAGGTGTATATGTTTTTGATGATGTGATTCAAACGGGAGTGGCCTTAGGGAGAGCTTCGAACCCTGACTTGAGATGGGAAAGCACTCGACAGTTTAATGTGGGATTGGATATAGGAATTGGCGATGGATTCAGCTTCACAACGAATTACTTCATTAAAAACACGGTTGATCTATTGTTCCAACCTGATGTCTCCGGTGTAATCGGATCCTATGGCCCAGGTGGACAACCTCCGATTATCAACGCTGGAGACGTTTCAAACAAGGGACTGGAAATTGAATTAGGTTACGCCACGGATCCAATTAAAGCATATGGTTTTGGCGCCAATTTCAATATGACCTACTTGCGTAATGAGGTGCTTCGGACGCCTGATGGAGTAGACTTTTTACCCGGTGCAAATTTTGGCGTGGGCGGAAATGTTGCTACGCGGTTTGAAGAGGGATACGACATTGGTTATTTCCATGGATTCGAAACAAACGGTGTATATCAATCCCAGGCTGAAATTGATGCTTCGGATGTCATCCAAGAAGGCGCGAAACCAGGTGACTTAAGGTATGTGGACCAAAACGGCGATGGCATGATTAATTTCAGTGACGATACGGACAAGAAAGAATTAGGCTCCCCAATCCCCGACTTCACATTTGGATTGAACTTAAACGCCAAGCTTATGCGGTTTGACATCTCAGCGAACATATTTTCTGCGATTGGTCAAGAAATAATTCGGAACTACGAGCGGCAACAGCCATACGCAAACCAACTTGATTATGTCATAAATCGATGGGTCGGGCCAAACACATCGGAATACGATCCTCGACTTACAACTGAAGCAAACCGCAACACGGAATTCTCAGACTACTATGTAGAAAAGGGAGATTTCATGAGAATAAAGAACATTCAAATCGGATATACCATCCCTAAGTCAAGTTTGGAAAAACTTCGGATGGAATCAATCCGTGTTTACGTTTCGGCTAATAACATTTTAACTCTGACTAATTATCAAGGGTATGATCCTGAAATAGGATCTAACGGCGGCCCGCTGTCGGCAGGTGTCGACTATGGCTTCTATCCGCAGGCAAGGAGTGTAATGGGCGGATTTAACTTCAAATTTTAATACTAGATATGAGAACTTTAACAAGGATATTAATCGCTAGTTCAATTGCATTTGTTGTTACAACGGGTTGCAATAAATTCCTCGAAACGGATCCTTTATTTACCCAGGATGCGGAGAACTACTTCACCAATCCACAAGACTATGAGCTTGCCTTGGTTGGGGCATATGATCTAATGCAAGGCTCATTTATGAATATTTGGATCGGTGAGATTGCCTCAGACAATTCTATAGCTGGTGGTGAGAGTGTAACGGACACCAAGGGATTACATGAAATTGATGCCATGACCCATGGCGCAGTTAATACAGAGTTAAGATCCGTATTCAGATGGAATTATGCAGGAATCACACGCACAAACTATCTACTTGAGAACAAAGACAATATCAATTTTACTGGTAAGGATCAAATCATAGCCGAGGCCAAATTCTTGAGAGCCTACTACTTCTTTCAATTGGTTAAATACTTTGGTGACGTTCCTCTCATTGTTGATGAAAGGCTTGGGGTGGATGAAGTTTCAGAATTAGACAGAACACCAGCAAGCGATGTATATGAACAAATTGAATTAGATCTGAAGGATGCCAGCGAAGTATTGGATTGGACAAACCCCGTTAAAGGGCATGTGACTAAGGGTTCCGCTCTTGCACTTCTCGGAAAAGTATATCTCTATCAAAACAAATTCGCTGAGAGCGCAACGACACTCGACCAAGTAATAGAGAGTAACAACTATGCCCTTATTGACGATTATAATGCCCTCTTTAGCGTCGGAAACGAAGCGCATTCAGAGACTGTATTCGATATAGAATACAGCGGATTAGAAGGAGGCGGTTATGGATGCCTAATTTGTTTAGAAGGCAACGCAGCTCCAGGGTTCCATGGTATCCGCCAATACGACGGCCCAGTGTATGGCGACGGAAACAGCTATAATTTGCCAACTCAAAATTTATATGATGCATTTTCTTCTAGTGATATTCGTCGAGAGGCCACTATTCTGGATCTCGATGCATTCATAAGCGACCAATCAAATCCATCTGAAATAACGTATGCTGTGGGCGGTGGAGGTCATACTGGATACTACAACAACAAGTACATCAAGCGCCAAGGAGAAATCGGGCTACCAGATAATGATTTGACTAGTCCAGTAAATTATCGGGTTATCCGCTATGCCGATGTCCTATTGATGGCAGCGGAGGCTCATAGCGAAAATGGCACTGATGGAAAAGCTCAGCAATACGTAAATGAAGTTCGGGCCCGAGTTGGACTTGGAGGATTGAGCAGTTCTGGCGATGCCCTAACCCAGGCTATATGGCAAGAACGCAGATTAGAGCTTTCAGGTGAAGGTCATCGCTTCTTCGACCTTGTACGAACCGGTCAGGCTGAAAATGAAATCACTGATTTTGTTGCTGGAAAACACGAATTATTTCCAATCCCACAAATTGAAATTGACTTGGCCGGAGGAATCTGGGATCAAAATCCAAATTATTAATCTTATACCGTCTTTATTATGAATCGGATCAATATACTTTCATCGGCCACAATTCTGATATTGCTTATCAGCCTTGGGTGTAAAAAAGATGCTCCTGAACTTGGCGACCCGCCAACGGACGCGGATGCGGCTTTCACGTTTGAAGCTTCGGCTCAGAGTGACAATATCATCGAATTTACCACAAGCAATCCTGACGTAATCGCCGTTTGGGATTTTGGGAATGGCACAAAGGGTCAAGGCACAAAGGCCAAAGGATCCTATCCAAGCAAGGGCACTTACACAGTAATGTTAACCATCTTTTCTAGAGGCGGTAGCGCAATGAGCACGCAAGACATTGTTATTGCTGAAGACGATTTGAGCCTATTAAGCAGCCCGATATTCGATTTCCTGACTGGAGGCCTTGACAATGGAGGTGTTAAAACTTGGGTTATCGACTCAAACTTGGCTGGCCACTTTGGCGTGGGTCCCAATCCGGCAGGCGCAGCTGGTAATTTTCCCGAATATTATGAAGCAGGCGAGAATGAAAAAGCAGGCGGTGGAATGTATGATGATAAATATCGTTTCAGCTTAGATGCGTTCACCTTTGACATGATCACACATGGAGATGTATACATCAATTCGGCGCAGGCAGGAAACTTCGCCGGTTCTTATGAAGCGTCTGTTGGCGACTATACATCACCATTGGATGATCAGCTTGGCGAGACGTGGACGATTTCTACCGAAGGCGATACTACAATTACCTTCTCGGGTAGCAGTTTTGTCGGGTTCTACGCTGGAGTTCACACATATCAAATCATAAATATTGGTGAAAACGAGTTGTTTTTGCGGTACGAAGACAGCGAAGCTGCGGATTTAGCATGGTACCTTCGATTGGTTCCTGAAGGCTATGATTCCGGCGGAGGTGGCGGCGGTGGAGGCGGTGGAGACACCACTGACACCACAGTTGGGTACGCGCTGCCCATAGACTTTGAAAACGATGAGCCAGAGTTTACGTCATTTGGCAACAGCACCATTGCCTATTTAGACAACCCCGACGTGTCAGGAATTAACACGAGTGCTCGCGTGCTCGAAACAGTGCATGGAAACGAAACCTGGGCTGGTATTTTCGTAGATCTGGAGGATAAATTGGATTTCTCAACCGCAACCAATATTGAAGTAAAAGTTTGGGCGCCGGACACAGGAGACTTCAGAATTAAACTCGAAAATCAGGCAAACACAGCCGAGTTTGTCGAAAAAGATTTTTCGGTAAGTACGGCAAATGAATGGGTACTCGTTTCAATTGACTTTTCAGATGCAGCGGCTGATACGTATGACAGACTCGTTGTTTTTCCTGGGTGGGATGTTCCAAATGCTGGCACTTTTCATTTAGATGACTTTGAACAAAACTAATCGCGCGTGGTTGCGTAATATTTAACGTGATGTACAGGAATCGAAAATCATTTATCGCAGTTCTAATAACTATAGTCGCTCTTTCATGGGGTTGCAAGGATGACCCACCATCGGAGGTTACATTGCCTTCTAATCTCGAGATTTCCTTTCTGGTTGATACAATTGACCATGGTACAGTCGCAATAGAGGCAAAAGCAGATAAGGCAAATTTCTACACATGTACATTTTCAGAAGGCACCGAATCAACTACTGACGAAGCATCGGATGGCCTATTTTCCTACACTTACTCAGAAGCAGGAACCTACGATGTAGTTGTTAAAGCACATGCAACTGAATCCGAATTTATACAGCAAGAAGAATCCGTCACGATCACTTTTCCTGTGCCTGGCAATGAAGGTGACTATCCAACGGCTGGGTACTCCACTCCTACTTCGTATTCAGGATACGACTTGGTCTGGCAGGACGAATTTGATGGAAACTCATTGAACTCCTCGGATTGGAATTACGAAATAGGAACTGGAAGCAATGGTTGGGGTAATAATGAGCTCCAGTATTATACAGAAGACAACGCATCAGTTAGTGATGGATATTTGACAATCGAGGCGAAGGAGCAATTTTTTAACGGCAACAACTACACTTCTTCTCGCATTACCACCTTGAATAAGCAATCGTTTAAATATGGACGAATCGACATCCGAGCTGCAATGCCGTTTGGTCAAGGCATGTGGCCAGCACTGTGGATGTTGGGGCAAAGCTTTCCTTCAGCTGGGTGGCCATATTGTGGAGAAATCGATATTATGGAAATGGCGGGCGGAAATGCAGCAGGAAAGGGAGATAATGTTGTTTTAGGAACAATTCATTGGGATAATAATGGAACCTACGCAAACTACGGTGATAAAACTACACTAAGTACAGGAACGCTTGCGGATGAGTTCCATGTATATACCATCAAATGGGATGAAACCGCCATCAATTGGTATTTAGACGACCAATTGTTCAACTCCGTAGATATCACTCCAAGCGGGTTATCTGAGTTTCATGAAGAGTTCTTCTTCATTTTCAATGTAGCCGTTGGCGGTGATTTTTCGGGATCGCCCGATTCAAGTACAGAGTTTCCGCAAAAAATGTTCGTAGACTACGTCCGAGTCTTTCAAGAACAATAGCCAACTATTCCAAATCATCGTAAGTTTTAGTTTTTTGACCTAGAACGGATACCGAATTCTACGCAATGATGCGGCTGTTTAGGCTATTCTGGGAAATTCTTGATAACTTTTCACATACTTAAGGTTCTATTTACCATAAGTTTATTATCCTTGTTATCAAACAATTAAACGAAAGATGAAACACTTTACACTTTACGCGTTTTTCCTCATTTTCTCATTTGGGGTTAGCGCACAAAACAATGTCACCTTTCAGGTAGACATGAACCAATACTCAGGATCATTCACGACTCCAGAGGTAAATGGTGACTTCAATGGATGGTGCGGAAACTGTAACGCCATGTCAGATGCAAACAGCGACGGCATTTGGGACGTCACCCTTCCCCTAACTCAAGATTCAATCGAGTATAAATTTGCGCACGATAACTGGGGAGGACAAGAGACTCTAACGCCAAACACAAGTTGCACAAAAACAACAAGCGGGTTCACTAACCGATTCATTCACATTAATGGCGATACTACATTACCGGCAGTCTGTTGGGAAAGCTGCATGGAATGCGCGCTTCCTCCAGACACATCCAACGTAACATTTCGAGTCGATATGTCTCAATATACTGGAACGTACACTACTCCGGAGGTCAATGGCGATTTCAACGGATGGTGCGGAAACTGTAACGTTATGTCAGATTCAAACGGCGATGACATTTGGGAAGTAACACTTCCATTAACAAACGACTCTATCGAGTACAAGTTCTCGTTCGACAACTGGGCAGGGCAAGAAACACTAGATTCAGGCATAGTTTGTACTAAGACAACTTCTGGTTTCACAAACCGATTCAAAGTATTAAACGGAGATGTGGTTCTACCTGCAGTATGCTGGGAAGACTGTGATGAGTGTTTTGTACCTGTAGACAGCTCGTTGGTTACATTCAGAGTAGACATGAGTGAGTATACAGGCTCTTACACTACTCCAGAATTGAACGGAACATTCAATGGATGGTGCGGTAACTGTAACGCAATGGACGATAGCGACGGTGACGACATTTGGGAGATCACTGTTGAATTGCCACAAGATACCGTCGAGTATAAATTCTCATTTGATAATTGGACCGGTCAGGAGACATTAACTGAAGGAGATTCATGTGTATTGACAACAGATGGTTTCACGAATAGATTGTTGGTAATCACAGGCGACACTACGCTTCCAGCTGTATGCTGGGAAAGCTGCTCCGTATGTCCAGAAGAGACCACTGGTGATACAACTACCAATGTTGTGAACATCGCCAGCAGTGCACAGTTTTCGTTATTTCCTAACCCTTCGTCAGAGTCATTCTTGATCAATGCCAAAGATTGGGGGTCTGACAATGTTGAGATAACGGTATTCAACGCCTTAGGAGCTGCTGTTTATAGGACAACCAACATGAACAAAAAGACCGAAGAAATCAAGGTAAGAGAAATGGAGAATGGCTTGTACATCATCTCTATTGAATCAAGCTACGGAAGGTCTGTTCATCGAATGATGGTGTCTCATTAAGTAATTTTATTGAATTGATTGAGAGAGCTAGGTTCAAGGACCTAGCTCTTTTTTTTGGTCAAATTTGTAACAAATCAATCATTAATCGTAATATTGCAATGAAGCAATAAACCAATGGGGATTACCAAGACAGATTTATTTACAGAAGTGCAAAATGAGTTGGCGCTTACGGCAAAGGCACTCGCCCACCCAGCGCGCATTGCCATTATCCAACATTTGGTTCGAGCCAACGCATGCATCAACGGAGAATTTGTTTTGGAACTAGGATTGGCCCAAGCTACAGTGAGCCAGCACCTAAGAGAGTTGAAGGATGTGGGTATTATACAAGGAACAATTGAAGGCAACAGCATCAGCTACTGCATCAACCCCAAACGCTGGAGTGAAATCAAAGGCCTCCTCAACACATTATTTGATCAATACGATAACAGCGGCGATGGAAACTGCTGCTAACACACAACATACTATGAAAACTACCGAAGAATTAAAACAGATTGTAAAAGACAAGTACGCTGAAATAGCCTTACAGGACAAAGATCAGAACGCCTCATCGTGCTGCGGTGCCACCACATCATCAAACAAGGTCTACAACATCATGATGGATGACTACACCAACGTTGATGGATACAACGACGATGCCGACCTAGGACTTGGATGCGGATTGCCAACCGCCTTCGCCAACATAAAAAAAGGCGACACCGTCATTGACTTAGGTTCTGGCGCAGGCAACGATTGTTTTGTGGCTCGACACGAATGCGGCGTCGAAGGCAAGGTGATTGGCATCGACTTTACCCCGGCCATGATTAACAAGGCACGCGAAAACGCGGAGAAACTCGGGCTGAACAACGTAGAATTTCGCGCAGGCGATATCGACGATATGCCCGTAGCCGATAATACTGCGGATGTAGTGGTCAGTAATTGTGTTCTGAACCTTGTTCCGAATAAGGAAAAGGTGATCAACGAAATTTACCGAGTATTAAAACCCGGTGGTCACTTTAGCATATCCGATGTGGTTTTGGTAGGCGAACTACCCGAAGCGTTGAGGCAGGATGCAGAAATGTATGCAGGGTGCGTAGCTGGCGCTATTCAAAAAGAGGCGTACTTGCAACACATAGCCGATGCTGGATTTGAATCAATCACCGTGCAAAAGGAGAAAGTCATTTCCATACCTGATGATATTCTAACGAACTACCTAGATGCCGAAGCCATGGCCTCCTTTCAGAATGGCGAAACGGGAATTTTTAGTGTAACCGTTTTTGCTTCAAAACCAGGCAACACCATCCTAAAGCAAAAAATAAGAATGGCAGATCTCAGCACAGCGGATTCAGGAAGCTGCAACCCAAATTCTGGCTGTTGTTAGAATGAAGAATACCAAACTCCTCTTCCCTGCCCTCCAGGATCAGCTATTCACAATCGAGTCGATCGATATTCCTGATGATCGAAAGGGTGCATTGGACGAGCTTGTGCAGTACGTAAGTGAAAAACGAGATCGTAAAGAGTCGATCCACCTAAACTTCATTTGCACACACAACTCCAGACGGAGTCAATTGGCGCAGATCTGGGCCCAGTGCATGGCGGCAATTTATGACGTGGCAGTACAATGTTACTCAGGCGGTGTAGAAGTTACAGAATTCAATTCACGAGCAGTTGAGGCCCTTCAATCCCAAGGCTTTGAGGTGATCCGAGAAGGAATAAACAATCCGCATTACTATGTATGTTTCTCTAACGACCACCCTTCAGTTAAATGCTACTCCAAGGTTTTTGATGACCAACCCGATGGAGCATTGCCGGCCTTTGCCGCAATCATGACCTGCGCGCATGCGGACGAAAACTGTCCTGTTATTGTCGGTGCAGAAAAACGTTTCCCTGTAAGATACAACGACCCAAAGCTGTTTGATGGCACGGATCAGGAGTCAGAAAAATACACGGAGCGCTCGCTGCAAATTGCCAGCGAAATGATGTACGTCTTTTCAAAAATCAAGAATGGATAATGAAGCTTCTGCTGTGCCTATTGATCTCATTTCCTATTCTCACGACAATCGGACAAGGATTTGATTACCAAGTACTAAATCAGCTAAATGTTCAACGCAACACCCAATTGGATGGTGCAATGATCTTTATGAGCGAATCTGCGAATCCACTTAGCCTGATTGCGCCGGTTACATCCTTTGGAATGGGAGTTCTAACAGGTTCGAAACCGAAAAAACTAAAGGGAATCTATATTGCACAAACGATGGCTGTAAATGGATTAGTAACCCTAGCCGCAAAGTATTCGATAGACCGACCTCGGCCCTTTACAACCTACTCTGCAATAAACAAAATATCAAGTGGAGGAAGCCCTTCCTTTCCAAGCGGACATACATCGAACGCCTTCGCAACCGCAACCGCCATTACACTATCATATCCAAAGTGGTATATCGCCGTTCCTACATACGCTTGGGCAACGGGGGTAGGTTATTCCAGAATGCATACAGGCGTGCATTATCCAAGTGATGTTTTGGTCGGAGCGGCCGTTGGGATTGCAAGCGCTTACCTCTGTCAATTCATGAATCAACAAGTGTTCAAGACATACAAGCGCCCACAGGAATATTAGAATAATTTCATTCCTATTGTCAGGAATGCATCTGTGGTTCGACTAAATGGAGAACTAAGAAAAACACACCATGAAATCAATAATAGCAACTGCAGCAATCGCGCTTATGGCATTTAGCATCAATGCGCAAACGGCCAAAGAGTGGAAACTTGATAAATCACACGCATCCGTTCGGTTTTCAATCGATCACTTCTTTACTGGAGTTACGGGAAAGTTCAAAAAGTTTGATGGGACGTTCAATTTCGATCCGGCCAACTTAAAAGGTAGCTCTGCTTCATTCACAATTGATGTAACAAGCGTTGATACAGACGAAGAAGATCGAGACGGCCACTTACAATCAGAGGATTTCTTCAACGCGGCCGCTCACCCGAACATCGTGTTCAAGTCAACCAGCATCGAGAAAAAAGGCGAAAATCAGTACATCGTAAATGGCGATCTCACAATGAGAGGCACTACAAAGAAAGTGGCTTTGCCAATGACGGTAAAGGGCGTTATCGACAATCCTTGGAAGGAAGGATCTTTGATCATGGGAATTGAAATGGAAACGACACTTGACCGAACTGATTATGGCGTTGGAACAGGAAGCTGGGCCGCGACCTCCGTAGTTGGAGACGAAGTTGAAATTGAGATCTCAATGGAGCTCGACGGTACAAAAGAGTAGTAGGTTTTGAATTGAAAAAAGGCTGTCATCCAAATTGGATGATGGCCTTTTTTTTTCACGCTTACCTTTGGCACATGAATTTTGCCAAAGAGGATCTACAATCGCTGGTTACAGCAAAAATGCCCTTTGGCAAATTTGAGGGCCGCATTCTGTCAGATCTTCCAGTGAGTTACCTGGAATGGTTTGCGCGCAAGGGCTTTCCAAAGGGAAAACTAGGCATCCAACTCGAGCTGCTCCTCACCATCAAATCCAACGGCCTTGAACACATCCTTCGAGGATTAAAGAAGTTATAATGATGGGGCAAAAACCACATTTTACTACACGATCTGGACTAAATCGCCAAACAATTGGGCTCTTCTATCTACCTCTCATCATGGCAGTTGTATTCATTGGTGCAAGCTATTGGAGCGCAGTTGGTTTAGTAGCCTCGGTTCTACTCTCTCTGTATATTGCGAGTTCAATTCCAAATAAAGTCGAGTTGTTTTCGGATCGAATCGATGTCCATTACATGTTCCAGATGAAGTCGTTTGAGCTGAAGGAGATTCAGGCCATTTATCTGTCGAAGACAAAAAAGGGCGCTCCAATAATCTCCTTAGCCGCAACACACCGAAAGGGTGTGAAAGTGATTCCTATTAATCCAAAAAAGGGAGACCACGATGCGATCATTCAGCATTTCGCAGACCTTCATATCAAAATCGTTCGTGACTGATGGATTACCAGCCACCATTCTTACATCGATTCGCACACTTCGGAACCATTATTCCAAGCCAGTTTCGAAATGTCTCCGACGTGCGCTATACACGCGAAACCATGGATACACTTGATGATGACTTCATCGACCTAGACTACTCAAAAGTAAATGGATCGACCGGCGTGCTTCTGATTCATGGATTGGAAGGAAGCAGCGATTCTGCATACATGAAGGGTTTGACTCGAGTATTAAACCAAAACGGCATGGACTCGATCGCCATGAATTTTAGAGGATGCAGCGGCAGACCCAACAATCAAATGACGAGCTATCACAGCGGCATTTCCGCCGATCTTGAAACCGTAGTTAATCATGTTGAGCAGCAATATGATCGGCTCTTCATTGTGGGCTTCAGTTTGGGAGGAAACGTGAGTCTCAAATGGTCTGGTGAGTATGCCAACAAACCGCACCCAAAGGTGAAAGGAGTTGTTGGAATAAGCGTGCCGTGTGACCTAAACGGCTCTGGAACTGAGTTATTCAAACCTCAAAATTTCATATACCTACGTCGATTTCTGAGGCAGTTGAAGGAGAAAGCCCTGGATAAAATCGATCGTTTTGATGACAGTTCCTTAGATCGTGAAGCGATATCAAACGCCTCAAATTTTATGCAATTTGATCAAGAGTTTACGGCGCCTGTGCATGGGTTTGATTCCGCGATGGATTATTATACCAAATCAAGCTGCGCTCAGTTTATACCTAGCATTAAGCGCCCCGCATTGATCATAAATGCAAAAAACGATTCTTTTCTAAACGAAGCGTGTTATCCCTATGAGGAGGTGGGCCGGAATGAACTTGTCACCCTACTGACTCCAAAGTACGGCGGCCACGTTGGGTTTGCTTCAAATTTCAGCATGAATTTGCCCTTCTGGCATGAGAAGAAAGTTTTAGATTTTATTCAGAAAGTAGGCTGACGGTGCCACGAAAGGAACCATCGGGCCCCGATAGCTGATAGAAGTACATTCCAGGACTCAGCTTCTCTCCCGCTTGATTGTACCCGTTCCATGCCTCGAAAAGTGGTCGTTGGGTAAAGAAGACCAATGTTCCCCAACGGTTGTACACACTCATTTCATCAAAATCATGACACTCAGGTGTTACCTGAATTCTGAAATAATCATTCACGCCGTCGCTGTTTGGCGTAAACACGTTCGGGATGACAAATTCAGTGCTGAAGAAAACCTGAATTGAATCCTCTGTCGTGCATCCGTCATTATTCACAAACAAGCGATACATGCCCTCTTCCGTCACAGTCAATTCATACCCTTTTTCAAGTTCTTCTCCGCCAAAAAACCATCTGTAATCGTAACCAAAGTCGTCGTTTTCCTGCGGACGTATCTGCACCACATCCGTACAGGCAAATGTATCCGCCCCAAGCTCCACGCTCGGAGTCTGCGTGATTTTCACCGTTTCACTAAATAGATCCGTGATGGAGTCTTGACCACATAAGTATGTGGCCTCCAACTCTACCGTATAATTCCCTCCTGACACATAACTGTGCTCGGAAACCTGCGCTGTATCGGTGTCTCCGTCTCCAAAACTCCACATCCAGTCTACTACGCTTCTGGAGGTAATCCCTGTGAATCGCATCGGCTCTCCATCGCAAACTGTGTCTGTCGAGTCTAGAACGCCAATTGCTAAACCGTTGAATGTTGGTCGAAATTCGACATGAATGGAATCAGAACCCGCACAGCGCGTGTTGAATACGGTAACGATATATGTATCGGTGGAATCAATGGTTATGAATCGACTTGTCTCGCCACCACCCCACAGATAGCTGATAGCGAGCGAATCTGCATCGAGTTGGAAGGTGTCTTGAAGGCAGATAACCGTGTCAATGCCCAAATCGACCGTTGGGTTTGGAATAACTGTGATGGTATCGTAAACCGTATCAATTCTACAAAGCGAGGTGATAATCACTTCGATAAAGTACGTCCCTCCAGAATCATAAGAATGAATCGGAGCCGCAGCACCGCTCAGCGCTCCGTCGCCTAGTTTCCATTCATATAGGTATGGATTCCCAATTGCGTTTACATTGAATTGAATGCTGTCGAACTGGCAAATGGTATCTGAGTTTGCCGAGATATTTGAAAAATCAACGCCTCCATTTAAATCTGTTAGACGCACCCCAGCGGCATAAGAATAAGACTCGGCATTTCCTAAACCAATGGAATAGGCAATAAATCCGCAGCCAGTTGAAAATAAGTTGTGGCTCCCTGTATCGATCAACACGGATGTAAATGCATAGCTCGAATCAGCCGATAACGGTTCAAATCCAATTACGGTTGACCCATCCAATTCCAATGTTGACGTATCCGTTGTTCGAGTCACAATCACTACATGGTTTAGGGATATGGCTACTTCGCTGACCGCAAAAAACGTGATACTGTCTAAAAACATTTGCTCGTTTGGGTTGATCATAACCATTGAAGGATCGCCTTGAGATATGTTGCTGCAGGATGATCCTCCATTGCTCACCATAAACTGTCCAACACTTATTCGATTGTTGGATGATATCAGTCGGGCCACCATGTGCGTATCTTGATAAAACTCCCCAGCGTCAATCGTAGTCATGAGCACACCGTCTTTATAAACCTCTGTATCATCCTCTTCCGCTAGTACTCGATACATATCCGTTCCAACATCAGGTGTTGGTATCAGGATGTACTCTCTACCCCACGATGCAACTGGAAACATGGCCTCATAAAGTGGATCGGCTGTAGCGCCGCAATAAATTTGAGACCACACATTTCCAGCGAAAACAGCCACTGTTTTAGTCGGATCTGTACATACAATTCGTGATCCGGTCAAGTCTTCAAGTGAATCGCCTTGCACCTGATAAAGCTCTCCAGAGTCAAGCGTAACTGTGAAAGGAACATTTGCCAAGTGCCCACCGCGTGTATTGCCGGTTGGGGTGATCTCAACGGTCACCGTTTCGCCTGGCGCCACGATTAAGAATTCAGACCTCCAAGGGCCCGGATAAACTTGCGCTTGGTAGTTTCGGTTAAACATAACGGGATATGCAGTCATGGCGTAGTATTCTGAACCTAATGCTCTATTTGGCAAAACAAGAGATGCCTCACTCCTGAAGGCGTGATATGTATTAGCATATACCACACAGTCCTTATTCGTATGCACGTGAATTGCTTTCGATTCTAAACTATCAGAGGTGAAAATCCAAGCTAAAGAATCCGGAATTACAATTTTGGTCACGCTGCCGGGTGTGACGCTAAATGTTTGAAGAAAACCTGAGCCAGGTACTTCTAGGAAACCTGAGGTTGCAAACCGAGAAGAAATATTGGTTTGAAAAACAATGCTTGGGTCAGGAGGCGATAAAATAGTTGTGAATCCATCTTCAGGCTCTGTGAAGCCAAACCAGAAGTCAGTTCCCGCATTGGTAATAGATTGGGCTTGGGTTTGAAAACAGGTGCCCATGGCCACGAACATGCAAAGTGCGACGCCAATTACTCGGGTCAATTTTTCTATTGCAAAACAGCGTGGATACATTCTGATGCTAAATTAAGCAAGCGTGGAAATCAATTATTCTGAATACACGGATTCTTTACACCAGATATGTCAACAACTACGAGCTGTGATTCGAGGATTCTATTCGCGTCACCATAATGGCGTATAACACAAAGATTATTAAGCCGATAGCGAGGGCAGCCCAGGCAACTTCATCATTCAGCCCTGAATCTGCGAACCATATGGCACACGCTCCCATGACCGCCATAAAAATCACAAGCATCGACACGATCTTTCGATGTCTCCAACCAATAATGTTAAGTCTCTGATAAAGGTGCGATCGATGTGGTTTCCATATTTTCTCTTTATTCAGGCCACGTCTGATAATTGTAAAAGCACCATCGGAGAGAAAAACCCAAAGCACAAGTACGACAATCAAGGTCATTGAATTGAGCGAAAACTCACCATTATAGAAAGGAATGATTGCAAACCAGAAACCAAGCAATGACGATCCGACATCTCCCATAAATACTTTGGAAGGATCCCAATTCCAAAAAAGGAAACCCATGGCAGCACCCGCCAAAACCAGGGTGAACATCGACATCGGTGAGCCAAATAATATTAGGGATAAAACGAGTGCCCCAATTAGTGTTTGTGCTCCCGCAAACCCATCGATGCCGTCAAGGAAATTGAAAATATTCATGATTCCGAGCACCCAAATAAATGCCACCGCATAGCCGGCCCAACCCAAACTGAAGTTTAAAGGTGCAGGTAAAGGGAACTCAGAAAAGGCACCACTGTGATTGATTACTAGGCCAATAGCAATTGCTTGAAAGATGAGCCTCGTCCAAACGGGCAACCCTATTTTATCATCGACAATTCCGAGGGCGGCGACAATGAAACTCGCGATCCAAAATATCCAAGGCAAGTGCACTCCTTCCATCATAAAGAACCAAAGCGATCCACACGCTACTCCCAGAATTACAGCGATTCCGCCTGCACGAGGCTTCGGCGTATCGTGGCTAGATCGCTCGTTTGGTATATCGATAAATCCAAGTTTTGAGAAAAGTGGCATTAGGGCATAAATTGCCACCCAACTTGCACCAGCCGCAATTACAAATCCTATGATGGCATTAACTATCACTCGATTATTTCATTTGGAACAGTTAACACACTTCTGGGATTCCACCCGGCCTTTTTGGCCTTTTCTGACGAGAAAGTCAGGTCCGTGGTAATCTTCGATAGCGTATTAAAATTGATTGGGAAATGTATCCCAAAAAACAATAAAAATTCTCCAAAAAGGGCCGCCAACCATGCAACAAAAAATGGAAGACTCCGCGGTGGGGTGCTCTTTAGAAGCTTGGACAAAAGCGTCTCAAGCTCTTTAAAAGTCACGTCTACACCGTCGCTGAGGTTGAATACTCCGCCAACATGACTAAGCTGAGGCAAGTACATTGCAACATCAGCGGCTAAAACAATACTGCGCTTTGCCTTGCTCTGCCCTATTCCAAAATAACGGCCATTTTTCATTCCCTTAATCATCGCTCCTAGGTTTCCAGGTGGGTTTTTACCCGCGATAAGAGGTAAACGCAAAATGCTCAAGCGAGCGCCAATTTTTTCAGCATAGTTCATCGCTATCTGCTCCGCATTCTTTTTGCTTTTCCCGTATGGGTCCATTGCGCCTAAAGGGTGCTGCTCGGTAATATTTGATCCGGAGGAGACACCGTAGACCGCAACTGTGCTGATTATCGAGACGCTTGTTGGTTTTATTGAATTTGCATCTAAGGCCCGAAAAAGGTTCTCAATACCTCGTTCGTTGACTCTAAAAAAATCTTCTTTCTCACCTATTGTTCGAGGAACAACATGCGCCTTTCCAGCAGAATGAATAATCCAATCGTATGATTGTCCGGCAAGGTTTGGCTCTTCATTTCCAAGATCGCACAAGAAGTGGTTCTTCGAATCGAAAGCTGAGCGTCCAATTGTGTGGACTTCATATCCCTTAGCAGTAAGCTCGTTAAAAATATACCGTCCCAAAAACCCGCTAGCGCCTGTAATCAGAACTTTTCTACTTGGGTTAATTTGCAGCACACCAGCCTCTATCTTATCTGGACCATCACTCTCCTTTTTTATCTGCACCTTGCAACATTACTGTAATTTGAAACATAAATTATAGAATGCAATTCATTGACAAAAGGGATCATCCTCACAAAGGCCAATAGTGTTGTACACAAAGCCCGTGAAGTCAAACACATTTTATAATTTTCACGAAAATTCTAACCCTTGAAAAAACGAGGCCTTCTCGTCGTAATTCTTTTCTCACTTAGCCTTGTTTTAGAGCTAAGGGCGCAATGCAATAACGTGCTGGTAAATGGCGACGCAAGTACAGGCGCATCAGGTTGGAATTTCAGCAGTGGAGCGGGTTCAAATTGGCTCCTCCAAAACTGGGGTTATGGCAATGCATTTGTAGCATCCTATAACTGGACGACAATGGAGCAGACCATTGATTTAGTGGCAGAGGGATATACCAGCCAATACCTTGACGAGGAACCCCTCGTTTCATTTAGCCAGATGTTTCGTGGTAAGCATAGTTATTACAATGACCTCTACTATTACAAGATCAAACTCTTGAATGGTTCTAGCCAAGTGATTGATAGTTATTCATACGGATCGCAAAGCGCTCCGATATCAACGACAATAAACTGGGACACCCTATCAGGCAACTTAACTTCATATGGCACTGGCTTGAGGTACATCCATGTAGAGTGCGGAGGAAAAAGCATAGAAAATTGGGCCGGGAACTTTGGTACCATCATCGACAATGGTGTTGTGAGCATTGCAGAAGTTATGGATACAACCATTTGCGGCGGGAGTTATTTTTTCAATAATCAATACCTAACCACTTCGGGCACCTATACTCAAAGCTTTTCAGGTGTTTATGGTTGCGATTCCATCATAGTACTAAACCTTCAAGTCGATTCTCTCATAGTCGAGTATGACAGCATTCAACCAACCTGCCATGGGGATGATGATGGAAGCCTAACGCTGCATGTTTCTGGCGGCACAACGCCTTACACTTTTGCTTGGGCTAACGGCGGCAACGATAGTACTGTTACAAACCTAGAAAGTGGCGCTCATGTATTTACAGTAACGGATGCGAATGGCTGCGCAGATACTTCATCCATAACATTGACCGAGCCAAATGAATTGGTCGTAACGGCTGTGCTAGATTCGAATGCCAGATGCTATAATTCAAATGATGGAGGGGCGAGCGTTACTTCCGTCGGCGGAACGGGCAGCCACACCTACAATTGGAGCAACTCAGCCACTGGCAATCACAACAGCGGAATTGTTTCAGGTGACTATTTCGTGACCGGAACCGATTCCAATGGGTGTGTGGACACCACTGCGGTCTTTGTTGGAATATTGGATGATGTCGATCCTATTGCCGTTGTCCAAAATATATCCGTGTATCTAAATCAAAGTGGTTTGGCCTATGCTGATATTCTTGATATCGACAACGGATCCTACGATAATTGCGGAATCGACACCATGTACATTAATATAGACAGTTTTGATTGTGACGATATTGGCGTGAATCAGATCGATTTCACACTCGTTGATAGCAATTCGAATTCTGTCACCACCTCTGTTCAGGTAACCGTCGTTGATACAATCAGGCCATTCTTTCTTTGTCCCTCAGATACGGCAATTTGTGAAAGCACGTTTTCCTATCCATTCCCTACAGCAACTGACAATTGCAGCGGAGTTAGTATTGTTCAGACAAGTGGCCTGCCAAGCGGGTCAACCTACCCTGTCGGGGGAACAACCAACACATTTCTGGCCACTGATAGCGCTGGAAATGAATCGACCTGTTCATTTTCTGTTTATCGAGGAGTAACTCCAAGCAAAGCTGACGCAGGATTGGACTTTGGATTGTGCGTCTCGCCTTCCTCTAACCTAAATGCCGTTAAACCATCGTCGGGTATGGGAACATGGACTAGCCTTGGGAATGCTATTGTAATCGATCCGAACCAATTTAACTCGCCGGTTAATAACTTAGTTTTTGGGGAAAACCTATTTGTTTGGACCGTATCAGATGGCTCCTGTCCCACAAATTCAGATACTGCAACGATTCTAGTAAGCGCCAAACCAACGGTGGCTGATGCTGGCACGGACGCAACTGTTTGTGACCAGAGTGCTTATATGCTGAGCGCAAACGATCCAAGCGTTGGAGTTGGATACTGGACCTCCCCGTATCCTGGGATATTTTCTGACTCGCTTTCTCCCAATTCAAGTTTGCTCAGTTTTAATGGGAAAAGGGGTGTTCACGTGGAATATTCAAAGTGGCGCATGTCCTGTTTCCTCGGATGAAGTTTTGATAGAAATTGGCTACGCACCAAACGTCGACGCTGGCCCCGACCTTTATACACAAGGCGTTGCCAGGGTTCGTGTGCAAGTTGAGGTAAATCAACCATCCATAATAAATTGGGAGCCCTCGATTATTTTGGACGAAATTGATCAGCTAGTGACCTACGCAAATATTGAGGAAACAACGGAACTCGTCGTTTCCGCCACCAGCGAGCCATTTTGTACTCGTCAGGACACCCTCAAGATTCGAGTATTAAGTCCAGTGGAAATAAACACTGTATTCACTCCAGACGGAGACGACATAAATGACGAATGGAATATTGAAGGGTCGGAGAGTTACCCGAAAATGAAAGTGGTCGTATTTAATCGTTGGGGAGCAAAGGTATACGAGTCAGACGATGGATACAAAACCAAGTTCGACGGCAAGCATAACGGAAATCTGCTCCCCGTGTCTTCCTACTATTACGTTATCGAGTTTAACGACGGCATCACCGATCCCAGAGATGGTAACCTCACAATTATATACTGAGAAAGGAGATGGAACCATGAAAAACTTAATCATCGTCTTATTCGTTCTGACATTCTCCGCGGTCAATGGACAGCAGTCTTGGCAATTGAGTCAATACCTGTCCAACGGATACCTAGTAAACCCAGCAAGCGCAGGTGAGCGCCAAATGCTAGACCTAAACATAAGTTATAGACAACAATGGATAGGGTCTCAATATGCGCCTAGATCTTTCTATGTGAGCGGAACCTCTCGAATTTTCGCACCCCGCACCTTAACATCAGAAACATTGCCTACAAGCCAATCTGAATCACATTCAAATGATAAAGGAAAAAGGAAAAATAAAACATGCGGCCGGCGGCATTCTGTTTCAAGACGATTTTGGGGCATTTTCCTACACCGCATTTGGGGCTTCTTACAATGTGCATGTACCAATTAATTCATCGTGGACAATTTCTGCAGCACTTAAAGGAAGTATGAAAAACTGGGTTTTTGACCCAACCAAAACACAAATGGGCACTTCAAATGATCCCACGCTTCAAGCATTTGCCGCAAGCTCACAAGCATTTAATGATTGGATTCCGAGCATTGATTTTGGACTTTATGCCTACAGTAAGCACTTGTTTTTCTCTTATAACTCGGATCAATTAACCCAGGGGGAGTTGAGATTTGAAAACAGCCCAGTGTCTCCAGCGCTGCAAATGACCCATTATGGCATGATTGGCGGTCGCCTAATTTTAAAC
>Ga0209223_10000697_pt1 | contig 38319 bp, 37 predicted proteins | sample COG_06_FD_184750 | JGI IMG/M metagenome (GOLD analysis project Ga0209223, IMG submission 184750) | Pelagic Microbial community sample from North Sea - COGITO 998_met_06 (SPAdes) (version 2) | ecosystem: Environmental > Aquatic > Marine > Neritic zone/Coastal water | place: Helgoland, sampling...
CTAGTTCTTCCTATAGAGCCGTGGTAGACCACCACGTTGATAGGCTGGATGTGGAAGCGCAGTAATGCGTGTAGCTGACCAGTACTAATAGCTCAATTGGCTTGATTTATGCACTGAAAAAAATTTTTAATAAAAGTTAATGATATTTTATAATTTATTTAAAAAACCCAGAATTAAAACTCTGGGTTTTTTTTGGCCTGATATAATAAAATAAATGATTATTAAAACTCTATCTGGATTAGTTTTTGTGATATAATCTGACATCATCAAATAAATAATAAGTATTCAAAAATGAAAAAAAAAATAAACTCATATCTAGCAATAATTAAACAAATTGAAAAAGTCAGGTCTAAAAATAACAAGAATTGGATGGACCTTTATCGACTTGCTTTTGCAGTTGCTCCAACGGAATCTGTAAAAATCATTAAAAAAATTTTAGCTAGAGATAAATCTGTAAGTAAATTAGCGGAAAAGTTAATTAAATAATTTTAAAATTTTATATTAATTTAAAATATACAAAGTCTTCTTTATTCCTATATGACTCTGACAGTTTTTTATGGATATGAATTGAGTTTTTATTATTTTTCTTAACTATAGTCACTAAATTAAGCTTCTTTCTTTTTAATATTTTTATTAGCCTTTCCAAGGCATTGGTACCGATGCCCTTATTTCTATATTTTTTTATAATAACAATTGAATAAAAAAAATCTTTAATATTATATATGATTAGTCCAATTATTTTTTTATCAATTTTTATAGCAAAAAATTTTTTTTTTTTATAATTTTCTTTAAACCATACCCAACTTTTTTTTTTAGATATTTTTGTGTCATTTGTATTCACATTTAAGTAGTCAACGTGAAATCTAAATTTATAAAAAACATTAAACTTATCCTCTAACTTTAAATCACTCATCTGACTCAGTGTGGTGATATTTTTTTTTGTTTTAAATTTCATATAATCAATTATATATAAACTGACTATGAAAAATAATCAAAACCCATATGAATTTATTGGAAAAAATAGCTCTAACTTAATCAATTTTAAGAAGTATGTGCCAATTTTTGAAAAGTATGGGGTTGTCATCTTTAGAGGCTTTTTTAATAATGATTTAATTTTCGAAAAATACTATGAAGATTTAAAAAATTTAACCAAAATAATTATAAAAAAGAAAAAATTAAAAATTAATAATCGACTAGATTTAAATGAATTAATTACCCAATTAAGCAAAAATAATAGAAAAGAAGTTGGCTATATATATGATTTAGGTACCAGGCCAATGAAATTATTAAGTAGAATTAATCTAAAAAATCACCCAAAAATAATTAGTTTAATTAATGTATTTTTTAAAAATAAGTCAATATTAGCCAACCCACATTTAGGGGAAACACTACATATATTCCCTCCTGGAAAAGAAAATTATAAATACAATCTGCCAATGCATCGAGATTACCCTTATTTAATGCAGTTTTAATACAGTCACCTGAGCAAATAACATGTTATATAAACTTGGGCAATTTGCAGCCTAATGGAAATGGTGGAATTAAAGTTTGGCTAGGCAGCCACAAAGAAGGAATTACTGCTAATAGAATTATTAAGAAAAATAAAAAAAGAGTTACAAAAAATAAAAATTATATTGAAACAAATTATCAAGCATCAAATTTTCATTTTAATAAAGTAGATTTTGCAGTTTTCAATAGCCTTCTGCATCATGAGGGAATTCAGAATCATTCTAAATGTACCAGAATTGTACAGCTTATACGTTACTCCAATTTGTTAAATAAACATAGCGAGTCATACAATTCGCAATCAACAAATGAAATGAAGATAATAAAAAGCATTAAATTTGAAGAAGTACATTCAAAAATTAAATAAAAATCTAAAATTAGATTTAAATATCATACGAAGTAATTAAAGTTTATTAAAAATTATTAATCTAAAATATTTTTGAGTATATCTTTTTCGTTTATTTTTACAGGATTATTCCCTAGTCTTAATAAATTAATACCTTTAATAATTTTTTCAGAACTTTTTTTTACATTTATATTTAGAATTTCTAGATTATCTTCTAGTTTTGCTCTTTTTTTTATTAATATTATTTTTGAATTAAAGTCATTGATGTTTTTTACATTAAAAAGATTAAATATTAATTCAAATCTTTGTTTTAGATCAAAAGACGTTTCTGATTTATCTAAATTATCATAGTTAAATTTAAAAAAACGTTCAAAAAATAAACCTACTGCATGTCCATGACTAATATTAAATAACGATGTAAAAGGATAGGACACAGCATGTGGAGCTGTAGTTTTAGATATATTAATAGCCTTACCTGCCAAATTTGAGGCAATACTCATCTCAGTTGCATTTTTTATATTTGGATCATTTAAAAAAGAAATATAGCTATTAATTGATACTCTCAATGATTTTGATGCATAATTTACACTTTGATCATTAGACTTTTTTGAAATTAAAGATTCTAAAGCTTGAGCTATAGCATCAAATCCAGCTGATGCTTTTATTTTATTTGGCGCAGAAATTAAAAATTCTGGAATTAAAAAAAAATTATCAGGTATTAATAATTCACTTTCAAAAGAGTGTTTAATACCATCAACATATATAACTGCATTAGATGTAACCTCAGCACCTGATCCAGCTGTAGTTGGAATAACAGCTAATTTTGTATTTTTTTTTTTAAAAGGATAAGAGTAATTAATAATTAAATTTTCTAGATCAGGTCTAACGTCTACTACATTAGCCATTTTAGCATAATCTATAACTGCACCACCTCCAACACCTAAAATCAAATCAGGTTTAAATTTCTTAATTTCATTTATTATATCAATTAATTCTTCAAGAATAGGTAGCTCTGAATTTTTATAAAATAATTTAATTTCTTTATCATTTATTAATTTTTTAAATAAATTTACTGCGCCTGATGTTATGAAAGATTTTTTTCCACATAATATAAAAATTTTATTAAAGCTTTTGTCATCGATAAATTTTTTGATATCCTCTTTTGTGTTAATCATTTACTTCATAAACTGGTTTTTGATTTTAATTAGATCTGTAGGTCTTGGTAGGTTTTTAATTTTACTATTTGTAACTTTAACCTCTAAAAAATTTAGACTATTTCCACTTAGAAACTTTTTAATATTTCTTTTTAAATTTTTATCATCTTTAATGCAGTAAAAATTTTTAAATCCAAGACTTTTAGAAAATTTTTTAAAATCAATGTTATTTGCATAAGTACTTTGCCCACCAACCGAATCATGAGAATTATTATTCAAAAGTACATATCTAAAATTTTTATTTGCAAAGGTGGCAACTGTTTTAATTGAACCTAAGTGCATCAAGAAGGAACCGTCTCCGTCAATACAAATAGTTTTACTTTTATTTGTCAAAGAGTAGCCAAGTGCTACTGAAGATGTGTGGCCCATACCACCAACCATATAAAAATCTTTACTATTTTTTAATTTATATTTTTCTCTTAGGTGCATCAATTCTCTAGAATTATATCCTGTACTTGAAATGATCTTTGTTTTTTTTTCTAAACTTTCGAGTAAAGTTTTTAAAAAAAACTCTTTATTCAGCTTATAATAATCTTTTCTCTTAATTATTTTGTTATTTTTTTCTAAAGTACCTTGCTCAATTAAACAAGCAGTGATTGATTTATTTTTTTTTGCAATCTTAATTTGTTTATCAAATTTATTTAGATCATTGTTTGATCTTAGAATCGTATATTTTATATTTAGAAGTTTTAAAATTTGCTCTGTAATTTTACCTTTTACGTTATGTTGAGGTTCATCTTTAATTCTAGGCGACCCCCTCCACCCAATAATTAGTATCAAAGGTATGGAGTAAACTTTCTTATGTGCTATAGAAATTAGAGGATTTAGTGCATTCGATAGACCCGAGTTTTGCATATAAACACAAGGTACTTTCTTTGTTGAAAGATAATATCCAATTCCTATAGAAACCGCAGAACCTTCATTAGTTGCAATGATATGTTTTTTTTCATCTTTATTTTGTAAATAAGAGGAAAGTCCTTTCAGAACACTGTCTGGTACACCTGTAAAAAATCTACTATTATTTTTTTCCAATAAACTAATTAAAGAACTAACTTTAATCATTCTTAATTAAATTAATAATTTCTTTAATTGGAATAATTTTTTTATCAATTTCAAAAGCACGGCTTTTTTCTAATATTGTTTTTGCAGCATTTTGCATCGCTGGATAGGCTGCTCTCAGTAGTTGATTCGCATAAATTACTAATTTGAAACCATTTTTAATTAAATCTTTTTCATAGACCTGTGAATATGTGGAAGGGACAGAAACCAAAGGTATAAAATTTTTACTTTTTTTAAATTCTCTTGCGAAAGAGAATATTTCATTTGGAGTTTTTTCTTTACTGTGTATTAAAATTGCATCAGCACCAGCTTTAGAATAAATCTCAGCTCTTTTTAATGCATCTTCCAATCCTTTGCCTACAATAAAGCTCTCTATTCTAGCTATAACCATAAAATCATTTGCCAGTCTTGAGTTACATATTTTCTTTATTTTCTTTGCAAAAAGTTGAGGTTTGTCTTGCTTAGTACCAGCTTGGTTTTTAAATAAAGAATTTTTTTTAAGGCCAATTTTGTCTTCCATAATAATAGCAGAGGCACCTGATCGTTCTAAAGATCTTATAAGAAAAGGCAGGTGTTCTAGTTGCCCACCATTATCAGCGTCAAATACAAGTGGTTTAGAGGTTACGTCCATCATTTCATTTAAAGAAGCAATTCTTGAAGAAAAATCAACCGAAGAATTGTCTGGTTTACCCTTAGTTGCAGAGTCAGTGAGGCTTGAAGACCACATACCATCAAACTCTATATCTTTTTTATTTTTTTTAATTTTTAAATTTTCAATTATTAGTCCAGTCAGTGAATTATGAGATTCCAATATTCTAACAATATTTTTCGAATAAATTAATCTTTTTAATCTAGAAATTCTATTATCTGGTGAAACAATATCCAATATTTTTTTTTTTATTAAAGAAGATGAGGTATTTTTTGTATATTTTGGTTCAATTAATTTTCCTCCCCATTTACTTATTTCTTTTATTACTTTAGACCTAGTTTTTTTTTGAATACCCGTTTTCCAATCATTACCATGAACAACAAAGTCAGGTCGTATCAAATTCAAATTTTCTGTATAATCAAGAGTTTTTTGTGGAATTAATTTTTTGACAAATTTAATGTTTTTTAAAACAATTTCTCTTTGTTTATATGATAAATGAGGTATTTGTTTATAGCTTGCAATTGCTTGATCAGTTAGTAAACCAACTGTGACATCACCAAGTTTGTTTGCAACTTTTAAAATATTAATATGACCTTCATGCAATATATCTGCTGACAGCCCCACATACACTATTTTTTTTTGTATCATTTGATTTAGGGTTAATTATATACACCTAAAAAAAATTAGTTAAACATTTAATTAAGTGACCCAACCACATTGTAACTGAGCTTTACAATAAAATAACAAAAAGTATAATCAAGCTTTAATAAGTTAAAACTAAGCAATTCAAGTAAATTTTTTTTTAAAAAAAACATAAAGTTATAATGTGTAAAGAAAAGCTCATAGGAATTCTTTAAATGAAATGTGCAATAATGCAGCCAACTTTTTTTCCTTGGCCAGGTTATTTTTGTTTAATCAATGAAGTAGATAAGTTTATTTTTTTAGATGATGCTCAGTTTTCTAAAGGTTCCTGGCATAATAGAAATAAAATATTTTTAGCAAATAAAGTTTCCTGGTTAACATTACCTATTAAAAAAAAAGATTTATTTACATCAATAAATGAGATTGAGATTGCAGATGTAAAAATTTTAAACAATAAAATCAACACTAAAATTAAAGAAGCATATCAAAACCATAAATATTTTTCTTGTATAGTAGAAATTATGGATTTTTTGGAAAAGTTAGAAACTATAAATTTATCAGAAATAAATATTTCTATAATAAAATTCATATCACTAAAATTAGGCATCAATAAAGTAGATTTTATAAAATCTAGTGATTTAAAGATTAAAGGAAAAAGAACAGAAAAAATTATTAGTATTTTAAATAAAGTTTCGGCATCCTCATATATCTCACCACCTGGTGCTCAAGATTATTTATCTCAAGATAATTATGGTTTAAATACTAATATCCCCCTGAGTTTTATTGATTATCATCAGAAAGAATATTCTCAAAAAAAAATTACAAATTTTATTTCAAATTTATCTATTATTGATGTAATAGCTAATGTTGGATGGTCAGAAACGTCTGATCATATTAAATTAAAGAATTAAAAATGAAATATAGTTTAAAAAAAAATAAATTCGGTTTTCTACAAATAAATCCCACTCCTAGCTCAGCTGAGTTAGACAAGTTTTATAAAAAAACTTTTTATACAGCAAGCAATAAAAACTTTAATAACTCTGCTTTAAAAGAACAGCTTAAAGAAAAAAATTTTTATAATTATAAATGGAAAAAAATATTTGAAACTTTTAAATCTTTTAATAAAAATCTAAGCAAGAAAAAAGTACTTGATATCGGTTGTGGTTGGGGGCAATGCATTCTTTTTTTAAAAAGTAAGGGTTTGGATTGCTATGGATTAGACCCGTCAGATGATGCAATAGAATACTGCAAAAGTAAAAAATTAAAAACAGAGGTCTCAAATTTAGATAAGCTAGATGTTTTTGAAAATATAAAATATGATTTTGTCATCATGAATAATGTGCTTGAACATTTAAGAGATCCTATCTCTATAATAAAAAAGATAAAAAAAATCTTAAAAAAAAATGGAATTCTTTTTATTGAGGTACCTAATGATTTTAATGCATTTCAAACAACGGGTAGGATCGCAAATAAAATAAAAAAACAATGGTGGGTTTCACCTCCAGCACATCTCAACTATTTTTCTCATGATACTCTTGAGAATTTTTTAAATAAAAACAACTTTTCTGTTGTAAAAAGAGAGTCAAGCTTCCCATTCGAAATATTTTTATTGTTTGGTGATAACTATGTCTCTGATAGAACATTGGGAAAAGAATGTCACAAAAAAAGAATAAACTTTGAGCAAAATTTTCTTAAAACTAAAAATGAAAAATTTTTGGATAAATTTTACGAAAAATTAGCAGAGATTAATTTGGGTAGAACCGCAATTATTTATGCAAAAAATAAGTAAAAAAAGAATTAAACTTATTATTGATGAAATAAAACAAAGAGGTTTTGCAATCATACCAAATGCTATTACAAAAAAAGATTGTGATACTTTTTGTGGACAACTTAATAATGATTATAAAAAATATTCAAAATTTTATGCTAGTCCTGGAAAAGTAAAAAAAACAAGTCTGCAGGCTAAAAGCCTTGAAAAAACAGCATTTAACCTTCACAATAAGAATATAAACTGGTTTAAATTATTTCAACATCCAATTGTAATACAAATTTTAGATATTTTGTTAAAAGAAGGATCTTTTAAAAATAATGAGCCTTATTATTTAAACAATATATCTGCACGTTCACCACTCAAGAATTCTCACAATCAACAATTGCATATAGATGGTGGTTTACCGGGTGTTAACTACTTGTTAAGAGTAAATGCTTTATGGTGCTTGAATGATTTTAACAAAAGTAATGGTACAACGACAGTATTGCCTGGAAGTCATAAAAAAAAGACTTATCCTATTAATAATAAAACTTACAATAAACTTAGAAATATAAATGCAAAAGCTGGAAGTGTAATAATTTTTGGGGGGAGTTTGTGGCATGGTGGTTCTGGTGGTAAAAATAAAGATACTGATAGATGGGGACTTATTCTTGGATATGCCAGATGGTGGATTAAGCCAGCATTTGATTTTACAAAAAATACACCTATCAAAATTTACAACAAACTAAACAGTACTCAAAAAAAATTATTAGGTTTCCATTTGACTCCACCAAAAGATGAATTTACAAGAGTTAGAAGAATATCTGATACATTTGAAAAACCAATTAAGTATTTTTTACCTAAATAAATTGAAAAATTATAAAAAAAAATCCAGCTCCAAAAAGGTTTACTTAATAGGTGAAATATCTGGAAATCATTTAAATGATTTTAATTTAACTAAAAAAATTATTATCAAAGCTAAATCATCTGGGTTCAATGCCATTAAATTACAATCATTAACACCAGAGGCAATGACTTTTAAGTCAAAAGATAAAAAATTTTTAATTAATGAGGGTTTTTGGAAAAAAAATTATTTGTGGGACCTGTATAAAAAATCTTCAATGAATTATGAATTACAAAAAAAAATTTTTAAATTTTGTAAAAAAATTAATATTACATGTTTTTCGAGTCCATTTGATGAAAAATCAGTTGATTTTTTGGAAGATTTAGATTGTCCGTTTTATAAGTTGGCATCTCCAGAAATAGCACATTTACCACTCATAAAAAGAATTGCTAAGACGAAAAAACCATTATTAATTTCTACAGGAATGGCACAATTAAATGAAATCAAAGATACTTACAAATTCGCCAAAAAAAATGGCATAAAAGATATTTCAATATTATATTGTGTAAGCAATTATCCATCACAATTTTATGATTTTAATATGAATAATTTAAAAATATTAAAGGAAACTTTTGATTGCCGTATTGGTTTTTCGGATCATTCAATGGATAATGATGTAGTTAAAGCGGCAATCATGATGGGTGCCACAATTGTTGAAAAACATATTTCTATAGACTCAAAAACAGGTGTAGACTCAAAGTTTTCATTAACTCTTAAAGATTTCAATGATTTTAGGAAAGCAATTGATAAAGCTTATGAATTAAAAGGAAGAGATTATTTTTATAGAAAAAAATCTGAATTAAAAAATAAAAGATATCGTAGGTCAATTTTTGCTTTTAAAGAAATAAAGCGTGGTGAAAAATTTACAGAAAAAAATGTCAAAATTATTAGACCAGCGAATGGTCTTGATCCAAAATATTATTATGACTTGATGAGACTAAAGAGTACAAAAAATATAGGTAAATTTAAACCTATACCCAAAAATACTATTAAAAAGATAAGATAGTTGAATGAAAATGATTTCTTATGGAAAACAGTTTATTGATCAAAATGATGTTCTAGCTGTTTCTAAGGCATTAAAAAGAAATGTCATAACTTCTGGAGATTTAGTGGAAAAGTTTGAAAAAAACTTATCAAATTATTTTAAGTCAAAATATTCAACTGTTTGCAATAGTGGAACTTCGGCCCTTCATCTCGCTTTTATAGCAGCAAATTTAAAAAAAAATGATGTTGTCTTAATGCCATCGATAAATTTTATATCAAGCTATAATCTTTGCTCAACTCTAGAAGCAAAAATTTATTTGATTGATACTGATCCAGTTACAGGACAAATTTCTTATGAGTCTGTTCTTAAATGTATAAAAAAAAATAAAATTAAAAAAATAAAGATTATTATTACAATGTACTTAGGAGGATATGTTTCAGATAATATAAAAATTTTTAACCTAAAGAAAAAATATAAATTTTTAATGATAGAAGATGCATGTCACGCGCTTGGTAGCGAATACTTGCACAAAAATAAAAAATTCAGAATGGGTTGTTGCAAACATTCAGATATGTCAGTCTTTTCACTACACCCATTAAAAACAATCACAAGTGGAGAGGGTGGTATTATTTCAACAAATAATAAAATTTTAAATAATAGATTAAAAATTTTCAGATCACATGGGATTATTAGGAATAAAAAAAAACATTGGGACTATCAAATTAAATTATCTGGTTTTAACTATAGATTAAGCGATATAAATTGTGCTTTAGGGTTATCACAATTAAAAAAAATTGATAAATTTATTTATAAAAGAAGAAAAATTGCCCTTGAGTACGTTAAGAGTCTTAAATTATTTACAAAATATGTAAAAGTCATGAATAAAGATAAAATTAAGAACTCTAGTTGTCATTTGGTAATTTTAGAATTTAACTTTAAGAATTTAAAGATTAAAAAAGATCAATTATTATCATTTTTTTTAAAAGAGGGATTTTTTTTACAACAACATTATAAGCCAATTTTTTTATTTGATGTTTATAAAGATAATAAAAGAAATATTTTTCCTGTTGCGCAAGTTTATTATGATACGTCTGTAAGTTTTCCAGTTTACTTTCATCTTAAAAAAAATGATCTTTCAAGATGTATCAGAATTTTAAAAGAACTAATTAACAAAAAAAAAATTATTTAATTTTTTTTATTTTTTCTAAGATTTGATTGTTTATCAATTTAGATCCTTCATAACTTAAATGATGATCGTCAAAGTAAAAAAATTCTTTTCCATTATGTGCAACACAACGTGAAGGTAAATAGCTATCACAAAATAATTTTTCAGGGAAGACTCTTATTAAATTTTCATGTTTTAACTTGTTGAATAATTTTGTAGTATTTTTGGTATAATTCTTGAATGAAGCATATTTTATACTTGCTATTGATAAATCTATTTCTTTTGAAAATACATTATTATAAAATATTTTTCTTTTTGGATCCCAACCCAATTGTGGAAAAGGATAATGAAGTATAACTTTGTGACCATAATCAAGCAGTTCATTAATTGAGTTTATAAAATTTTCCTCAAAAGTTGTTTTGTTATCTTTTGATTGGAAGTATAAATGATATTTTTCTCTTCTAAAATTTCCCTCAGAATTATTATAAAATTTACCATCTATATAAATTGGATATTCTCCTGAAAAGATAATAATTGATTTTGGTGAACTTAATAGCAGATCCCTAATTTTTTTTTGATAATCACTGTTACAATGTTTGATTACTTTATTATTTTTAGAATTTACTATATTGAAATTTGGCATGTAAACACACCCACCTGATGCTATAGATGTAAAATTATAATTGTTTTTTACTAGTTGATTTTTTAAATTGTAGGAAAAACTTCCAGCCAAGCTGTCACCAACTAAAAAAACATTTTTTTGTGATTTAACGTTAAAATTACAAAATTTTTCTTGTCCGTGTGTAATTCTATTATAACAATTGATACCTTTATTATCTTTTAGCATGAGCCATGTTTTTTCTGTATGAGAGTTTTTGATTAAATTTGATGTTCTGTAATCTAATCCATTAGTATTAATGGCATGAAAATAAAAAAATAATATGAATGCTATACCAGGTAAGCATAATTTGTTTAACATTTTGAGGTTAATTTTTCTTTTATCTCTAAAAGGAACTTCAATGAATTTATGTAAAATTAAAGAAAGTATTAAAATGCCTAATCCAATTAATATTTTTTTATCTAAATTTCCTTTTGTAAAATCTGTAATTCTTGAAAAGGCAAAAATAGGGAAATGGACTAAATACAAAGAATAAGATATTTTGCCTATAAAAGATATCAATTTTAAATTACAAACATAATTTAATAAATAGTTATCCTTAAAAAAAATTAATATTCCACTTGAAATAACAAACGGTAAAAGAGTCCACGTTTTAAAGAAATCATCACTGTCAAACAAATAAAAATATGTGATGATTGTTACAAATGAAAAAATAATTAAAAAATTAGAAAAAAAATTATTTTGATCAATCTTTAAATTTTTCTTTTGAACAAAATATATGGATCCTCCAAATAAGAACTCCCATAGTCTGGAGATAGTGTTATAAAAATTTAAATCTTGACTATAAATATTTGATAAAACAGAATATAAAAAGAAGATTATAATTAACATAGTAAATACACTTAAAGGGTTCATTTTTTTCCTAAATAAAAAAAGAATTATAAATGGAAGAATAAAATAAAATTGCATTTCAACTGATAGAGACCATGTGTGAATAAATGGTTTAATTAGAGCTGTTTCAGCAGCATATTCTTGAGAAATGACTGAGTAAAAAAAATTAGAAAAAAAGAATATTGAGGACACAATAGATTTTATTTGCTCACTTAAGTCAGCTGGCATAATTAAAAAATACATAATTGGAAGAGAAATTATGCAAATGAATAATAATGCTGGAAAAATTCTCCTTAATCTTCTCAATAGGAAATCTTTAAAATTAAAATTTCCAATTTGACACTGATCAGAAATTATTAGTGTCATAAGGTATCCAGAAATTACAAAAAAAAGATCAACACCTAAATAACCACCTTTTAAAAAAGGTTCAGCTCCTAAATATATTTTTGCGTGATATATGATTACACCAAATATAGCTAAAGCTCTTAGACCATCTATATGTTTAATATAATTTTGATTCACAATCAGAACATATATATACTTTAGAAATTATCAAAAACTAAAATTTTATTTAAATTTGAAACCAATAGTAATTATACAGGCAAGACAAAGCTCCGCAAGGTTACCTAACAAAGTAATTCTACCCATTAATTACATTCCGATTATTGAAATAATTTATAGAAGAGTTTTTTCAAAACATTACAAAACTGTTGTGGCTATCTCAATTGATAAAAGTGATGATTTGCTTTGTTCTTTATTGAAATCAAAAAAAATACCTTATTACAGGGGATCACTTAAAAATGTTAAGTCTAGATTTTTAGATATTTGTAAAGATTATTCAGATCAAAAATTAGTTGTTAGGCTTACAGCAGACAATATCTTTCCTGACAAACATTTAATTAATGAGATGATTAATTATTTTTTTAAAAATAAAAAAAAATATTTACATATCAATCAAAAAAGTAAAAAAGTACCATACGGTTTATCTGTTGAATTATTTGAATTGTCAGAAATTAGAAAATTAAAAAACACAAATAAAAAAGATATTGAGCATGTTACATACAGTATAGATAAAGAGAATAATGAATTTCCAATAGATACAAAATTTTATTTTGAAAAAAAAGCTTCAATAGATGAAATTGATGATTATTTTCTTATTAGTAATTTTTTTAATTTTAAAAAAATAAGTGTAGTTTTACGTTGGAATGATTTAATAAAAAAATTTTATCAATTTTGTAAATCATCCAAATCTTCAAAGTTTTTCTACGAAGATAGAACATCAAGAATAGTCATTGGTACAGCACAAATTGGTAATTTGTATGGAGTTAGTAATTATAAAAAAATCAATCAAAAAGATATTAAGAAAATATCTCATTTTATGAACTTATCTGGAATTGGAAATATTGATACCGCTAGAGACTATCCCAATTCAGAAAAATTAATTGGTAAATACTTTTCAAAAAATAATAAACTTAAAATTTATACAAAAATTTCAAACAAAGTTAATTTATTAAAGAATGAAAAAAAAATTAACAAGACTTTATTGGACTCAATTAAAAAAAGTTTAATCAAATTAAAAATAGAAAATATAGAATGTTTATATATTCACAATATGTCCCAAGATAAATGTTTAAATCTAAAAATTTTAAAGATTTTGAAAAGAATTAAAAAAAATTATAATATAAAATCTATAGGAATTTCAATTTCAAATTTATCAGATATTGATGAAATATTAGATACAAAAATAAAAAATTATATTGATATTGTTCAAGTTCCACAGAACATTTTAGACAATAGAATTTTAAAAACAAAATTAAATAGTTTTAAAAAAAACAAAATTGAAATTATAATAAGAAGTATATTTTTGCAGGGTCTAATTTTTTTAGATGACAAATCTAAATGGCCAAATAATTTGAAAAAATTTCACAAAACTTTTTTTAAAAAATCAAAATTCATAATAAAAAAATTAGGTTGTCTATCTATTTTAGAGCTTGCAATCATGTATGTGTATTCAAAAAATCCGAAAAGTAAGATGATAATTGGTATTAATTCTTTTTCGCATCTTACAGAAATTTATTCACTTTTATTTAGGAAAAAATTTAATATAAATGAATTAAAATTCATTGAAAAACAATTTAAACTATTAAATCAAAAAGAATTATTGTCAAACCCCACCTTATGGAGTTAAATTAATTATGAATATTAAAGAAAATTATTTTAACCTTAATAATAAAACTATATTTGTTTCAGGTGCCTATAGTTTTTTGGGAAAATCAATGTGTGAAGGATTGGGTTGTTATGGTGCGAATTTGATACTTAATGGAACCAATATAGAAAAATTAAATAAATTAGAAAAATATTTATCAAGCAAAAACATTAAATGCTCCATAGCACGTTTTGATATTACCAATTATAAAGAAGTAAAAAATTATTTTAAGAAAGTAAAAACTTTAGATGTAATAGTGCATAATGCCAATAAAACTTTGCACACTCCTTTGTCTAAATTTGATAAAAAAAATTATTTTGAATCATTTGATACGGCAGTTTTGTCTTTAGCTAATTTAGTAAACTCCACAAAAGTTCACCTAAAAAGATCTGCAAAAAAAAATGGAACTTCAAGCATAATTAATATTTCATCTATGTATGGTGTAATAAGTCCAGATCCTGATATTTATTCAGATCCATCTGTTGCTAGCTCTCCTCAGTATGGGGCTGCTAAAGCAGCAATGATACACCATACCAAATATTTAGCTGTTCACTTAGGAAAATATAACATCAGAGTTAATTCAATATCCCCAGGAGCTTTTCCAAATTTAAAAATATTAAAAGATAAAAAATTTGTAAAAAAGCTAGCATCGAAGTCTCCCTTGAATCGTACTGGCAAACCTCACGAATTAATATCTTCAGTGCTATATTTAGCGTCAAAATCATCATCTTTTACTACTGGAACCAATTTATTGGTCGATGGTGGATGGACAGCGTGGTAGATTAGTAATAAAGAGAATGCAAAATTATGCTTAATAATAAAAGAGTACTTATAACTGGTGGAACAGGATCTTTTGGAAAAGCCTTTGTCAAAAAAATTCTAATTAATTATGATATTAAGAGATTAGTAATTTTTTCAAGGGATGAACTGAAACAATATGAAATGTCAAATGATCTGTTTTTCAAAAAATATAAATCTCTCAGATATTTTCTTGGTGATATAAGAGATAAAACAAGATTACTATTAGCATTAAAAGATATTGATATCGTGGTACATGCGGCAGCTCTTAAACATGTACCTGCAGCTGAATATAATCCATTTGAGTTTATTAAAACAAATGTTATTGGAGCACAAAATATTATTGAGGCATCTATAGATAGAAATGTCAAAAAAGTTATTGCTCTATCGACTGATAAAGCAGTAGAGCCGATTAATTTATATGGTGCAACCAAATTGTGTTCTGACAAACTTTTTTTAGCTGCTAACAATATAAAAGGGTCTCAAAAAATTGATTTTTCAGTTGTTAGATATGGGAATGTCCTAAATAGCAGGGGTTCAGTTCTTCCATATTTAGAAAAAAATAAACATCAACAAACCATACCTCTTACCCACAAAGATATGACCAGATTTACCATATCTCTTGACGAAGGTGTAAATACAGTCATTTGGGCACTAAAAAATAGCACCTCTGGGGATGTAATAGTTCCAAAATTAAACTCATATAAGTTGACAGATTTAGCAAGGGCAGTTTGTGGCCAAAAAAAATATAAATTTACCGGAATAAGAGAGGGAGAAAAAATTCATGAAGACATGATATCTAAAAATGAAAATGGTAAAATTATAGATGTAGGGAAATATTTTATAATTACGAAAAATATCAAAAAATATAAAAACAAAAATTACAAAGCGATTAAACAAAAATTTTCTTACAACTCAAAAGAAAATAATTTTTTAACGATTGATGAATTAAAAAAAATTATTAAACAAATAAAAAGTTGAAATCTTTAAAAGATTCAGATGAGAAAATAATATCAGGATTTAAATCTTTTGCAGAAAAAGAAATGTTTGATTTATGTCGCAGTATTACTGGCAAAGGTATCAAAAAATCTTTAAATTTAATAAAAAAAAAATTTAAAAAACTTTCAATATATAAAATAAAAAGTGGTTCAATAGTTTTTGATTGGAAAATACCACCAGAATGGGATATTAAAAAAGCTTATATTTTAGATAAGAATAAAAAAAAAATAATCGATTTTAAGAATAATAATCTTCATTTAGTTAATTATTCAATCCCTATAAATAAAATTTTAAAAAGAGATGAATTGTTAAAAAAAATTTATTCATTACAAGCACAACCTAACGCAATACCATATGTCACAAGCTACTATAAAAGAGATTGGGGTTTCTGCTGTGATTACAATACAAAAAAAAGATTATTAAAAGATTATAAAAAAGATGATTTTTTTAAAGTTGTGATTGAATCTACACACAATCAAAAAGGTTATTTAAATTATGGTGAAATTTATTTACCAGGAAAATCAAAACAAGAAATTTTAATTTCGACCTACTTGTGTCATCCATCAATGGCAAATAACGAACTCTCAGGACCAATCGTTTCAATGAGCTTGATAAAATATTTCATGAAAAAAAAACTTAATAAATCTCTTAGATTTATATTCATTCCTGAAACTATTGGTTCTATTGCGTGGATTGCAAAAAACTATAATCATATAAAGAATAATATAATTGGTGGCTATAATTTATCATGTATAGGGGACGAGAAAAGTTATTCTTTTGTAGAATCAAAGGATAAAAAAAGTTTATTTGTTAGATATTTAGTTAAAGAATACAAAAGAAGAAAAATAAAATACAAAAAATATTCATTTTTGAAAAGAGGATCTGATGAAAGACAATTCAATTCACCTGGCATTGACCTACCAATAGTCACCGTATCAAGAACAAAGTTTGGTGAATATAAAGAATATCATACATCATTAGATAATTTCGATTTGGTAACTAATAAAGGATTATTAGGAGGATTCAAGATTGTTAAATCTGCAATAGAAAATATATTGAAATTAAAGATACCAAAATCAACACTTTTGTGTGAGCCACATTTATCAAAATACAACCTCTATAATAGTATAAATTTTAAATCACAAAAGAATCTAAGTATGGATTATTTAAATTTTTTACAATATTCAGATGGCACTAGAACAATTGAAGAAATATCAAAAGAAATAAAATTAAAAAATTCAAAAAGTAAACAAATTTGCAAAATTTTAGAAAAAAATAAATTATTAACAATCTAATAAAATTGTGAAAATTATCGACTTAGTATTAACAGATTTAGATAAGCCAAAAAAAATTAATAAAAGAACATTTTATTTATCAGATTGGATTAATATCAATAATGTTGATAAAAAAAAATTAATAAGCAGACCATTTAAAAATTATAAAGATAAGATAAAAGGGTATAGATATCTAAATAGGTTTAGAATTGTTGTTGAGAATAAATTTACTAATTATCTTTATTTACATCACAACAAAAATTATTCAAAAATACTATTAAAAAATGTTAGTTCCTTGTGGGTAGGTCAATATCTTCAATTTATTTATATAAGGTGGTTAATTACCGATCAAGTAATTAAGCAAAAAGATAAAATAAATATTTCTGATATAAATATTGATGAAGAGATAAATAATTATCTTGATGCTTTAGATTTTATGGACCTTGCTTTTGAAAATGATGCATTCAATTATTTCCATATCAAAAAAATCTTCAACTTTAGAAAAAAAGACTTTAAGAAGAAAATTATTTTTAAAAAAAAAAAACTTTATATAAAAAAAACTTTTGTACCAAGAGATACAAATAAAAGATTATTAATTAAAACTATTTCTTTCCTTCAAAAGTTTTTTGAAAAAATCTTATTACCTTTCACAAAAAAAAATAGGGTTTTTTTAAAAGAAGGTTTTTCATATAAAAACTTATTTTTTTTAAATTTAAAATTATATCAAATTCCTTTTTTTGGTGATCAGGTATTCAACTGGTATCAAGTAAGAAAAAAATTTAAACCATTTAAAGATTATAAATTAAGTGCTTTAAAAATTCATAAAAAATCACCAAACAATTTTGAAAAGTATATTTTTGAAAACATAATTGAAGACGCTCCTTCAATTTATTTTAATAATTTAAGTGAGGTATCAAATTTAGCGGACAAAATTTTATTAAATCCAAAAATTATTATTTCATCACATAGCCACTTTTATAATGAACTTTTTAAAATTTGGGCTTTTAAAAGAAAAATAGAAAAAAAATCTAAATTATTAATTTTTCAACATGGGGGCAATCACTGTAATTTGAATCCTGTTTTTGATTATGAAAAAAAAGTTTCAACAGAATTTTTTGATTGGCGCTATAACAAAAAAAAAATATCAGGAATGACAAAATATTTAAACTATAACATAAAGAGAAAAAAAAATGAGGAAATATTATTTATTGGGATAGAGAATAGAAAATATCCATGCAGAATATATCCTGGACTCTTACATCACGATGAAATGAAATCTATAGAACATTTTCAATACTTATCAAAAGGATTAGGTCTAAAACATAAAAAAAATTTATTTTATATTCCTAATAGAACAATTCTACCAAAGCACAAAAAAGAAATTTTAAAAACAGTCAATAAAAAACAAATCTTAAAAAATTTAACTTTAAAGCAAAATCTTAAAAATTTTTCTTTAGTAATCTGCTCATCACCAATGACTACTTTTTTTGATAGTATATTATCTGGTCCCACTGTCTTATTAATTGAAAAAGAATACTGGATGACAAATAAACAAATTGAAAAAAAATATGAATTGTTAAAAAGAAATAAGATATTATTTTATAATGTGAATGATCTAATAAAGCATTTGCAAACCATTTACCCCAAAAATATCCATAACTGGTGGAATTCCAAAGATGTTTCATCTGCTGTAAATCAATATCTAAGAGAATTTAATTACGAGGGTAATAATAGAAAATTTGAGAGTGAAATTCTAAAAAAATTATCGAACTAAAAAATTATCGTCTTTATTTAATTTTTTTAACACTTTTTTTTGGAGTTCACTACTAATTGTGCAATAGACTGAGTGTCTACCATAATCAAAACTTTTATAAAAAGAAGATAATTTTTTATTTTTAATTCTCATATTTAATTTTTTTTTTCTCACAAAATATCTAATACTTATTTTTTTATTTATTCCATCATAGTTTTTCAGAATACCATGAAAATTTTTATAAAATCTATATTTTACATTTTTTAATTCTTCAATGTGGTGAATAAAAGTTACTGATTTTTCAAAAGAGCAGCCTAGAACTATTATTTTACCTCTTTTTTTTTGAAAATAATCAAAAATTGAATTTTTTCCAAAGCATATTTCATTATTTATTAATTCCATTTCTCTTTCAAAATTAAAAGTGGCAAAACTAAAGATTGGATTCATCGTTCTTCTAAATTTATTAAATTTTAAGCAGGTTTCACTAAATTTACCAACTTCACTAGGTGTTTTAATAATATCAAATTTCTTCTTTTCACAAAAAGTATAAGTAAATGTAGGAATATATATTTTAAGATTTTTTTTGAACTTTATAAGACTCTGAATAAAATTTTGGATTATCTCTTGATTATTTTGCTTTGGAAACTGAAAAAAAAAAGATGTGTCAGCATGAATCATTAAATGTTCATTATTTTTGATTTCTAATTTTTTGAAAAGTTCTATGAAGCTATGTTTCAAAATTAATATTTTTTTAAAGTTTTTTTTAACTCTTTAATGGAATTGATATTTGTAAAATCTTCATTTGAAAGTTTTATGTTAAATTCCTTTTCTATTTCTAATAAGAAATTAAAATTCCCCAAAGAATCCCATCTTTTTAAAGAGCCTAATTTAAGATGATCAATTTTTTTAATTTTTTTTGTTTTAAATATTTTTTGAATTACTTCAATTAATTTTAAATTATCTATTTTCATAAATTTCAATAATTTTATTATCATAAGAGTTATTGATTTCATAATAACAAGAACTTTTATTCAATTTAAGCACTTTATCATGATTAAGTTTGGACATCTCTTTAAAAATAATTTTTTTCAATTTAATCTTTTTTATAAACTCATTTGTGACTATATTTTTCTTTGTTGGAATATACTCAAATATAACTCTTTTTTTTTTGAGTTTTTTTTGTATCTTTTTTATTTCACTGTACATCCAGTTTTCAAGATATCTGCCTAAAATTCTACAACTGAGTAAAAATAAATCTACAAAAATAAAGTCTTTTAATATTTTTAAACCAAACATGCCAACCCTTCCATGATCACCATAAGTATCTTTTAAATCAATAAGCCTACAATAATCTAAATTTTTTAGTTGATATAAGTCATATCTCCTAGTTGTAAAATTAAATTGATTAACTTTCTGGCACATTTGTTCTGCTCTCGAGATATTTGATGAATCTAGTTTAATAATTTTAGGCTTAAGATTTATATTTTTTAAATAATCCCGTTCATTTAAAAAATTATCTTTTTCTTCTAAAAAAATAGCCCTTTTTTGATATTGTTTTGTTTTATCTTTATCTTCTTTAGTGATTTTATTTTTATAAAAATGGTTATATTCTAGTATCTGTTTTGGCCAATTTTCCACATTTTTATCAGGTGTTATAACATCTATACCTTTATGGTTTTTCTTTACAATTTCTCTTTCTATTGGATTGTCATCCCAAAAAACAAAACTATCTGGGTTTAAATACAATTCTTTACTTAATTCAGAAATATTTAAACTTTTACTTTTCCAGTTAACTTTAAATTTGGCAATATCTTTTATTTTAAGAATCATATCTTTATGTTTTTTTAATACTTCCTTAACGTCATTTTCATTATTTTTACTTAGAAGCACTAAAATAATTCCTAAATTCTTAATTTTTAGAATTGCTTTTTGAAAATCTTTAAAGGCTTGTCCCAGACCATCTTGACCAAGTATTATATTATTGATTCCGACTTCACCCAATACATCTCCCCATAACGTATTGTCACAATCTAATAATAAAACTTTTTTTCTTGGTAAGCTTATATTTTGAATGGTTTTTTTTATAGTATTAATAAAAATTTCTAGACCACTTAAAGATAAAGGGCATCTTAAATGATATAAGTTTCTAGTATCAAAACAATTTTCGAATCCTTTCTCTGAGAAAAATTTGTCTATATCTATATAAAATATATTATTGTTATTTTTAATTACCTTATAAATTTTATCAGAAAAATTTCTTTTATAATCACTATTTAAATTTGACTTAAGATTTTCTGAAATATTATTAAAATAATATGATGAAAAAAATATTAAATATTTAGTATTTTTATTTAATTTTGATTTTGATTTAATTGCATCAATAAGTTTATTTATTTTTTTTTTTTGAAGATTTTGATTAAGGGAAAATTGATCTACTAAATCTTTTGAAAATATAAGTAAAATTTCATAATCAAATCTTTTATTTTTAAAATTAGAGAAAAGATCATTATATTCAGAAAATGAAATTTTATTATTTGAAATTTTTCCCCAAGCTAAATTGTCATTAAGTAAAAATGAGGTACTTCTTATTAATAAATTCATTTTTTTATAAGCAAAACATCTGGTTGTTTATTATCTGTTAAAATATGCATCTTGTATTTTTTTTTATGTATTTTCAAAAAATCTTTAATTGCCCTTCCTTCACCTGCCCATAATTTTTTATTTCCTTGATCAAATAAGATACAGCCATTTTTTGAAATTAGATGTTCAATAGAATTTAGTGCATTTATAGTTGGTTTGTATAAATCCATATCCATGTAAACAAATGATAATTTCTTATTTAAAAAATTTTCATTAATATCACATGCATTTTTGTCAATAATTTCAAATTTTTTAAAGTTAAAAAATTTTTTAAACTCTAAAATTACTTTCTTATTACTTGAATATTTTTGGAAGAATTTTTTAGACTCTTTAGGATCTTTTATCGAATAGTGTCTAAGTCCTTTGAAGTGATCAAATAAAAAAATTTTCTTCTTTAAATTAAGGAAGTCTGACATTTTTTTAATCATAAAAGCATTATTACCTCTCCAAACTCCAAATTCAATTATCTCACCTTTTATCTTGGACACTTTTTTTAATATTTCATAAATTGTAAATATTTTAAAAATATTTCTGTCACCTATAGTTAAGCCAAAATTAGAAATAAGATCAAAATCAGAAAAGTTATGTCTTTTAGTTAATTTCGTGATTTTTTTATATTTATTTGAATTCATTTTAGTCTAGGAAAAATAATTTATTAATTCTTATATAATTATTATTCATATAATCTACCAATTTTTTTGGGTTAGCATCTAATAGTGACACTGTTTGTCGGCTATTGATTTTTGGAAATCTATAAGTTTTAAATTTAATATTATTTTGATTACATATTGATTTTAACATTTTTTCTGCATTTTTTTTTATTTTTGAATAATCTGCTTTTGGATTTTCACTAATATTAGAAGTTGATGGGTAATAAAAGTTTATGTTGAAATTTTTAAAAGTCTTAATAAATTCAATAGGAAAATCTAAAAAAAATTTTTTATGAAATTTAAAATCGTTTTTAGAAAGTTTTTGATTAAATCTTATCTTACATGATGCAAAATAATAAATGTTCATATATTTTGTATTATTTTTTATCAAAACTTTTTCAATTTTTTTTAAATCATTTTTAAAATTTATATCAAATTTAAAATAGTTAAGATTCTTGTTATTTTTGCTTTTATTAACAGTAAATGTTGAGAATATTTTAATCTTTGAATTTTTTTTTAAAATATCTGAGTATTCTTTCCCAAGACCCTGGCTACCACCAATTATGATGCAATTATTTTTTATTTTTTTTATCAAATTAATATGTTTATTGTTTAGTTTGGGAGAAATGTTGTTTATCTTCGGTCTGTCAGCTGTTTGAAAAAAAAAAGAATATTTTTTTGTAATTAGATAATTATTAATCAATGGTAAAAACTTTTTAGGTTTATTTGAAAAAAAAGTATTTTTAGTTGAATTTTCTACTAAAAAATTATTTTGAAATATTTTGATATTTAAGATTATAGAATTTTCTCCTGGGAAAATCATTCCAACATATTTTGATATTGCTTTTAATAAAAATTTTATATTATTATTTTTAATTTTTAATCTATAATTTTCTTTATAATTTGTATAACTTAAAAAATTATCTTTTTGTTTATCAAAAATAATTGATCCTTTATGATATTTGTCCTGAAAAATTTCTAATGAAAAAATTTTATTATTTTTTTTCAACAATTTGCATTTAATTATTTCTTTATAAAAAAAAGGTGAATAAAAGTTTATGCTACAGCAATGAAATGGTATTTTAGTAAATCCAATTTCTTGAAATATTTTTTCAATTATTAAATTTCCATGACATATTTTTTTTCCAAATAATGAGTTGTAGCCTGTTTCATCATCCAAATGAATTAGGTTGTAATCACCACTTTTTTTAGCATAGTTTCTGCCTTCTTTCTCTGAAATTATAAATGAAATTTTTTTTAGTTTTATCATTTAATTTAAAAATTTTTGATATGGTTAGATAACGTAGAGTAGACATCGTTACTATTAAGGCAAAAATTATTTTTTATATTTTCTGATAATTTTTGTTTACTATTATTATTTATTTCTTCTAATATTTGTTTCTCAAAGTTATCATATGATTCTATAGTAAATTTTCTCAAAATTTCCAAATCTTTATATGATGAATTTCGTAAATTTGGATTTATAAAATAACACTTTTTTCCATGTCCCATCATTTCGAAACCTATGGTTGATATCCATGTGCACAAACTTTTAGCTTTGAAGGCATAATGATAGGTATTAAATTTAAATGAGTGTTCTGAGCCATCTATTATTTTAATATTTGAGTTCTGGATATTTTTTTGGATAAAAGGATTATTCATCATAGATGCATGCTCTGGCCTAATTTTAATTGCGATTTTTAAATTAGGTTTCTTATTTGAAAGTTTACTAAGCCAGTTGAATTTTAAGTACCAATCTTGCCAAAAAGTATCATATACATCATTGAAATTTGCCATTCTGCTCTCTAAATCCAAAACATCATAAGTTTCTAGTTCATTGAGATTTAAATTTTTATTATTAAAAAAATTTTGGTACATTGTTAGCGATCCTATAGGGATTACATTTTTAATAGAAGAGTCTTGTTTTAAAATTATTTCAGCCGTTTGTTTTCCTAATGAAAAAAAATTATCACAACTTACAAACATTCCAAATGATGAATAAATTGGAAGAACACGCTGCGTAATTGAAACACTGTGTCCACCATATTTTTTAAATAGATAATTTTTTAAACATGATGAACGATAATATCTTTCTTGGATTAAAAATTTTGCTTTATTGCTTTCAAAAATAGATGAATATTTAAAAAAAGTTTTTAAAATATGCAAATTTATACAAAATAAATTATTTTTAGATTTAATTGAAAGAACAAGAATCTTGAAAGGTAAATAAAAAAAATAATCATAAAGAAATTTAAAATTAATGTTTAGATTTAAATATTTATATTTATTAAAGTGAAGAAACTCGCTATCATTTTTATATTTTTTTATAGTGGTGATTAATAATACTTTTGAAAAATATTCCTTTAATTTTATGAAAGTATTTATACTATGATCGTGGTCAAGATCATCAATTATAATATCATAATATTTTTTTGTAAATTTTTTATTTTTTTTTGAAAAAAAAATAATCCACATAATGAAGCTAATAAATTTAAATAAATCTATTAATGAGTAAATTAATGAAAATCTCGCATTATATTTCCCATGTTTATTATTAAAATTAAACTGAAGATAATGTTTGCATTCATTTTCTATAATATTTGAAGGCACGTCAATTACTCTTGAAATAATATTAAAATTTTTATTTATATAATTATTAGCAAGTAATTTTTTTGTAAAACTGATTAATATTTCACTGTTAACTTTTGCATCATTTTTTTTATTTAATTTAAAATTTTTTATAATCATTCTATTCTTCTATAAATGATGAATTGGGATTACTTTCCCAGTTATATTTTTTTTGTGGTTTCATCCAGGAAGGACCATATATTTGATAAAAATATTCTTTATAATCATTTGGTATATTTACCAGCAAACCTTTAAAATTATATTTTTTTATATTTATAAAAAGTTTTTTAGAAGTTTTAAAACCAGCTTCTTTATAAAAAATTTTTCTTTTAATTAGAAAAATTTTAATCCAGATGAATATTTCTCTAAATTTTTTAAAGTTATTTATCAATATATTATACCTTCCCTTATAAAAACCAGATACAGACATGACATAAATGAATTTCATTATAAAATTTGAATGTGCAAAATGTCTTTGATAAGCAAATTTATTATTTTTAGTAATTTCATAAATATTTAAATCAACATCTCTACCCCCACTTCTTTTGAATGTGATTAAATTATCATTATTAAAGAATTTTTTTTTTAATAAAAATTTATTTTTTTTAAATTCTTTAACTATAATATTTTTTTTTAGATTTTTTTTCCATACACCTAAATCTATGTCGTTATCCCATGGTATTAAATTTTTATCTCTTATTATGCCCAAAAGTGTTCCATGACACACCCAATAATTTTGCTGAATATCTTCTAGAATTTTTACAGAATCAACAAGGTTTTTGTCCCATTTAGGATATAATTTCATACGATCACTCTAAATTTTAAATTGTTTTAAAATAATGTCATATTTATGACTTTATAATTTTTGGAATTTAACCTAAACACTAAAATATACTTTATTACATAATATATCTTACAAATGTTAAATGAATTAAAATATTTTAGAAATAAAAAAGTTCTAATTACAGGACACACTGGTTTTAAAGGATCTTGGTTAGTTTATTGGCTTAATTTGTATGGAGCTAAAATTATTGGTGTTTCAAACAAAGTAATAACAACACCCAGTAATTTTAAGGCAAATAAGATTGATAAAAAATGCAAAAGTTATTTTTTTGATATTACTGATAAAAAACTTAAAAAAGTTATAAATAGATTCCAGCCAAATTTTATTTTTCATTTAGCAGCACAAGCAATTGTTAGCACATCATATGAGAATCCAAAAAAAACATGGAACACAAATGTATTTGGTACTCTAAATTTGTTAGAAATATTAAAGGAGTATAAAAAAAAATGCACAACAGTTATTATAACTAGTGACAAATGTTATTTGAATTTAGAAAAAAAAAGTGGATATAGTGAAAATGATCAGCTAGGAGGCTATGATCATTATAGTGCCTCGAAAGCAAGTATGGAAATAATGCACAAAGCTTATTTTAGTTCTTTTTTAAAAAAAAAAAAGAACATAAGAATTGCATCTGCGAGGGCAGGCAATGTAATCGGTGGTGGAGATTGGGCGAAAGATAGATTAATACCTGATGCAGTTAGAAAGTGGAGTGAAAACAAAAAAATTATTATTCGTAATAAAAATTCCACAAGACCATGGCAACATGTTTATGAAGCTTTATACGGATACATGACACTAGCTATCCAACTAGAAAAAAATAAAAAGATTAATGGGGAGTCTTTTAATTTTGGCCCCAGTGAAAAAAATGTGAGGACTGTTGAGGATATTCTTAAAATAATTAGAAGCTTTTGGGATAAAGCAAGATGGATAAGTCAAAAAAAAAAAAGTTACAAAGAAACTAATATTTTAAATTTAAAAACGGCAAAAGCAAAAAATATATTAAATTGGTCTTGCAAACTTTCTTTTGAAAAAAATATTTTTTTAATAACTGATTGGTATAAAAATTTTTATGAAAATAAGAAAAAGATTGAAAATATTTCACTAGATCAAATTTTATTTTATGAAAAAATTTTAAAAAAAAAAAGGTAAAAAATTAAAAATGAAAGTAGTAATTCTTGCAGGAGGCTTAGGAACTAGACTGTCTGAGTATACAAAATTAATACCAAAGCCTATGGTAAAAATAGGAGGTGAACCAATCATTTTTAGAATTATAAAATTATACAAAAAATATGGATTTAAAGAATTTTATATAGCTCTAGGCTACAAAGGACATGTCATTAGAAATTTCTTCAAAAATAAATTTAAAGATATAGAAATAAATCTTATTGAAACTGGTAAGAATACGATGACAGGAGGGCGATTAAAAAGATTAGAAAAGTATCTCAAAAATGAAACATTTTTGATGACTTATGGAGATGGTATTAGTGATTTAGATATTAACAAATTAATTAGTTTTCATAAAAAAAATAAATCTACAATGACCCTGACAGCAGTAAGACCACCCGCAAGATTTGGCACAATTAAAATAAAGGGTGATTATATCTATTACTTTAAAGAAAAATCTTCAGTTGATGAAGGTTGGATTAATGGTGGTTTTTTTGTGATAGAGCCCAAAATTTTTAAATATATTAAAAATGATAGTACCTATCTTGAAAGAGAGCCTTTTGAAAAATTAGCAAAACAAAAAAATATAAAAGCATATAAACACAAAGGTTTTTGGCAATGCATGGATACAAAAAGAGATAAAGATTTATTAGATAAGCTTATCAAAGAAAAAAAAATTAGAATTTAAACTTGAAAAAAAAAATTTTGATAGTTGGTGGCACAGGTTTTATAGGCCAAAATTTATTAAAAAGATGCATTGAAAATAATTTGAATGTTACAATTTTATCATCATCTAAAAAAAAAAATAAGGTAAAATTATATAAACAAATTTTTTGTGATATTTCCATAAGAAAAAAATTAATAAAGAAATTGAAAAATAAAAATTTTGATTATGTTGTTAATCTTGCAGGATATGTGGATCATTCAAAAAAAATTAAAACTTTAAAAACACACTATAATGGTTGTAAAAATTTAGCTGATTATTTCAAAAACCAAAAATTAAAAAAATTTATACAAATAGGTAGTAGTGTTGAGTATGGAAAAATTAAAGCACCACAAATAGAAAGTAAAAAAATTAAAGAGGGTTCTCTTAAATCTTATTATGGTTTAGCAAAGTTAAAATCTACTAAATATTTGCTGGGATTGAATAAAAAAAATGCATTCCCGTGTACAATATTAAGATTTTTTTTAGTTTATGGACCTGGTCAGTCTGAAAACCGAATAATACCTTTTGTGATTAAAAATTGTTTAAGAAAAAAAACTTTTAATAGTTCGTCAGGAAAACAAGTTAGAGACTTTCTTTATATTGATGATGCAATTGAGTCAATAATGAAATGTTTAAAAAATAAAGAGTCAAATGGTCAAATTATTAATGTTTGTTCAAGCTCGCCTGTTAAAATAAAATTTGTTATAAATAAAATTTGGAAAATAATAAAAAAAGGTAAACCTGTTTTTGGCAAAATTAGATTGAGACCTGACGAACCAACAAAACTTTTTTCAAATTATTTTAAAGCAAATAAAATTTTGAATTGGAAACCAACAATAAACTTAAACCAAGGCATCAAAAAAACAATAAAGTATTATGAGTAAAGAATTTAAAATATCCATAATTGTTAATTGTTTTAATGGTGAAAAATACTTATCTCGCTGTTTACAAAGTATTCTTAACCAAACAGTTAATAATTGGGAATTAATTTTTTTTGATAACAAATCAAATGACTCATCAAAAGAAATCTTTAAAAAATTTGATGATAAAAGGTTTAAGTATTTTTCTAGCCCAAATTTTATGAAGCTATATGAAGCTAGAAACGAAGCAGTAAAAAATATTAGTGGAGATTTTATAGCTTTCTTGGATTGTGATGACTGGTGGGAACCTTTTCATCTAGAAAATGCCAACCCTTTTTTTCAGAATGAACATTTAGGTTTTTATTACTCTAATGCATTTAATTATTACGAAAAAAAGAAAAAATTTAATTTACATAAAAAATCTTTGCCAAAAAAAGATGTTTTTGAAAGCCTTATTGATGATTATTCGGTAAAAATCAGTTCACTTATTTTGAGAAGATTTCTTTTAGAAAATCTTGGAAATTCTATTTTTGATAAAAGTTACAATATAATAGGAGATTATGATTTAGTAATAAAAATTGCCTCACAATACGAATGTTACACAAATGATATTCCATCAGTTAATTGTTCTTTTCATGGTGATAATTACTCACTTAAAAATAGAGATGAATATGTGGATGAATTTAACATGTGGTATGAAAAGATAGATTTTAATAATCAAAAGTTTTTATCAAAAAAATCAATTATTAAAGATAATTTATTTTATATTAATTTATTTAGCGATATAACAGCTAATAAAGAATTGAAAAATTTAATTCAAATTTTTAAAGTCAAAAAATTTTTGAAAAAAGTAAAATTATTTACCATTTTTATAATGCCAAAATTTTTTATTAAAAAGTTTTTAAATAGATATTAATTATGATCAAAAAAATACTTATTCATATAAATGCTTACATCCTTGGTATTATTAAAGTTATATCTTATCAAAAAAATATTATCGAGATTAAAATAAAAACCACAAATAAGTTAAAAACCAATGAGTCTGATAAAGACTTATATTTACGTTTATTCAATTTTTATAAACTTATGAAAAAGAATGAGGTTAATAACCCAGAGGTGATAAAGCCATCATCATTGTGGCAAACACATATTAATCAAGATTATAAATTTTTATTGGATTCATTTAAAAATAATGATTTAGAAAGTTTTGCTTTCTTTTTAAATAATTTTGGTAATTGGGATAACTATCTAGGTATAGAGCACAATATCCTTTTAAAAAGATATTCTAAAAATTTTATTTTAAGAAGTTTTTTAAGAAATGAAATTTTTTTCAAACATTTTATGATATGGAAGGATTTTGGATACTCCAGAAAAGATCTCCAAAAAATTGCAACACCTGAATTTGGAAATCAATTAGGTGCTTATCTTGATGGAAATTTTGTTACTATTGGAAGTTTTTTTAATCAAATAATATCAAAAATCTTATTTGAACATATCAAAGATAATAAAAGACCAGTAATTTGTGACTTAGGAGGTGGGTATGGAAAACTTGGACATTTCCTAGTAAAAAATTTTGAAAACTCATCCTTTATTGATTTTGATATACCAGAAGTTTTAGTCTTAGCTGCATATTATTTAATGAAAACTTATCCAAATAAAAAAACTTTATTATATGGAGAAAAAGAATTTAATAAAAACGATGTTGGTGATTTTGATTTAATATTTATGCCTTCAATTGAAATCACCAAAATGGATGAAAATTCAGTAGATCTTTTTGTTAATAAAAATAGTTTAGGTGAAATGAAAAGTGAAACAGCAAAATTTTTTATTGAAAAAATAAATTTCTGTTCAAAAAATTTTTTTCATATGAATCATAATCGAATAAGAAATATATATGATAATGAAGAGAAAAGTTTGATTTCATCAGAATATCCAATTAATCTTGAAAAGTTTGATCTTGTTTTTGATTATCCTGACTTAAGTCACTTTATTTACACAGGACGTTACGATTCTAATAATGATATTTTTATGAAATTGTATAAAATTAAGCCAGATAATAAAATTTTTTAATCATCAAGACTTTTTGATGTTGTGTTTTTTGATTTCTCTTTATCCTTAAAATAATTATCATATTGATAGCCAAATTCTTTGCTTAAATAGGTGTAATAAAGAGTTCTTCTGTTAAAATTCGAATTATTTTTTTCAGATTTATGAGGACATATGTTGCTAAAAAAAACTATATCTCCCTTGTTTAAAATAATTTTTTCAAAAGTACTATTTTTAACTGAATTAGAGTTTAATTCTGGTGTCCCATTTTTTTTTGTAAAATTTATTAAAAAATCAAAATTATTTTTATCATATCTTTTTGCAATCTCTATTGTTCCATTTTCTTTTGTGCAGTCATCTAATGCAATTAAAGTATTCACAAAGAAATCTCCATATTCGTACCATCCTTTTTTTATGGTATTTTTATCATCGCGAAATTCAAAAATACCATCAAAGTGTGGAAAAAAACCATTTCCACCTGGAGGTTTTGCATTAAACTTGTCTTTAAAAATAAAAAATTTTTTTTCGAAAATATCAAATAATTTTTTTAAAATTAAACTATTTAGTTTTTTTAGATTTTCACCTTTATCATATAATTTTTCTATTCTTCTCAATTTATTTTTATTATCATAATAATAATTAGCATCTTTAACTACATCTATTTCAAGTAACAATGACTCTATAAAATTTTTTGAAAAAATATTTTTAATAATAAAGTATCCTTTTTGATCAAAAGTTTTTTTAAATTCTTTTAACATTATTTTTCAAAAATATAATTGAAAGTTTTTAGGAATTTTTTACTTAAATTTTCTGGTGTATTTTCTTTCTTAATGAATTTAAAATTATGGCCTTCCATAAAGTTAAGAACAGTGTCTTTTTGTAACTTAAAGTTTTCATTTATTTCAATTAAAACACTTTTTATTACATTTGAGTTAAATAAATTTTTCCCACCTTCAAGAATTAAATGTTCTATACCATCTACATCTATTTTTATGTAATTAGGGATATCAAGATATCCTTTATTGATCATATCATCTATTGTTGTACCTAGTATCTTATATCTTTGTTTTGTTGAAAATACTTTTCCTTCAAAGTTATATTTTTCACCAAAAGTATTAAGAGATGATCCCTCAATAAACTCAGGTTCGCTCATATCCAAAAAAACATTTTTTTTATTTGTTAAAGCTATTTGATTTACAAATATTGTTTCTGATAGATTATTAATACTAATATTTCGAGTAAGAATTCTCAAATTACTTGACGAAGGTTCAAATGCAATTACCTTTATATTATCCCTATGCTTAAAGGCTGAGTATATTGAGAATAAACCAATATTTGCTCCTATATCCCAAAAGATAATTTTTTCATTCTTTTTAAAATTATCTATCCATTTTATTGTATCTGGTTCTTTTGAAAGAAGTGTCCGTACTCTCCATTCAACTAAATTATTTGGTGTAAAAAAAGTAATTTGATTTTTGTCTTCTAATTTTATTTTTTTGTAAGATTTTTCTTGTAGAAAAAAAATTAGCCAACCAGTAAAGTTTCTTCTAAAAAATAAAAAAAAAATCTTATTTAAAAAATAAACTATTTTGAACAACAAATAAGAGAACAATTTAAGCATTTGTAAAATATTTTAACTATTTATAATTTTACATGTTATACTAAAATTAATTATTAAATAATATCAATTTTTACTATTAAAATATTTCATATGAAATCATCCAAAATTAATTTGCTAGATTGTACTTTAAGAGATGGGGGTTATTACAATAATTGGAAATTTGATGAAAAATTAGTAAACAAATATTTGAATGTAATATCTGAATATGTTGAACATGTTGAAATAGGCTTTAGATTTTTTAATAAAGACTCATCTTTAGGAGAAACTGCATACTCAAAATCTTCTTTTTTAAAGAAAATAACAAAACCTAAAAATTTGAAATTAGGTGTTATGATTAATGCAAGTGATTTAATTTTTTATTCAAAAAATAACACTATTACAGCAGTAAAAAAAATTTTCCCAATCAAAGAACGAAAAATTAGTTTTGTAAGAATTGCATGTCAATCATTTGAGGTTGAAAAAATTTTACCTGCAATCTCATTTTTAAATAAGAATTATGATGTGATGGTAAATATAATGCAAATTTCAGAGTTAAATGAAACTATTTTAAAAAACATGTGTAATTTATTACAGTCTAAGATTAAATGTTTGTACATTGCTGACAGCTTAGGATCTTTGGCTCCGAATGACGTGATTAATAAAAGTAAAATTTTAAAAAAATATTGGAATGGTGAATTGGGCATTCATGCACATGATAATATGAAAAATGCTCTAAACAACACTCTTAAAGCAGTTAAAAGTGGTTTTAGTTGGGCTGATGGTACAATTTTAGGAATGGGTAGAGGTGCGGGTAATGCTAAAATAGAAGATCTCATAAGAAAATTAAAAAAAGAAAAACCTAATAAAATTTATAATTTAATAGAGAGCGATTTTGTTAAACTTAAAAAAAAATATAAATGGGGATCTAATAAATATTATAATCTTGCGGGTAAATATAGAATTCATCCAACGTATATACAAACAATACTAAATGACAAAAGGTATAAAAAATTTGATTATATTAAAATTATTAATAATTTAAAAAAAATTAATGCATCTAAATATAATCCAAATGAGTTAATGTATTCATTATTTGACAAGGTATCTAAAAAAAAAATTCAAACTCTCAAAAATATTAATAACATTAATCAAAAAAAAGCCTTAATATTAGGCTCTAATCCTATTAATCTTAAAAATAAGAAATTTTTAGAAAATAAAATTAAAAATGAAAATTATTTTGTTTTAGCTCTAAATACCACAAAGCATTTAAGTGAAAGTTTTATTAACTATAGGGTTTCTAGTCATCCATTGAGACTTATTTCAGAAATTGAAAATTTCAAAAAAACAAAATCTAAAATTATTTTACCAACAGGTATATTGCCATCAAATATTTTAAAACAAGTAAATATGAAAAGCATTTATTTTTATGATATGATTATTAAACCAAATTTATTAACGATAAATAAAAACTATTGTATCTTGCCCAATGCTATGTCGATTGCATTTGCAATTGCAGTGCTAATAAGATGGCGTTTTAAGTATATTGAATTAGCAGGGTTTGATTTAAGAAACAATTCAGCAGATAATACAAAGGGTATCTTGAAAAGGATAAATAAAATTAAAAAGAAAATTATTTTAAAAAACCCCAAAGATTTGAATATCATATAATGTTAGATTATTTAATTGTTATACCGGCACGTCTTAAGTCATCAAGATTTCCAGGCAAACCACTTGAGAAGATTAATGGTAAAGAATTAGTTTTGCATGTTTTGGAAAGGTGCAATTTAACCTTTGATAAGAAAAAAATTGTAGTAGCAACAGACTCAAAAAAAATCCAAGATTTTGTTAAAAAAAAAAATTTTAATTCTATTATGACTTCAAAATATTGTTTAACAGGCACTGATAGAGTATCCGAAGTGTCAAAAAAGATAAAAGCGAGGATGTATATTAATGTTCAAGGAGATGAACCACTAGTTAATTCTAATGATATACAAAAAATAATTACTGAAAAAAAAAAATTTAAAGACCATGTTATTTGTGGGATGACAAAAATTAGTGACAACGAAAACCCTATGTCATTATCAATACCAAAAGTTATATTTGATAGAAATTTAAAGATGATCTATATGTCTAGATCTCTCATACCAGGAAAAAAAACAAATGAAGGAACAAAAAAAGTTCCAATTAAAGTTGGTTTAGATGATAAAAAATTTTCATACTGGAAACAAGTTTGTATTTACGCTTTCTCAAAGCAAGATTTGAAATTCTATGGAAAAAAAAAGAAAAAAAGTTACTTAGAAAAAATAGAAGATATTGAAATTTTAAGATTTTTAGATTTTGACAAAAAAATTAAGATGGTTAAAACAAGCAAAGGAACAGTTGCTGTAGATTATCCAAAAGACATTAAACTTGTTGAGAAATTAATTAAAAAAAATGAAAAAAAATAATATTATCGTTTTTTCAAACGATAATTTTAATTTTATTAATAAATTTTTATATTTTCAAAATAAGAACACCTTAACTATAATTGATATATTAAGAGATAAATTTAAAATTAGGCTAATCTCTAAAGGAAATAAATTTAAAACAATTAATAAAAAAAAAGTTGAAAATGTTGTTAAAGGAAATTTTTTTAATCTAATAAAAACTATTAAAGGTAATAACGACATAAAATTTTTATTTATTTCAATAACACCATTTAATTTTTTTTATTTTCTAATTTTAAAACTTTTTTTTATTAAAAAAGAAAAAATATTTATTTTTTTAAGAAGCGATGGATTTAAAGAATATCAAGTAAAATTACCTTTTATAGGATATTATGTATACTTTTTTATGTTTAAAATCTTTGAATTAGGATCTAGATTTTTGTCGTGTTCAAAGTATTTTGAAAAAATAAAAAAATTTAAAATTTTACTACCATCTGAATTAGATAATCTTTGGTTAAAAAAAGATTTTAATAAAAAGATTCATAAAAAGATAAGCCTTTTATATGTGGGAAGATTCAGAAAAGAGAAAGGTTATACAAACTTAATTAATATTTTTAAGAAAATGAATAAAAGACTTGATGGTTATAGTTTATATTTGACTTTAGTAGGATCAGAAAAAAAAGAGAAATTTAGAGAAAAAAATATAAAAATTATTAAACAAGTTAATAATGACGAAAAGCTAAAAAAAATTTATGACTCCCATCAAATTTTCATTTTACCCTCGTACACAGAAGGGTACCCTCAAGTAATTTTAGAAAGTTTTTCAAGAAAAAAACCGGTAATAATTTTTAATGAGATCAAATTTTTAAAAAAAATTTTTCCAAAAGGTTTGTTTGTTTCGGAAAGAAATGAAATCGCTTGTACAAAAACTATTCAACATATATTATCTAACTATAATAAGATTATTCTTGAAATTGATAATATAAATTTAACCCTGAAGAAAAATTATAAATTTAATCTGATTAAACATTTACAAGGTTAATATGAAATATCTCAATTTAGATAAACAAATTATATTTAATTTTTTAATATTTTTTTTTCCAATATCATTTTTAGTTGGAAGAGCGATTGTTGAACTACTTCTCTTCATTTTTTTTATAACTACATTAATATATTGCAAGAAGTGGAAAAATTATCTTTTTGATAAAAACTTTATAATTATTTTACTATCTTTATTTTATCTATCAGTCTTTTTTAGTACTTATATCAATATAGAAATTTTAGCTCAAACTACAGATCAAAACTTACTATTAAAATCTCTAATTAACTTCAGGTATGTTATCTACATAATAAGCATTTGGTTTGTGTTTCAAGAAATTAAATTAGACAAAAGATTTTTTTTAATAACTATATTTGTTTATTTAATTTTTCTAATTGATGGTTATTTTCAATTTTTTACAGGTGAAAATTTACTAGGTTACTCAATGCCTTCTGGAAGAATTTCAGGTATTTTTGAGACTGAATATATTTTTGGTAGCTATATTCAAAAAGTAATTCCAATAATGATTACATTATTTTATTTAACTTTTGAGGCAAAATTAAAAAATAAATCTCTTTATTTTTTTCTAGTTTTATTTTTAAGCACAGTTATAATTTTATTATCTGGTGATAGAGCGGCAATTATTATTTTTGTTTTTTATTTAACTATAAGTTTTTTGCTTGTCCCATCTTATAGAAAAATACTGTTAATGAATTTTTTAATTTCTGGTGCGGTATTATTTTTAGTTGTTTCTTTTGGAATGGGTAAAAACATTGGTACTTTGGAGCAAAGATATAATCCCGAAAGTACTTATAATGCACATTCTGGTCAAACCAAAATTAATCACCCAATATTTAAATATATTCCAAGAGATCATCTTGGTCATTTTTTAGTAGTTAAAGAAATGGCCAAGGATAATTTGTATTTTGGAAAAGGTTTAAAATCATTTAGATTTATGTGTAGAGGCAAGTTAGGAAATTTTTATCCTATAGACGGGGGGGTGTGCTCTACTCATCCACATAATTATTATCTACAATCTGTATCAGCGGGAGGTTTAATAAGCTTATTTTTTCTATCATCAATATTTATTTTAATATCGTTTAAAATGATTAATATTTTTTTACAGTTATTTAAAAAAACAAAAAATAATGAATTATTGACACTTTCAACAATTTGTATTTTTGTTTATTTATGGCCCTTAATTCCAACAGGAAGTTTTTTTAGTAATTGGATCTCGGGGTTTAATTGTTTTGCATTAGGGCTGTTTTTATTTATAAATTCAAAATCTAATAGCGAACAAAATAAATGATATTAAATATTTTTTTAATTTTGATATTTTTAAATATTTTTCTTTGTCTTAATTATCAATATCTAGGTAATAAATTCAAAATATTTGATTATCCTGACAAGAAATTAAAGATTCATAAAAAAAAAACTCCCTTACTAGGAGGTATATTTTTTATTTTGAATCTTTTAATATTAGTTTTTATTGATCAAAGCTTTTATGAAATTTTTTCTTTTGAGAAATATAGAGAGATGATTTCATTTATTATTTTAATCTTATCATTTTTTTTTATAGGACTTTATGATGATAAATATAGGATTTCCTTTGAAATAAGAATTGTCTTAGGAGTTTTATTCACTTTAATGGCTGTTTTGATAAATCAAAATTTGAAAATCCACGATTTATTATTTTCTTTTTATGAGCATCCAATTTTTCTTAAAAATTTTAGTTTATTTTTTTCCTTATTTTCTATCCTAGCATTTATACACGCTACAAATATGTTTGATGGAATTAATTCGCAATTGATTATTTTTTATTTGATCTTAAATACTTTTTTATTTTTTATATCAGATCATAACTCCATCTTCTTATTTTTTTATCCTATACTGATATCCTTACTTATTTTAAATTTTAATGGAAAAATTTTTTTAGGAGATAGTGGTTCATATAGTTTGGGAGCGACGTATAGCTTCTTTATTATTTATCAATACACCACTTTTAAAAAAATTTTTTTTGTAGAAGAAATTTTAATTTTGACACTTATTCCTGGTTTAGAACTTTTAAGACTTTCATTTTATCGGGTTTCAAAGGGAAGAAATATTTTTTCTGGGGATTTAGAGCATATTCATCATTTATTATTAAAAAGATTTAGCCAAATTCAGACAAATTTAATAGTTTCTATTTTAATAATTATTCCAATATTTTTTTTATTATTTGCCCAAATAAATTTACACTTGATAGTCTTTATTAGTATATTATCCTATTTTTTAATCATTTATCTTTTGAAAAAATAAATACATGGATGTTTTAATTACTGGTGGAGCTGGATATATAGGAAGTACAGTTGCAAATTTGTTTTTAGATAAAAAACACAAAGTTTCAATTATTGATAATCTATCAACAGGAAAAAAAATTAATGTTCCAAAAAGATCTATTTTCTATAAGTGTGACATTTCAGATAAAAAAAAAGTAAAGAAAATTTTAAAGAAGAAATTTGATGTAGTTTTACATTTTGCAGCATATGCCAACAATAATGAGTCAATTAAAAAACCAAATAAATACTTAAAAAATAATTATATAAAAGCTAAAATTTTTCTAGAATTATGCATTGCATCTAATATAAAAAATTTTATTTATTCATCCACTGCAGCTATTTATGGGAATAATATTAAAAAAGTAAAAGAAGATGAAAAGCCAAAACCTCTTTCACCTTATGCAAAATCAAAATTAAACTTAGAAAAATTTTTTTATAAAAAAAGAAAAAAAATAAATTTTATTATTTTAAGATATTTTAACGTAGGAGGGGTTGAAAAAAAACTTAGATGTGGTTTTAATATTAAAAATAATAGTTTAATTTCTAATTTATGTAACTCTTTTGTTAATAATAAGGAATTTTTAATTTATGGTAAAACTTACAATACAAAAGATGGTACAGCAATTAGAGATTACATT